>Ga0307514_10001079_pt1 | contig 38447 bp, 35 predicted proteins | sample 16_EM_MG_FD_203088 | JGI IMG/M metagenome (GOLD analysis project Ga0307514, IMG submission 203088) | Populus trichocarpa ectomycorrhiza microbial communities from riparian zone in the Pacific Northwest, United States - 16_EM | ecosystem: Host-associated > Plants > Roots > Unclassified | place...
AGCTCATTAATGGTTGCTGAAAACTTCATTTTGATAAGATACTATTAACACACTGCAAATACAAGAGCCTTATATGAATCTATAGATGGACCCGCTGTGCGACCCGCTGACAACCCGCCCAATTCATACGGGTTGGGAGTTTACCATGGAACCGTACCCGAGTGGGCAGTTCGGGTTTATTGACGACCCGGACCGCCAATTTGGCAACGGTTCGGTTTGTACCCGGACCCGGACCTGAAGTGACAGTCCGGAACCGTTGCTAACACTAGCCGTCAGTAAGCTCAAAATGATCAAGCACATCCTTCAAATGTATGGCTAGCCTTGCTCCAGAATATTGGCCCTTAACCTATCATCCTTAATTAGCTTTCAAAATTGGACTAGAACAGGCGATCAACCCCATGAAAAGCGAGTTGAACTTCATGCAATACACCATTTAAATCCATATAGTAAGCAATGAATGACGTTATGGCCAATTTGTTTGTTGATGTCCATCCGTCCAAAGCTAAAGGCACTTTATTTTGTACTGGCAATTGCTTCTTAATTGCATCCACTGTTAGTACATATTCCCTCTGGCAAATGTTACTGAGGGTCGTAGAAGATGGCAGCACTAGGTCATCTTGTAATGCCTTATATGACCGCCGCAGCTCAAGATTTGATATAGCATTCCATGGAATATGTGCCGAAACAAATCCTAACATGAGGTAGCAATTCCACGTGTCTTGGTGAAATTGAGAATTTTCAAAGTCCTGATCTCCCAGTTTGGAATGGTTTGTCTGTCATTTCGGTCAATATGGATTGAACTGGATATCAAATATGATTTTCCTTTGGAAACTTACTATTGTGATTCCTTGACTTCCTTGCCTCTTCAGGATGGCCAAAGCCGTTTCATCCACCGTCGAACTATTCAATTCAGTGTCCTCTGACTCTGTTAATTCGTTTAACTTTGCAATGTGAGCTTTTGCCAGCAAGTGTTTCCCCATTGAGCTTGTCTCATGTTCTGATGGATGGTAAAGAACTTGATGGCAAATGATACATATGATGCCAAGGCTGCTGGTCTCCTCAATTCCACAGTGTAAATAGAATTGCCACGAAGGCGCATGTCTAGAATTATTCAAACCAATAGGTCACTTCAAACCTTTATCCATTGAAGTCCACCAAGCATCGATGATGATTTGCAAAGTAAGGTTGCCCAAATCACGAATAAAGACACGTTTATTTTTGGAAGCGATTATAACCTCAAGCAATGAGGTGTTCAAAGATTTTATATCCGACGTGGCTGTAGAAATTAGAAAGGTGGGTAATCCGACTCGAAAGACTGCCGAAAATAACGATACAGTAAAGCAGACTGGGGGTTCTTAAATATTCACTCTACAGCTACAAGGAAAATAATCAAATCAGTAAGATATTGCATGCATATTTGTGAAGTTGAATACAAGAACGGATTGCAATGACAGACCGCGTAAAACTCCATTTAGGAACAGCATAATGCAGTTCATTGCTGTGTAGCATTCAGAGCCTTGATGCACTGTGGGCGCTTAATTGTAGGAGGCGGACACGATACTGTCTCTTGCATTTTTGCCAATAACGGCTGCCGATAGGTTCATTGTAGTTTATCTGCATTCCATTCCGGTGAGATTATCCAAGATGCCAGTGCAAACATCATTGACGCTCTGTTGACGCTCATTTTGGGACATGGTTGTGATCTTGTCCAGAGCATATTTGCCAAGAAAGGCAGCCGATAGTGCGATTATGGATCATTGTAGTCATATAGCCCCTTGATTTTGCAAGATGGAAAGCCTCAAATTATTGATGCTCCATTGACACTCATTTTTAGGGCATAGTGACGATGTCGTCAAAAGCATTTTTGCATAGAAACACAGCCAATAGTCTGATTATGTGTTAATGTCGCCGCACTGCCCTCCGATTGTCCATGATGCATGGCAAAAACTCATTGCTGTTCCATTCACACTCATTGTCAGGACATAGTAGCGATGTCATCGCAACGGTTTTCGCCTAGAAAGGCAGCCGATAATCTGATTATGGCTTAATTGGTAAGCCCTAGGATTCTCCATAATACAAGGCAAAAAGTCGTTGACCCTCCGTTGATGCTCATGTTAGGACATAGTAGCAATGTTGTTGCAACAGTTTTTGCCTAGAGATGCGGCTGATAGCTCGATTATCAAGTAATGTCGCTGCACAGCCCATGTATATTCCAAAATGCACGGCCAAAAGTCATTGACACTCTGTTGACGCTCATTTTTAAGACATAGTAGAAATGTTGCCACCACCATTGTTCTATTAAAAGACAGGCAATAGTTCGATTATAACTTACTGTACCCACACAGCCTACTGGATGTTTCATGACGCAATGCCAAAAATCATTGACGCTCCATTGATGCTCATTTTTAGGATGTGGCAACGAGCGAGTCATTTGCTTTTTTCGCAATAACGCTGACTTTTACATTCACTTTGGAAGGACGTGACAATGCAGCCCATTGATTGCCTAATGTGTAAGACTTGAAATCATTGACACTCTGTTGATGCTGACATTAATCACATCGAAATAGTCTTTATACACTCAACAATCGTATGTAGCGAATCTTATATGCATTTTTGACATTCAGTATTACGTTTGTATGTATTATCATTTGAATCCAGGAGTTTTGTTACCTATCAATTTCTGATCAACTGCTATCTATGCTATCTGAGTGAGAAATGACGTGGCCCTATCACATTCTTGAGCTTTCGACCGGCAATGGACGGCATGTAGATCATTTCATTAGTTTTTCGTACATATAGCTCAACTTCCTCACCATTCCTTATCCAGCTCCTTCTGCTCAATTTCCATGACATATCACAAGCAATTTCAAATATCTCAACCATGTGCACCAGGTCTGTACGGCGAGTTATGCAGCTGAATACATGGATAAATTCAGCATGACGGTTGCCGTTCAGATTGATTTGTCATGCGCACTGACCGCTCTTTCCATGACACGTATGACATCACTCATTTAAATTTTGTTATCACATTTCGTCACTAATAATGCTTTTGCTTTGTCACTTAACAGTCACATGCAGAAGGAAAATGAACATTTAGGCGGGTTTACAGTGTGGTTTGGATTCTAGAACATTAACATGGTGCGTTCGACCCTTGCACATGCACAGACGCATTATCATGTCTCACAATTCGGTCACGGAAATCAAGAAAAAGCTGACAAGTAGCGAAATTGGTAAACACCTTGCTTTTGATCGCGATCAGACGTGAAAAATTACAGTTTGCATATCTATTCTTCCACAGATGCAGGAGCTGTCACCATCTGTTCATCGGAATCCGATATCTATATGGTAATTAGCGGGAGGCTATATGCAGGGGTAAAAGCTTACTAGTTCAACTGGCTTTGCATTCAGCAACGTGGACGAATTAGGCTCCGCAGCTGAATTACCACTAGGTATGCTCGATTTTGACTATGGCTTCACCGAACCTAGCCTGATATAACTACTCCCTGGTCGCGAAGTCACCTGCGGCCTTTGCGATATTCCGGTGACAATGTCAGGACTCTCCATAAGCTCTCCAAATGTTGTCGGCAGAGGTGCCGGAGTGTCATCATTCCGTTGCGGCTGAACGACAGCTGGAACCCTCAATCAGATGTGCCGTATTTCTTATCTAATTCACGGACATAGTCAGATGCATCCTGCCATCCGGGTTGAGCCAGTTTGTCGAGCTTCATCTGCTTCTGCCGAAACCTTTCCATGCACTGCTGTACCATTTTGGTGATTGTGCCCATCACCCAGCCGGGTTCATCATCTTCACTTAGCTTGCCCTGCTCAGTTTCTTCATGATCCTCGTGTTCCCCAACCTCCCCATCGTTGGAACTTGCAAGATCACTCAGACTGTCTACGATAGCAACTAGCATCTCCTCAAACCTCTTTTCGAGCTCTCTGGATGTCAATCCCACGATTTCAGCATGCCTCATATCATCCTGCTGTTGTTTGAACCACTACCTCTGTGTCTTAAACTCGCTTTCTTGCCCCAGCGGTTTGTCTCTCAACATAATCCTCAATTGATTTCTCTTTCTCTTCATTGCTTAAGCAGTGCGTTTCTCATCGCTTCTCCGCCACAAGCTTCTTGTTTGAGCTCAAGCTGCGCAATGCCCCAAGGGCTCGGACTATGTCTGCTTCCAAGCCGCTCTTGCCTTCATTTGGTTGATGACATCATTGGGTTGACTGCTTTGTCAATTTACCGTATCTGCCTGCGAGGAGTGGCGAAAAGTTCTTTTTCAGAGCATTGACTATTGTACTTTGCATGGACCTTGTTTTTGGGCAAGATGTTGGATGTTGCAAGCTATGGACAAGATGCAGGCAAGCTGCGTCTTTTATGTCAAGATTGGTATGTTTACTCATCTCAAACAAAGCAAAATCTCCCTCTTGACTGTCAATAAATCAGGAATAGTGATGCTAACCGTATGACATGACATGATTGTCAGCATCATTTTCATGTAATATCCTGGGGATTATTTGAGACAAACATCAGCAGATGTCCCTTCCCTGGAACTGCATCCTATTAATATCTAGCAATTGAGCGATTCCGGCGGTCTTACACTGTAATTTATACCTGTTAACAAACAAACAACATCAGACTAACTCTTTGCAAATTGCGGGGCGGTGGGAAACCCCTGCAACTTGCAGCCATACTCAGTAGGATTCATCTTGAGCATAACGATCATGTTGGCTGCTACTTATTCCATTCTGACATGAAGCTAACTATATAGTCCGCAGGCCTTCCCACTTCCTCTTGTTATCATCTTCCTCTCCTATTCCACACCAGCACATCATTGATACACAACCACCTCTGCGAGGTGAGTGCGGATCGAATACTGGCAGATTGGCAGGCACTACATCAAATATGGAAATTGTTGGCACACAACAACAGCGCAGACACAAGTTAGTTCACCACGATGCTGCCAAAGCAGCCACCAAACATATGACCCAGGATGCACAGTTAAAAATCGTCCGCAAGACTGGAAGCAGGAAAAATAAGAAGCAGCATGCAGTGGGATGTAAGTGTATCCATGTCGAGGCAATCAGCAGTCAATTGACTGTATAACATACAGCGGGTGTCCGTAGAGAGCTATGTAACAAATTTATCGCTGTCCATAACGGGAAACCTTCATGGTCGACAAGGGCATTTATCCGCACAGTCCGCAAAATCGAGCATCATGATGATGTCAGCTCTGGGATTTTCGCATATGAATTTCCTGATAAGCATCCCCGACAGCGGACGAATCAGGAGTTAATCACCATAGAGCAGGCTACCGAAGCGTATATGGTAGAGGTAACAGCCGAATTTCATTCTTAGAAGTAGCAACTAATGTCTTGTAGGTTTTCAACATGTCTGCAACTATGGCAAGGCAAGAAGGTCGGGTACAGCTGGAACAGTCCAACATGCGCCTAGCATTGAATAAGGCCAAAATGGCCAAAGAAGGCTCTTCGCGTACCACAATAGAGGAAACGAAATATCTCATAAAGAAACCATGCGCCGAGGTTCGAGAAGAGAAGAAGCGGGGTGATGAGTTTCCTGGGCATAACAAGGTGAAGGCTGCGATACAAAGACACCCAGCAATGCTTCGTCAAAACTAAATGTCCTGCTGCCTTTCATGCCAAAATGGCACCGCAAAGAATCCGCAGACACGCTGCAGACGCAAAGGAACAGGTGCATCTCCACCCGCCCGACGCAGAGAGCCGACTCCAGAGCCGACTCCACCTCCCCCAAGTATGCCACCTGCCCCAACCGGTGAGACTTCCGGAGCTCAACCTTCTGAAATCGTCAATTTGCCCGCTGGATATATGTATTTGCATAAAGTTCTTCCCTGTGCGGAATTTTTCGATGATGATGAGGATACCCAGTACGATACCGATTTTGATCCAGATATGCTGACTGATGAAGGTTAGTACACTATCTGTTGTGTGGTAATGCAGCTAACATTCATGTTGAAGACAAATGCAGCGGATTGAGCGACCCTGCAACTGATGACGAGCATTGACCAAAAGACACGGGATTTTGGGGATTATTATTATATATGTCTATGTATAATTAACGAACAACGTAGTGATTAAGAAGAAAGTAAATGATAACTCCAGAAAGGCAGCCAAAACAATGTGAATGATGAACTGTGCCAAATTAATTGATTGCATATTGTGGATACAGCCATGACAAAATGAGCATCAACAGAGCGTCAATGATTTTTGGTCATGCGTCCTGGAAAATCACACCTCGGATAGGTTGTACTCAGCCATAGACGAATTTTTGGCTGCCTTTCTAGGCAAAACAGACTGCAGTACCCTTCCTGCCCCATCATGAAAATGAGCGTCAATGGAGCGTCAACGATTTTTGGTCATAAGTCCTGGGAAATCACACCTCCAATAGGTTGTAGTCAGTCATAAAGGAATTTTTGCCTGCCTTTATTGGCAAAATAGATTGCAATACCCTCCCTGCCCCATCATGAAAATGAGCGTCAACGATTTTTGGTCATGCGTCCTGGGAAATCACTCCTCTGATAGGTTATAGCCAGTCATAAAGAAATTTTTGGCTGCCTTTATAGGCAAAACAAATTGCAATACTCTCCCTGCCCCATCATGAAAATGAGCGTCAATGGAAAGTCAACGATATTTGGTCATGCGTCCTGGGAAATCACACCTCCACTAGGTTGTAATCAGTTATAAAGGTTTTTTTGGCTGCCTTTATAGGCAAAACAGAGTGCAATACCCTCCCTGCCCCATCATGAAAATGAGCGTCAACTGAGTGTCAACGAGTATTGGTCTGGTATCATAGGTAATATGTGGGGCAACAGGTTGCACATTGTCATAAACTAATCATTGGCTGCCTTTATAGGCAAAAATGAAAGTGAAACACTTCCTGCCCCATCTTCAAAATGAACTTCAACAGAGTGTCAACGGTTGTTGGCCTTCAATCACGGTTAATCACAGCACGATGTGGCGGTTATTGTCTATATACATCGTTTTGACTGTTATTATACCCTAAACGGCTCAAGAATACTTAGTGGTAGCTCTGTAAATGAAATAAGTTGTTACTGTCCCGGAGGATGTGACTAGAATATACCATACATATCTGCCTATAAAGGCTGCCATATTCTTGTTAATGGATGCTTGTGATCAAGAACCACTCATATTACCGAAGATTGAAGACCAAATATCATTGACACTCTGTTGACGCTAATTTTTAGGATGTGGTTGGGTGTGTAAGTATGCTTGTTTTGCACATCAAGGCAGCTAATACGTCGAAAATGAACAGTGCAGTACCAATGTCAATATTTTATGATTAACAGTAGCATTCCTGATTGCGACCATAAATGTGAAACCCAAAACGCATAACCCTAGATTGGAACCAACGGGTCTAGCCAAACCCAGCGAAACCCACAGGTTGATGGGTATGGGTCCGGGTTTGGCCCGCCAAGAGGCAGCATGTAGGGTTGTTGGTCAGGTCTGGAACCGAACTGACCAGTTTTTGTGGTCCAAACTGCGACCTCTGGCGGGTTACCCAGACCCGTTGCTTATACTAGTCACGGAGACTATGATATATATGCCATTGATTATTTTTCCAGCGAGACTGCAGGAAGATGGCGAAGTTATGGAGCATTTTCCGTTCAGAAATATAGTCGTATGCCCGTCCAAATCCAATTGGTTGATCGATACAAGGGAAAGTCGAAAAGTAGAAGTATGGAGGGCTTCAACATGATAGCCTTGTATAACGTCGACGAATTTGTAGTGCGTGGTGGTGACTGAATTGTTGTCTCCAAGCTCAATTACTATAGGCATTGAGAGCTTTTTGCATGTTGGGAAGCTGCTGCGGTTAGTGCACATGTGGTGTGATGCCCCAGAATCAATGACCCACTTCAGAGCGGCCGAGAACGCGGCGAGAGCACAAGCAGTTAGTCAGCGGGGATCGCAGTCTCCAGTTGTAGCGAGATCTGCTGTAGCAGTGGCTTTCTTCACTTTGCACTTCTCCTTTATTTGTTTGTAGGAGACCCAATCGACATTGATGTGGCCTGGGAGCCCAAACTGGAAACAAATGTGCTCGTTGTTTCCTCCGTTGTTTCCTCCCTCCTGGGCGCATTTCGGCTTCCTGCATGCATCTGTAGTATGGCAGTCAATTTTGCAATAGGTGCACTTACTTTTGTGGCTGGCTCCGGTTCCACTGCTTCCACTGTGTACACTATGTCCACTGCGTCCTCCGCGTCAACCGCGTCCACCATGTCCACTACTCCCACAGCCAGGGTAGTTGCCACGTTGACAGAAAAGGGTGACCTCGTCGATGCATCTCCAAGTTCTTTCGTGAGGCTGGCGGTAGTTTCTTCCTCTTGGATGTCATGCATGGCTTCTTCGGGTGTTGGTAAGGGCCTTCTATGCTTTAGGACCATTAATATCATCCCATACAGAGATGGCAGTGATGTGAATATTTGTGTGCGGAAATCTCAATCGGTGACTGCATCGTCGGTATGGCCCAGCTGTATGCGCTAGGTACTGAGCTTAGTGCAGTATGCTTCAAGTGGTTCGTCCTCCTTAGGTCGGCAAGCACAGAATTGGCAAAGGATGTCTTGTCTGCCGATATAAAATCCGGTGGTGTCCAGACTTGTTTCTAGTGTGTTCGACATTTCTTGAGAATTTCGTATACCTTTGATGATGTGCCGTACTTCGGAGAAGCAGGAAAGTCTGATCATAGACACAGTCTCGGCTGCCTTAGCCTTCCAATCATCATAGTTGTCATCGTGGTCGACGTCAAGTGGCTGTGGTTCAGGATCCTCTCCAGTGACGATTGTGTACGCTTTCATGGCTGACAGGATGAGAATCATGCCATCTTTCCATTCGTCATAATTGTCATGCGTGAGCTTAGAGATGTTGCCCCACCTGGCATTATTGAAGGCAGGTTTGGAGGAAGTCATCGTCAGATTGTGGAGATGGCTTGTGATGGTGTTGAGTTATAGTGCTCTTTATGCAGTTGTTGCTATGGTGACAAGGTTTGGGGTTCATAAGGCTCTTTTGGAGATTGTGAAGGAGATTGTAGGAAAGATCGTGAGATTTTAGATAGTAGCGATAACCGGGCTCAAAACCTGTTGAAATGTACTCATTGCTAGAAGCTTGTATTCTCTAAGTACAGGTACATTCGTGCTCTTTATATATACGGTATTCGGAGTATGTCTTGTACACATGCATGCGCACTCAGCTGGCATCTCCAGCTGAGTCTGGAATGACCATCATCTTAGAGAGATTATGCATCAGGCCAACTGAAGCCATACGTCAGGAAGATAAACCATATATGCAACAATAATTGCTAGACCTTCTTCCAAAACCCAACCACTATCAAAAGTACTATCTCACTAAGGATTGCCGGTGCACCTGTCATCATACCAAGTATGTTGTGGGCCTCACTCGTTTTTATCAAGATATGACGGACTGATGGTAACCTAAAGTCTATTCGCCGCCTTATATACACCCAGGGACAGTGTCCCCCCCTGATCCCTTTCCCATGCTCCTTAACCCATACTTGGAACTTCCAGACAAGGCGGTTGTTAGTCTGATCGAATCCTTCCCATTTGCCCTAGCATTCTACATACTTTACAATGGCTTCTGCCAGATTTGGGTTGACGGTGACTTCGACTTCGAATGGGCAGCATCCCACTTGCCCAGGGAATTTGGAGGGTTGAAAGTCACGTACTTTACACAAGGTCCTTCTGCAACATCGGGTCGCACACAAGGTCCTGCCACAACATCAGGTCGCACCCAAGTTCAAATAACTGTTACAGGAGAGGCCAATTATGAGTCCACCGCCGGACGCGCATCCGCTCCTCAAGAGATAAGTATAACGCACACAATTAGGTGTGGAAGCGAAATCGACGTTAAATCGGCTATCCTGTCGAGCCATGTCGGGCGGTGTCGACGCTGTCGTACAGGGGTGAAGTTATTGATAAACGGTAGTTTGGAGAAAGTTATCACAATTGCCTCGCACGCAGCTTTTGCGCCTCGGATTTACAGAGCGCAGCCTAAGCTTAGCTTCTTTCGCAGGTACTTTAACACAGTTCTAGGACGGGTTCTCAATGATGGTATTCCAGCCCATGATCAACCCCAGGAACCTGGAAATTGGGTGACAAAGTGGTGGGAAAGTGTTGAGATTTTTGCAGCAGGAACAGACAAGAAGGTCCGTGTTCGCGTTGAATCCAGCTGGCTCAAATTCGTATTTCTGTTTGGAGTACAGATTGACTGACGTAGACTATTTTAAATAGATCGGAAATATTCACAAGACTTACGACGAAAACGCTTCGGAAGATACTGTTGTACCGTGTCCGCTGTGCTGAATCTCTCTATTGACCTAAACTCACTGACTCTAAGTCTAATTGACACGTACACAAGAACTAAAGTGCATGCGGCTCCGCCGCGCACAACCCTAAACCAACCCACGTGACGACCGCACTCAAATCCGTCCCCACAGATACGTCATATCCTATTGGCTTCCCATTTGATATATCCTTAGTCAAACTAGGCACGGAGAGTTTACGTATGTTATCCGAAATGAAAAGTCCAACTCGTGAATGGTATCGTGATGCCGCGATAGATACGAGGAGTAGGGTATATGTTTTGGGTTCACATCACATCGATGGCCAAGGGATACCTAAACACTGGGCAGAACCAGTTGGAAGAGGAATCGTGCGTAATCAAAGCTCTTTTCCTCCAGACCAACGGTGGAAATCAGAAGATATCCATGGGTTAATTAGCCGTTGCACGCTATGGAGACCTTTAAACGCGTCGAGTGGCTGGAACGGTTGGAGTGGAGCACCTGTAATTGTCAAGAAAAAGGATGGTACGGAGCAGTTGCTTGGGTTTCAATCTTTTGTTCAAGACAGTCATCACCCGCAGTTCTATAAACCCGATGATAGGCTGAAAGATGATTGCACAAGTGGGTACATTTCTTTCGGTGCTTGTATGAAGCTACCTCAGGAAGTTTTAAATTCAGTGATAGTTTGAAGATACACGGCTGTTTTGTGCGGTATGAAGGGATGGGCCCTCGGGAATGACGAAGAGTGGGTATACGGCGGTGGATCATCCTTATACATGTAAACAATATATAGTATATTCTAGAGGAGTACAGAAATACTCCGGTGGCCTATCTAAAGTCCAAGAGACATTAATCGAGTTACCTTGAATGAAACCAACAACTGGAAGAGTGTTTTGTATTGGAGGCGATATCCCGCTTTTCAGTCTCCGGACCAAAGGATTGCAATTTGCAACGTTACAAATCCGGAACATCTTAGGAAATTCCCTCAGGAGACCGTAACACTATTACAATAGGGATAAGAGAACTATATATATAAACTAGCACAAAGAAAAGAGAGAATGAGAAAGAATGGAAATATATACAAAGAACCTTCGGGGAAATCTTCGGGTATGCCAGAGCCGCCCTGTTGCCACCCTGTTACCACCGGATATGTAACAAGGACTGCTGCATATGTACCTGGATCGTCAGTCTCAGCCTCCGTTACGGCTTGGATGATGTTATGCATGTATAAAGGTTTGTATGAAGATGGAGGCTTATATGAAGAGGATATGGCTTGTATCAGAATCAAGGTGACGCGTCTCAGATCAGTTCATTCGCGTACGCATATAGGAGACTGTGGATATATGGGCCTTGTGGCCTTGATAGATAGATCAATAAATCAGTGAATCAACCATCCACCATCTAGAGTAACAAGGATGTTACTTAGAGAGGATGATGATTGATAGTATTCAGTGAAGAGTTAGTCTTGGCTCTCGTGTAAGATATGAACAGCTGTAGAAAGCAGCCACGCACAGAAACAGGATCTCTTTGTTTACACGCATGCATATATGCAACAAAGGACTGTTGCAAGTATATATAGAGCTGACTGCTAGCGGGGCTGGTAGTAAGGGGTACACTTCTCATATATATCTCGAGTCTTTCTCCTTCTCTCTTCTCTGTATGTAAGTGTCTATTTACACGGTTCTCTCTTCTACTATTGCAATAAAGACTGTTACTTGGATTGTTTGATGACTTCTTGATTGACTTGACTCGAGGGCCCAAGGCCCGTATATATAGAGGCTCCCATATCCATATCCGTTTTGCATATGCATTTGCACTATCTTGATATGAGCCGCTCTCCCTGATCCTGAAACAGACCATGCATACCCTCATACGAAACACCAACTTCTTACCAGCCAGCAAACGGTGCAGAGACTCACGATGCAGGTACACATACAACAAGGACTGTTATTTTGGGTGCTAGAAAGACTTGTTGATTGACTGGTCTCTCGAGGCCTGAAGGCCCGTATATATACAGACTTTACTCCTATATCCGCAGCCATATTCGTATCCATATCTATATCCGTTTGCATATCCGTTTGCACTGATGTGAGGCACTCTCCTGAGGCATATCTTCATACACCAACTGCATATCAAACGGACCTGAGCAGTGAGGCTCACGATGCAACAAGGACATTCCGGCAGTATGCGAGTGATACTTTATGAACATGTTGACATGGCGGGACTGTCCTTTGTAGAGATTCTATTATCTTAGAAACAACTGCCATTGCAGCTGCTTCTTTCATCTAACAAACTTAGTCCCTGTACAAATACGCGCCAGCCGCATTCCAGCTGAGGATACGCAGGTAATATCTCCCCGTCTCACTAGACTGCCGCTGGAGGGCAGAGAAATATCGAACGAATGATCGAACCCCGGTACTTATTTCCAATATCGCTGGCGTAAGTGTGTATACAAAGGTCAGTTATTAGATCAGTTATTCCTGCACTTCAGGCGAGACTATCCATTAGTCAAAGGTCCCCGAGCTCAGAATGGCTGTAAGATAAAACGTTCTGAAAGTTAAGCTCTTTGATATTTTGGTTCTTGTTCTTCATGAGAGCATGGTCAGAATTTGTCATTCAGTTTGAATAGAGGAGTGAAGGATGGGGTTTAATCATTACCGCACATCTCATCCAAACATCTCCGTGAATGTCTGGAAGTATAATGAAAATAAGATTAATGTTACAGTCAGTTCAAGGAGGATATTGCTCCGCGGAGTAACCGGTCACTTCACCGAGAGTACACACTCTGTGAACTGACTAGTCACTTCGCGGAGGTACTATCCACCAAATTCTTTGTACACATATGCGCACTCAGCTGGCTATACCTAGCTGAATGTAATCAACGTAACTTCGTACCTTCAACCTAGCTAAGTAGCATGCGTACGAATCCGTAGCAATGGATAATCTAAGTATACATGCATCACCATCAGCCTGTATATGTACATCTAGGCAACCAACTAGATGATCTATGTATACATATATGCCCGCTTTAAACTCTGATTATTATGTGGCCATTCTATTCCCACTACGTCAAGCCATTATTTCTCTAGTATATGATACCTATATTCTGGCCTCGAATCGATCAAAAGACTTTATCAGGATCACATATTTCCAGTCACATCTAAGTATCGAAATTCACCTTACCATCAGTAATTAACTACAACCCTTCAGCGTCACCCAGTCAGGCAATTTCTGCATCGACTGCTACTTCCAGTACTATATCCGCTGCTGAGGGAGTGGACAGTGAGAAGGAAGAAGAGACGGTTTTAAACGACGACCTCAAGCATAGTGTAAATGTAGTTGGGCTACGAATTTGAGGGATACAACAGATTGTAGGGATCAAGATGAAAGTGTACAGAGTAATGATTATTTTTGGTTGAGTGTAATTAGCAAATAAATATATCGGTCAGTTCACGGAGCGCTGATCTGACTGGTCCATTCACGGAAGGTAGGACCCGTGAACTGACCATGGCCAGTCGGAGCAACATCATCCGTGAACTGTCTAAAACAACTGATAAATTAGACAAAACAACTGATCCTGGTAGTTGACGATACCCTCTTCTAGGGGTTAAGTAATACCGATACTCATCACGGTGATATATTGCTAGCAAAATCCGTGGATTTGCGTATGTGAAGTTGATAACATCCACGTTTTTAGCTAGGCAGCATCACCGTAATGTGACGGGGTTTTAGCCGATTTATCCGTTCGTTTGCCGATCCGGGGTTCGGTTAATTAGCTTAAAACTTTATCTGAACCACAAGTCCAGGGGTTCACCACATACCATTCAGAGTGGGACACCAAGTGACAGGATTCTCAACTGTTATGAGACTATTTTGGTACGTAGATATGTTAGGATGCCAAAGAACTGGCAGTTTGGACTGCTCGGACTATTGCTAGTTCGTCTTTATCATTGATTATCACTCGTCTTGTTTGCGCAATGCGAAAACGCAGTAGCAGTTATCTTCAGTTGACTTTGAATGTTAACGCGAACAATTATATGATAAGTGTAAAGCGAGATGTCAATTACACTGTAAGATGTGGTAGGTAGTTATCACCTCAACTCTGGAGCCAGTGTTAATAGGGTTCATGCACGTGTTATCTATAATTACTGCTACTTGGTACTTTTCTTTAGGCTCTACCTAATCCCCAAGTTGATATTTGCTAAAGATGACAACTAGTAACGCAGGTATAGAATAAGAGTGGTGAGTTCAAGATGCATTGGTAACGCTTATCCCAGGATTTTAGGGTGGCAATAGTATGAATTAGCTCGGGGTTTTAATTCTAGGCTAACACTTCGACCAGCTTGACGCAATGAGGCTGCAGGCTGTGTAGTCTTAGCTTAATACCATAGTTAATGTTGTGTGTTACTATATGACCTGAAAGGAAGTCGCCGATACACTGAGATCGCCGAATTGACTCACAGGGTACGGACTCACAGTCGTAGACTCATCCACGAGTTTTCACTCGCCACTGCCACTGGTATTTGCAATCGTGAGCTTCCATAGAGTTCCATAGAGTTCCAAACCTTCGTGTATATTAAGACAGAGCTTCTCCCTTAGATAGTAATATAGATTTTGTCCGCTTTACATTCGTAACATTGTGAAAGCTCGCGAATGTGAGTGACAGTTTGTGACCCAGGTGGTGGCGGCAGGTGTTCTCATCCTCCTGCCTCTCCAGTTCTTCACCTGTCATCTCTTCCGCTAGTTCTGCGGGGCTAGTTAATTTAAAATAGCGACATGAGCATATGACCAACGGCGTAGCCCACGGCCATCGCTGGGGTGTGTTTACGGATGGAGCTGTGTCTAGTGCTCAAAAGATACAAAAATAGCTGGGGAAATGTAATGTGTTATAGTATTCATTTAAGTGATGGAACTTCGCCATACATCAGTCGTCGTCGAAAATGAATCGACGTAGCAAGAACGACCCCTTTCCTCGATTCCCCCGCTTCCCGTGCGTGGCCCCACTGCTGCGGTACTAACTCCATCAATTTGTGTCTTACAAGAACGTATGTAGGCCAGGCCATCTCGTCAGCCTATTTTGTATCGTTCCAGCCGTCCTTGAGCGCTGGCGATTCTTCAGTCTAGAAGCCACCCCGAGACACCCCGCAGAATTTTTCGCCCGAGAACCCGCCCATGATCAATCTTGGCTGGCTGTCTGGATATAGTCTCGTTGTTTCCAGTGGTTGATATTTCTTGGTCTTCAGAAGTCTGTTGAAAGCAAGATCGGAATCGCCGGATGGATGCACAGCACTAATAAGTGCTTGTTGGTAAAAAACGGATACAAGTATGACGATGTCCTTTGTTTGTTGGTTACTTGCTAGTCATAAATACTTTGCGTATACATTGAAACATGAGTTGAATACATGGAAAGCGATGTCCGGGCATGACATATCACTCGCGATCACTCCCGCAGGTGCCAAACGTGTACTTGCACTTACTGCTCCAGATATATACAATGTATACAGTCGAAATCGTTATTGCACTTGTTGTCATCAGTACGCCATATATACTTACAAGGACACAATATTTCCGATACGGAACGATCAGGATATATCCGTCTTTTTTGCCGCTGCAAGCCCAAGTTCAACAGGGTATTTATCGCCTTGAAGTCTTGAAGTCCAGCAAGCGAGAAACCTGACAAGTAAAAGCAGTGCATACACATAGCCTTGAGATGTCGCCACCAGAAGGATGTTACAACGGCGACCATGCTAGTTCTACGGATGCTTTTTCCCTTTCCTTATGTGATTTATGACGCGCGCAGCTAGAGTGAATTTCCACGTTAATTGGATGCACGTGTGCCCGCAGGCTACCCCGTGTTTCAGATTGAAACTGCCAAGCCTAAAACGGACTAACCAGGCCGCATCCGGGAATCCAGTTATCGATCTATTCTCAGATCACGCACTCTGATAGCAGGTAGGCTTAGAACTCGAAGGAAACTAAATGGCTTGTTGCACGACTGCTGCTATTTGTCTTCGACAAAAGGAAGTAGAGACACTACATTCTTCGTCGCTATTTATCTGCACTTACTGTCTTGCTCTGCGACCGCTCAGCCTCGATGAATTGAAGAAAGTGAAGTGGGTGCAATCAGAGAAGGATATCTATCGGTCTAATACTAATTATAACTATTACACCCGGCACAGTCACGCCACATTCTATGCGTGATGGAAGATAATTCCACACTTGGCGGCCTGGGCAAACGTTTCTCCAGCGAGCTCGATTAAGCCTAGTGCTATCACACATGCAGAAACCCTAACCCAATGTAGCAACCAACCACACAGGCAATGGTTTCCTGCATGACGACTTTGTTCCGCAGTCCGCTTGCTGATGCCGCGCGTTCGTTTGTTCTGGCCTTCTCATCCCACCGCCACCAGTCGGCATTTTCTCCACACACCCACTTACGTTTCTGCACACCCACTGAGAAATTTTTGTGGGGCTTTGCTTGGCTTTTTGAATCCATTGGCAACCAATTTTTGTCTGCGTCGTCGATCAAGGGTGTGCAACATGCCGAGGAGAGTTCACCATTGAGCTCGATTTGTGCTACGACGTATTGCGCCAGATCGGTGTAACGTCAGAAGAAGTGAAGGTACAAATACTGTGAAATATTGTGTACTAACGATGGAATTCACCATACCTGAGAGATGGAACTATTCGGTATAGTCCTCCAAATTTTGGCCTACACTAATGACTTGAATAGCAGCGAATTTAACCCCAGGCGAAGAGTTAATTTCCAGCAAAAGATGAATTTGGGATGAGGTCATCAACTAGAAATCCGCACTTTGATCAGACACTTTATGCACATTTTCCTACTAAAATTAGATTCTGGACCATCATTTGATGCACTTCAACCACACCATTCGTCAGGCTATTTCCAACTAACGTGAAATACATTCACGGTTCCCAGTACAAAAACATTCACATGAAAATTAACTTATTGAAACCACATAAGTCCTGGCAGACCCAAGAAAAAAATTTAACGCCAATACCTCGATATCTCCATAACCTAAAATGCTATCCTTACCCTTAAGCCAGTAAAAACCCAAACATAGTCAAAATCGAAATCCCAACAACCGCTGTTATGCTAACAGCAGCAGCACTCACGGATCCTGAATCAACCTGTCGCTTGAAAATACTACGACGACTGGGCGTGCAGCTGTTGTCATCAGCCGCAAGCTGTGCGCTGTCAGCTGCTGCTCGTCGCTCGAGTAGGTTGAGGAATTACCTTTTCCATGTAGTGAACCACACCATTTTTCGTGATGACATCCGATTTGGTAACCTTAGCCCCGTTGACGACGAACTCACCATTCTTGCGCGAAACGGACATTGTGCCTCCACCCTGCATTTTCAGGCAGCTGCCGTCACTCAGATCAGGTGAGTATGCGAGACCCTCGTAAATAAGCCGCTCTAGCGTGGTCTTGCTTGCTTGCTCTTTATTGCTATCTTGCACCGCAAATATCGTCAACTTGCTACGCTTGTTTAGGCTGTCTAGTAGGCCCTCTTTTTCTAGTGCGGCTCGGAATTGTGTGCCGCTAGTCAGGTCGAAGGATTCCTTGAGGTCACGAGGGAGCGTGAAGAAGCTGTAGTATGCTTACTTAGCTAAAGCAACGAGAAAGGATGAAGTGACTTACCCATTAGATTTCTGAATAGTACCATGGTCGAAATTCGCCCCCTCCTTTTGAACCACAGTTTCCATACCAAGTCCCGATACGATTATCTGTGACCCGTTCCCTGAAGTCGCTTCCTTCATTACAACTCTTGTGCCCTCCTCCTTACCGAGACTAGAGTATTTACTCTGACCGGATAATGTCGTAATCAACGTTTGCCCCAAAGCCGGGATTGTCGAATCCCCCTCCTTCTCAACGACCTGCTGAACAACATTCGGCGAAACAAGTGTTTGCTGTTGCTGTCTCTTTGCCAGTCCACTTCCGCCTTGCAGAAAATTGACGGCCTCGTCGTTTGAAGGAGCGAAGATGTAATACTGCTTGCTAGCATCGAGGTAGCCAATGATATCGGGCATTTGTTGCACGACTGCGGCGAACACTGCGATATCCGGGTCACTTTGTAAGGCTTGGTTTGTGGCATCCACGAATGCTGAGGGTGCAGGAGTGGCACCGGACCGAGTTGGGTAGGGGATTACTTCGCCGGAAAAGGTTACTTCGACAGGGGCACCGGAGACGGTTACGGTGAGAGGTGCGAAGGTTGTTGTGACTGGATTTGCAGCATCGGAGGATGTGGGCTCTTGCACTACACTAGAGGGAAGGGGGGATTCGGTAGTGTCGCTCTCGGATGGAGATGATTCTCCAGAGCTGGTTGAATCGGAAGTGCCCGTCGGAACGGGGGAGCCAGTGTCGATTGGGGTACCCGAATCCGAAGGAAAGGGTGACTCGACGGAGCTCGGCAGTTCCCCCGTTGCCGACGGAATATCAGTTGGCGATGGAATATCAGTTGGCGATGGAATATCGGTTGGCGATGGAATATCGGTTGGCGATGGAATATCGGTTGGCGATGGAATATCAGTTGGCGATGGAATATCGGTTGGCGATGGAATATCGGTTGGCGATGGAATATCAGTTGGCGATGGAATATCGGTTGGCGATGGAATATCGGTTGGCGATGGAATTTCAGTTGTAGTCGTATCTACCGGTGGTATGAATCCAGTTGTAGTTGTATCTACCGGCGGTGTGAATTCAGTTGTAGTTGTATCTACCGGCGGTGTAAATTCAGTTGTAGTCGTATCTACCGGCGGTGTAAATTCAGTTGTAGTCGTATCTACAGGCGGCGGTGCAGCTTCAGTTGTAGTCGTATCTACCGGCGGTGTAAATTCAGTTGTAGTCGTATCTACAGGCGGCGGTGCAGCTTCAGTTGTAGTCGTATCTACTGGCGGTGGAGCAGCTTCAGTTGTAGTCGTATCTACTGGCGGTGGAGCAGCTTCGGTTGTAGTCGTATCTACCGGCGGTGGTGCAGCTTCAGTTGTAGTCGGGCCGACGGGTGCATCTGTAGTTGGGACAGGCGGCTGGTTAATCGGAGTAGTATCCTGTGCAGATACCGACAGTAAAAGAGAAAGGATTAATGTGATGGGTAGTAGGAAATACATGATGGACGAAGAAAAATTCAAGTGAAGTGTTTCAGGGAGGTGGGGTTGGAACTCACTTATGGCAAGGCAAGGCATCTAATATCTATTAACTAAGCAACCAGCTAAGAACTGACCTGTTTGCGTATGGAGGCCAAGTGTAGTTGACGCGAGAATGCTTCGTGGCGGAGCTCTCAGCCGCACTCAAGGTGGTTGCATTGCAGCGCCTTGCGTCGGCACACGTCCCAATAATTTTCCGCCTAGATGCAGTTGGAATGCTTTACCATGCAATGTCTAATATAAGCTGCTAGTCTCATAGATTTTACCAACGCAGCCAAGACTAATTAAACTTGTGTACGGTTTCTCCCCCGGAGAAAGACAAAAAGGCTTAACAGCTGGTGGAGGGCTGAAGATACTGTTGCCTACAGGATGAAAAGCGGGCACCAATTGGAAGCAGACAGCCTATAAGTACAGTCGAGATAGTCACCGGCCAAATGCATTAGTAAAACTGATAGCATAGCCCTCCGCGAGCTAAGTAGCTATCAGCGAGACCTAAAAAATGACACCCATTCTGTGAATAATTACAGATTGTTCTCGAACTATATCAAGCTCTGGTACCAAATTTGGTTAGCTCCTATACAAAACTCACTGAAAGGGAGTGATCGTCCATGACTACGTTATGCTTCCTTTTGCACGACTGTTGAGTCAATTTCTCCGGAATTAAACATGTTCCTCACTTTATGCGGGAAATACTAGATAAATCTTTAGCTGCACTCGTAGGGTTGTGGTGGGTGGTTGCGTGGCAGCTGCACAACAAATATTTCGGCCATTCATTGTTGGAAAGCCAAGATCATTAAGACTTTGCCAGCTGTAACAGCTACCATCTGACCAGTCACTCTGTCTAGGCTTATTTTTAACACAACCGTCGATTGAAAACGATCGAGTTACACTGGTGCAAACGTCATCACGGCGACTCTAAGCCTCGATTCTATCTGAAGTGATAAAGGTGTATTTCAGCCTGTATATATCATCTAAGAGAGGAATTTCTACTACTGCTAGATCTGGAGCAACGTTTGGCCAAGGGTGATCTCCGGAGGAGCCCAAGCGTGTCACTGAACTTATACTGGGAGAGCGCCGGACGAGAACGAAATCCTAGATTTATATCGCTCGCTCTTGTAATTGCCTAATTAATTTTCCTCAGATATTCAGATTTCCCTTGGCTGTTCTTGCCCATTACATTTTCTAATCTGTTCTCTTCTTCCGTACAGGGAGGGATAAAGTTCGTGCCCTTCTAGTAGCCTCAAAGAGAGTAGGAAATGTGTTTCGTGCCTTTTGCCCATACAAATAGGAAATGAAAAGGCACCAGCTGTATAGTAAAAAAAAGGCATTAAACATACTAGCGCAGATTTTTGTGCTTTTATGGAAGCTAGAGTGCTATTACTGTGTACCCTTTCAGCTTGTACTTTTTGACAATGCTAGACTCCACCAAAGGTGCCTTTTGTCCGTTATTTTTTATTGCCTTTTCGAGACTTGGAATCTTAACAAAGATGCCGTTATCAAACTTGCCTTTATTTGAGGAATATTATATGGGTGCCTTTCGTCAAATGCAGAGAAACCATAATCAGTACCTTGAATGGTACTTCACATAGTCAACTAGCTGCTGAGCTTCCTTCCTACTATAACACCCATCGCCAGCTCCATCAGCCATAGGATCTCTATGCCAAACCACCACTAACACCACCGCCGACATCACTGCCGCTGCACCGTTGCCGTCACGATCGCCTTACCGATCTAGACTACGCAAACAATGCAGTAGTCTCATAGACAGAGTAGTGCACCGTAGAGTAAGGCTACAAGGAGGGGTACATTGAGGAGAGATGAGAGGTCAAGGTCACAATTAGCACTCTATTGATGCCTTTAGATAGTTCATTTTGGGATCACAAGTGCAATGTTCATTACTGATTTTAAGACACCTTGCTGAGCAAGACACAAAAACGCATAGAACGATACATGGAGAAAGTACTGAACATGACTTGGGTTGGAAAGGCATGGAGAGGAAGGCACAAGAAAGGTACTCTTAGAAAGCACTGTGTAGCCCCATTTCCAGTGCCTTTTCCAAGGTGCCTTTTCCTCCTGACAAAAGAACCCTAACTCAATTACGTTTAAATGCCTTTTGTGCCTTTTCCGGTGCCTTTAGAGAAGCGCATTTCTGACTCTTAGAGTCCTACGTGCTGATATTATTTTGTTAGTTATAGGTCAGGGAACCTTAGAACTATTGATCTGTAGTGATCTTAGTACAAGACTTCAATTCCCCGTAGGCCAATGCAGCAGCCGAGTACTTAATGGGCAACAGCGGTGTGATAGATACGAATCAAGTGATGTTGTGTGATGATGATTCTGAAAAAACACGACCTCCAAGTTGCCGTGACGGCCGTCCGTGTCACCTGAATGTATAAACTGATCACTCGACTACAAAATAATTAAAAAGAGCATTTGGATGAGCCCCGATGCAGTGGCGGAGGAGCTCTTTATGATTTTACCAGTGGTATCTTGCACGTTCACTTGAAGGGGTGAGATCATACTTCGGTTGTCTTTATTCAGTCAGTGTAGTGATTTGACCTCTACTGGATAGTGACCCGGAATTCTGTTAGAATGGCGTGAATTCCTATTTCTAAGTACCCGAATATTCTCTATCTTAACATCGCCCACTAAGGCGTTGAGTGCGGTATAAGTTCCCCCCCCTACGCAGGTGCGTCTCTAGATCTCAGTCAATGAAATTCTTGGCGAAACTCAGTACTGAATCATTGAATATTAATAGTGACTAACTGAACCATTCTTGTTACATATATAAACCTGACCGAACTAACCTTCATCTGAACTGATGGTAGGGTATCTGATATGGCATAAGGTATATAACTTTTGGCGTATATCTCAAGTCTTTCTCTTTCTCTCTTTTCCGTACTATAGACTATACACGCACACGGTTCACCCCTTCCATATCGCAAGAGTTTGCCAAATAATATTTCGGTATTTCTCCCCAAGGTCGGCTAATTAACCCCTAACACAAAGTCGCATCTTGTACGAAGTACTGTTTAGTACCGATTAAGCTTAACCCTCTTTGTCGTTGCACTGGAGTCACCGTTGAGTCTGAGCATCCTGTTCTATGCAGAGATGATCGCCTCGGTAGGGAAGATGACTAAAATATTTATAGTAGAACTCCAGATCTGTTATTTGCCTTTACGCTAGCACAGAAGCAATCGCAGAACTGTCTTGGCAAGTAGCTATAACTCTGTGCCCATGTATGTATTACCGTAAAATAGATAATATTGGTGTTTCGGTGTTGACAAGTTGCTTCTCCACATGAATTGGTTAGTACTCCAGCGCGGCCGGCGTACGTACAATAATATACATGTCTCTAACGCTCCCACTACCGTAATTATCAGTGTAACTCGGTGTCTCATTATGCTCGCGGTCCAATTCTTGACCAGGTACAACTCCTAGAGAGCACCCGCCTGGAATGTTGCGATATGGAAGGGGAGAACCGTGTGCGTAGATTCAGTGGTACAGAAAAAAGAGATAAGGAGAAAGACTCGGCATATATAGCATATATATAGAGGATTTCGGGTATATCTTCGGGTATTCCTTTGCTGCCCTTTGTCACTTGCCACCGGATACTCAACATTGAATGTTACGATATGAGGAGAACCGTGTGCATAGACTTACGGTACAGAGAAGAGAGAAGGAGAACGACTCGAGATATATACAGGAGGCATCAGCCCCTGCTTCAGTGACCGTGTATTAGATCTGTAGCATGTCTCCGGCTCATGTACATCTGTAACATGTAATGTTATATATCCGGTGGCGAGTAACTTAGAATGGCGAAGCATCAACGTTTTCCTCATGATTCTCTGTATATAAATCGAGTCTTTCTCATTCCCTCCTTCTCTTCACTGTATGATAGAATCTACACACACGGTTCTCCCCAAAGTACCATAGCAACATGAAATGTTCAAAGTTGAGTGATAGAGAAGCTTAATTGTGTATTATCTAAGAGAGCTACAAGGCCATATATATGAGAGTACAAGTGTGAATGCGTGCGTACGCATCTATGTTTAGACCCTTCAGGCCGACAGCAATCTCCGGTTATACGAGACTCATCTCCGGCCATACGAAAGCAGAGACCAATCAAGCAACATGGAAAGCGATGAGCAGTTCGAGTGATAATTTATGAATACGGCCTAGCTGCTCAAGAAACATATAACAAGGCTACGCGAATCATCAAAGCGAATAGTACGTTGAATGCTGGATCAAGGTTAGCAACACGTTATACTAGGTTTAAGGTTAGATTATAGTAGTAATTCAAGTGTCGTCAGCGTCCAAGACGGGCGAAGGCGTAAGAAATCTCATTGGGCATTATATAAGTTACAAGTACATTTATCATACTCGTCTGCCGCCTCCAAGCCCCTTCATATACGCAACTGCCAACCACTGCACCACAGTGATCAAAGCAAAAACTGCGCAGCGACGCCAAATCCCAACTCCGCATTATAGGTCAACATTCCAATCAATATGCCAGTCACACATGCAACTACGGTGGTAACCAACAGCAAGAGCATCATCATTGATCTGTTGACTCCGGTCCTGATAACCCAAGTTTTAATGGGTGTGCTGATTTTGCCGTCTCCCTCAGCCGTGAAGTTGGATAAATCAGGGGGACAGCCAAGGGTCTCCGTGTTGTGGAAAGCTTGCGTGAGCCATGGGTTGGGTGTACTCTTGCGAAGGTTGACTTCTTGCAGAGTTTGATTTTCAAGGTCGGCGCAATTAATCAGGTAATTTTACGTTAGTTATGCCGGACTGATTGGAAGTGGGCTACCTACTAGCTCTATAATGGCCGTCTCGATCACAACTTTCCAGACTAAATTAAATAGGCGAGAGGGAGGCATTGTTTCTTCAGCCTTGGCTTGCAACATTCTCATGACATCACTTCCTTGGTAGTCCTCCATCAGGTCAACTAGATAGAGTATAGCACAACCGTTGTGTGCCTAGAACGTGATTCTGTATTGCGAGTGATTGTTGGGTTTTTGGAGAAGTGGGGTGGAAGGTGGTGAAGGCGAGGGGTTGCAAAAGTTCTTAAATATGGGAATAAAATTATGCTTAGTGGGTTATTTGTAGGCTGCGGAAGTATGGGCGGTGCTATATCGTAGCCTGGATCCGTACGCTTGCTTCCGAATACTACAATACCGAAAGTGGTAAGCTGAACGAAACCCAAAGCTTGGACTATCGGGACCAACCCTCGTAACAGGATCTCCTAACTGGGTGTAGGTATTTCCCGTTGGATATTTGGATCCGACCCGATCTGAGTGAATTTATAGCGAGGTTTGAGGTAAGTAGTGTCATGTATATCCTACCTAGTGGACCCAGCACGTGCTTTTCATTCAGTCATATACAAACATTTGCAGCACAAAATAGCACGAAAGCAAATACCAAAACGAAACAGTAAACGAAGCATAAACAAGGTTGCCACAGCTCCACCTGGACTTTCCCATTCTGGGCCGGAAGCCCTTCACTGGGTGTAGAGTCAAAACATGCAGAACTAGCAACCGTATACACAGGTGCGGGTGGCTGAAGGCGCTGCTTGCCTAACGTCGCCGCTCCGCTCCTCTTATATACACCCTACTCTCGCTCCTGACTTCCTCCGCTCCCTCCCAAGCTCGAGCTCTGGCTCAAGCTCAAGGTTTCGACCACCTTCCTCCGCCCGCCCTCGGTCGGCCATAAGGCTCGCCTCCGCCAGCCGTCGGACAAAAGGCTCGCCCCCACTAACCGTCGGTCGAGTCCCGCCCGCCAATTTGCTTCCACTAATCCTCGGTCAAGCTGAACCATATATCTGGTTTGATGCTTTCGGTCGATGGTGTTCTGACAGGCGGATTTTGTGATCCCATCGCAGCGTGCCGCGCAATTTAATTGTATTTAATCTGAGGCTTGTCTGATGTTCATTAGTTATGAATACCGCAGCTCCAGGTAATATGTACAAACCTTACAGCGATTCAATTAGCCTCCAATAACGTCTAGTGTAGGATGGCTATGGTGTCTCTGGTATCAGTACTACACTTCGATATTTTACTAACGTTCTTTTTGTTGGACCAAACCCTGGCGCAGAAGGAAGCGTACGGTGACTTATGGTGCAGCTGCCAAATTGGTGATGCGTATATTGACTTGTCTAGTCATCTAATTGACACTTACACAAGTAAAGTGAATGAGGCTCCGCCGCTCAACCCTAACCCAACGCCACGTGATGACAACACTCGAAATCCGCCCAACACTTTTCAGATCTGGTGGGTACTACTGAATGGAGGCATGTTTCTGCAATGGTATGCCCGAAGTTTTGGTTGGGACAAGAGCTATGCTGACGGGGCTTGAACTGGATATATGAATAACTGTTAGCCATCTGACATGTTGTAGACCTAAGCGAAATGTGACGAGGAAACGACGTGCGACAAGCCCACGGCCCAGGCGCGATAGCTACTTGATATGTACGTAGGATTGGGTGAAGCTGGGATCCGTACTTCCGAAGGCGTGCGAACAAAATATAACGAGTAAACATACGAGTAGCAAAAGTCGATAGTGGGGAGGAGAAAGGAATCAGAACTGGCAGTGGGATATGCCTTGATATTTGTATATTAGGAGCCTCCAGAGTGTGTTTTCAGATATCCCCTCTCCTGATTCCCATATGCATAACCTAACCCATAACCTTGGTAATTATTGAAGTTAGAGAAGGCGTTGTATGGCTACTCTCATGGCCTGTTCAGTGTTGCCCATAGTTGAGTTTTTTCTTGCCTTTAATGACTTAGCATTCGAAAACTTTCACCTCATTGAGAAATATCATTACTTTCCTGGGCACTCCACAGCTCATCTTCCCCTCGGGTTGTACTGTCTGTTGACTCGAGCACAGCCAATGACCGCCTGACAACCCATGTCCAAGACGTTTAACTCTTAAGCCACTTCACTTTCCGGCGTGTTTCATTCAATTTGTAAAGAGCGAATGTACTGCCCAACTTTGATCCGGAGTAGGGTAGCACGAATTTACTAATAAGGCACACCCAAGAGAGCGAAAAAGGTGGTAGAGGTTACCTCCGCAGGTTTTGAGCTTTGATTTTCCTGGATTTACGTATAGATACATAGGTGTGGGGGGCCCGATTAGATCTTAAGGCACATGTTGTACGATGTTAATCAGTTATAGAATTCTATTCTCACCCTTGCCTTCTGGTTTCATTTGCTCGCGCCTACACCTCTCGGATAAACCACATGTGGTATGTGGCAAGTAAACTTAATGCGATTGGTTCAGGTGACTGACCAAATCTAGTAATAAATTTTGCTGATCCGGGGGTGGAGGCGAAGGATCGAACGCTCTCTGTTCATGGCAATGCCACCTATATGATTGGTAATAAAACCGCAGTTCTCTGTATTATCGTCACATGAGAACAGGAAAACATTTTCTGTGGAAGGCTTCCATCATTGACCCTTATGGATAGACTTACATTCGTTGTAGACGGACTTAACATTGACCTGGAACTACACCGGGAGAATCAGAGGCATTGGCAATAAACCGCAGCTCTCCGTACTATCACACGAGAACCAGCAAAATATTTCTATTGATCATAGACCTTTATTAATAGACTTAAATTAGTAGTAGACGGACTAACCGTGATCTGCCTGGTATTTCACAGGAAGCCTCAGTGGTTCGAGCAGACTGATTTCCGTAACGTTGTGCAGTAGGTGCACTATTTGCCTTACTCCTCAGTGCTTAGTTTGGTACAAAGCGCAATATTTTTCGTTTTCCGCCTGTACAGTGTGCATGGTGTTAATTTCTTTATTTGCTCATGCGCGAGCTTCGTGTTGAGTCCATCGATAAGCAACCCCACGCAATACCCTATCTTGTAATTCTGTCGTCAGGCTTTCATTTGTGCGGCTGATTTCAGGTCATTAGCAGCACACCAACAGGGATCATGGAGCTACTACTCAAGCATCTCACTGGTGGTGTGGTGGAAACCTGGATAACAGATATTTTTATGTGGTCATATGGGACTTCTGATGTGTAGCTCGGCGACCTCCATCCATGTCACCACGAATTTTTAACCCTGTCATATAATGGTGGTGCCATATACAATACGGACCTTGTTGTCCGCCCTTGGAGCAAAACGCCTAACATAAGAACCTACTACCCCTCTCTCCCTCTTTCTCTTTCGTTCATCTGACTATGACGGCAAAGACAGCTCTAAGTGTTCTTTTATCCCTTAGCACAAGCCAAACGAAGACGTGAAGCCTGCAATGCACAGTTGGTTTCACATTTTGCGAAATTGACACATGGCAGAAAGAAAGCGTGAAACAATCTTATCTCACATCACGAAGAAAAATCGCGAATACATCACGGAGCATTTGAGAAAATATCATTGTCTAACTTTGCAGCAGTCATCCATCGCCGTAAGCCCTATACGACTGATAATCGCTTATGTTTGGCTAGCCAGGACAGGCCCGCTAAAAACAGTACATAGGCACTCCCAACCAAGACGACGAAAAGCGGTCCTGCCCGTAGGTGGTGTCCATCCCGCAACTGTACGACGAGCGATGTCTACCATCCAGAAATATGCCGCAGCTTATGAGTCCGGTTGTGGAAGACATATTCCTGACATGTTTAACCCACTCGATCCCCGATATCGACAACGGATCATCACACGCCAAGGGACCAAGCTCAACATCAACCCCGAGCAGTTATTTGCCTAAGACAAGGGTATATACGCCTCCCGTATTATGGTCGGAACCAAACTCACCGAAGCTGATGCTAAGCAGAATGACAAGAGGGCAACAAGCAACGGTATAGGCTCTCCCGATCACCGCAGGAGTTGCACAATGGTAGGAACTAAATGAAATGGAGTTGACGCGAAACAGAATCACCAAAGAGCAACAAACAATGGTATGGACTCTCCCGACCACACGGATCCCACCTACCCTATTATCGGAATCAAATGCAACGAAGTTGATGCTAAGTAGAACCACCAAAGCGCAACAAACAAGGGTATGGATTCACTTAAGCATAGGGATTTGTCGATATAGTACTAATACAATGACGTACAGGAAAATATCAAATACTATACACCAATCGTTGCTACGTTATTATCTCATTATCCTCCCGAAATGACTAGCACATGAATACGCAAATGCGGCGGCACGGTACCAACCGCTTGTTCAATTCCTCCAATGCCCGCTTTATCAACGCATACCCGATGTCAGTCACTAGTCTCTCAGAGTACGAAACAATGCGGCCATCAATGACACCTATATTGAGTGTCGGAGATCTCGGACGCTGCAGGTTGACCACACCTATTGATTGCTGAGGATAACTGTCTCGCTGTTATGTGCTGTTACAGAATGGTGATCGAGAGTGACGGAATGTGTCGAGGTCCTGATACAACGAAGCGGCAGACACAACACCATCATCGCCAACTGCGAATATCGTCACTTGCAATATTGATTATTCGGAAAGCTCCGCTCGACCAAGGATACTTCAAAGGCTACTCTACATCTGTTGGATCAAATCTATGCGCGGACGGAAGCGTACGGCGACTTATGGGTGTAACTGCTAAATCGGTGATGCGTATATTGGCTGTCTATTAATCTAAATGACACGTACACAAGAACCAGAGTAAAGTGCTTCCGGCTCCGCCGCTCAACCCCAACCAAAACCACGTGATGACGGCACTCAAAACCGGTCAAACAGTATCCACAGACACTTGGGAGACAACCACCGCCATAGTATCGATCTCGGATATCACCACAATTTTCGTACATTGAGTTCAACTGTTTATGTTTTTTTTTGACGCTGCCGTTGATAAATTGTTAGATCCCAAACATCGGCCGCATTACCGGTCGCCTAGGAATCAGTTCTGGCCAGTTCGGGTTTCTATATGGCCGTGTGTACTATTACAACTCCCTGTCAGTACATCGTTTTTAGAAGAAAGAATATAAGAGTCGACGGAAGATACCGAGAAACGCCCTCCGCCGTTATTATCACCAAAAATCCAACCAGCGACAGCACCACTGACACTCGGTCGATCCCGACAAAGTTTGAATCGAACGAGCGGAGGATTTGGCGACGCAGTCTGTTCCGGTGATCGATTAAAGAATCCAATTACAGTTTTCTATCTTACGCCAGAAATCATGACGTCTATAATGTGCCGCCTCGCTGCCATAAATGGACGATGGTGGTTGATTTTGTGCCAGCCGTGTGCCGATCAAAAAAACATTCTGCAAACTTTAGTCACCCGCGGAAATATTAAGATCCAAAACCAAGTGATCTAGACGATTCTCAAGGATACATGAATTCAAAGTTTAAGCAGTCTAAGTTATACAAAATGGCCATAGAGGGGAATGCAATATAGGTGGCAGATAGAACGTTGCGAAATTATGGTACAACACAGCGGCAGAAAAGTCGCCCTACAACCCTCTCAGAAATATCATCACCTGGAACACCTGCTCCCATTTTCAACCACCGTAATCGAAAAGTCTAATAAGTCACGAATCGGCTATGTCGACAACAGCAATGGATAAGAGGAGGACGAGCAAATAATGATTACGGCAACTCCCGGATTGTGATCCGATTACTGCTCGGAGTTTGTCGCCCCGAGGAATTGGATTGGACAAAGAAATACTTTCCCACCAGATGGTTCGAAAATAGTCGGATTGACGAGGGGACGGAAGAACAAGAGTCAAAGGCTTTCTCTATGTACCCACGCGTGAACACCAGATCTAAGAACCAAAGAGGAAGGCCGCGGCAGCGGCGGAAGTGCGAGAGAGCAGAATGTATGGCTGATGACGAGTCAGATGTTCAAATGATAGCAGCCGGATGCAGCAATTTCGAGGAAGCGAGTGGATCCCACGACTATCAGAAAGCCGGATTGCTTGAGAACTAGCTTCAAGTTGCTTTTCAGAGATAACCAACGAGGCATCACTCCGCCATCAGCAGAGGCCCACGAGTTCGCAATCATTTCGGGGAGGATTATTGGATTGAACAGCACAAACTAGCAATTCCACCCACGGAAGACACGAATACGAGAGTGAAGGCGAATTCCCATAGTCATTTCGAACGAAGGACGTCACAAGATGGGGGAGACGCTAAACGTGCAACGTTCTGCACGAAAACCTGCGCAAACCCGAAAGTCAACACGAATCGTGATAATACCGCGAGGCCGTTCTGGAACCCTCGATTCCACCAGCCGAAGAGACTAATCTGAGGGTCAAGGCAAATGCACGTGGATTGCAACTGGTTATGACACTACGTAACTTTTTAATATTGGTAGAGCGCTCGAGCTCCGACAATTCCGATTGTATACACCGAGAATCCTGAGTCCGGCCACTCCGGAGCTCTCAGGACTGCCGAGCTGGTATCTGGGGATATCTATTGGTGTGCGATGGACGCTGACCCACTTTCCGGGCAGCATAATCACCGAGTCAGATGTGGCGGGCTGATACCGAGTGATCCAATGACAACAATATATGGGATCGTACGTTCGCCGAGTAGGGTGATGTTGGGTTGAATAGCCCAACACATGAAACTCGACCAATTACACGGTCAAGGTGAACAACGGACTATCCTTGCGAAGGGCATCAATAAACTTACGGGTCTACCCTCCTAATATTCTACGGCGGATTTAATGCCAACCCACCAAGGACAACAATATGAGGCTTATACGAACGTACGTGAAGCAGCGACGCTCAGCTCGGTGAATGGAATGCGGCGGTGCTTCTGTTACTTCTCAATTTTACCCAACGAAGACAAAATGTCTTAGACACATACACATAGGCGCAGAAGGTGCCATGTAATCGATAGTACTGAAACTGGGATTCTACTCTCCCACAGATCCGCTCTGGCGGCTATGGAAGTTTACAGGACACGGCACACGGACGGAACGGCACCGACCCCGGATCGCAGCCGCCGAAGACATCTACATGAGAGTACGAGGGCTTTCCCGGAGGAGGTCGTTATTGCGTTGAACAGCCCAGGACCTGCAATTCTGCTCGCTGAAGAAATCAGTACGCCTGTGCAAGCTAGTGGAGTCCCGGAAATCTCCACTACTTTCTGTTGCGTCAGCAGTTATTGGATGGTTTAAGGATTTTCTACGTCGATAACGTACTAACGGCGGACAGGCAATGGTTGATCGGGGAGATAGAATAAATTGAGTTAACTCTCGACGGTGAACACGACGGGGAGGGATCTTACTGGATTGACGGTGCTCTATTTCCCATTGAGTATTGGGAAGGAATGATAGTGAATTGTATTCCCGTTTGTGTTAATGAAATAATATATTCGATATCTTTCAATGTGGCGAACCGCTTTGACGTAAGATTTTCGTTTTTGCGAACGACGTGTCAAAGCCAGCGGACACGGCGGAATGGATTCTGTATTGCTTTTTTCCTATGTAGACGGGCCAGCGGATGTAGCGGGAGTTGAGTTGAACAACGTTCTGCAGTGGTTCCGTGCCTGCGCGTACCCGGGCTAGGCACTTGTCTTTTGCTTCTTACGGGCCGAAACCTTGACCGGGATGCCGGAGCATAGCGTGCTTGTGCACAGGAGAAACAGAATCATACAGATAAATGCAAGGATGTCGTTCACAAGCGGAGGAAGCTATGAATATGATGCCTCCACATCGGGGATCGCGTATGCACACGGATTCTAGACTGTCACATCTGGAATGGGTGTGATACCAAATGAATAGCTCAGCCTTCAGTGGTTCCGGTAGCCAAGTAGCCGAGCATGTGATAACATATGCACATGCATCGAACCTTATTTACATTGGCGATTAAAGTAGCTCTATAAGGAATATACTAGTCCTCGTACTCAGGAGTGAGAGTTCTGCGCGCCATCCCGCGCCATCACTACCCATCACTCGACCGGTTTACCAACACTTTGCGACGGTCCGCAAAACATACCCTTATCCTCGCAAACATCAGTGGCAACTCAAATATTAGCGGGGGACAGTATTGCAACGCCTTGGATTGAATAGACAACAAAGTCCTGGAACTTGTGCGCGGTAGCGCCGACGCTGGGGTTATAACCTTCATCCCCTACGGTTGCTGTCTAGTCATACTATATTCATTCTCACTAGAGTATGACAGTGTCTGTCCTCCCCTCCCCTCCAGTTCGCTCGGCTAGATAGGGGAGATCCCCTTCCTCTACCTCTCTTCCCTTTACACACTACGGGATTTCCGAGGAAATTTCAAGTATGGATGCAATGCGTCCACATTTCAGCGGGCATGCGTGTGCATCGGTCTTTTCATAGAGGGACTCGTGGAGTGTAAACGAAATCGTAATGCTGGTACAATGAATAGTGTTAGGGGCCAATTTGATTACAGTACCCTTCTTCAATGATCCTGGAAGCCAATTGCCGCCTGCCGGATAATAATCTATGCATAAGTATCTGCGATCGGGTACCAAAGTCTTTCTCAGTTCTCAAGGCGTCAGACAACTTCGTTTGCTGCCTACTAGGGTGATATATTGCGCATACACACTTAAATTTAAATTGTAAGATAAATATTCTGTCATCTACATAAGAGGTTGGGTTTTTTGACTAGTTTGATCGCGGTAAAATAGTCTTGGTAGGTTAGTGAGTTGGATAGTACGGAGGAGAGCCAACTGTCAACTTTCTTTGGTTGAATAACTTGACATAAATAGTGAAGTTTCAAATAAGTAGTCGTTCCGGGGCGATGTTCAGAGGTATGAAGGCACTAGTGTGCGATCCGATCACTCGTTCATCATTGGTATGCACAAAGGGCAGAATTGTGCAAAAGCACTGAAAACATGATACCCCGATATTGGCATACGAGAATGGTGATGGGCTATTGGTACTTTCTCAACACAGTAATCGTGGAATTTGCGGGGGGGAGAGAAGTTTCGCATGGTTGTACATACTTTTGGTTCTACTTTTTCGTCACCAGAGTACCTATTCTCCGCTAAATAGCCGTTTCTTTGTCTTTACATTGCATCTAGTTGATGAGAGTAGAGCAGACATTCACGCCTGTAATTCTACTTGTCTTTACCTATGGAAACTGTATAAGTACAAGTTGTAGACTGGGCGTCCTGCTACATCCTGAATCCCCTATTGGCCTTGTTCGATATACCTTATATCAAAAGCATGAGTGTGATACATACGACAGCCCATTTCAGCGGAACTCATTTCTAGAGCCGGTACAGTCTATGTGAGGTAAACCCGGCCTATTATGTGGCGGGCGCTTTATAGTATCACGCTACAGATCTGGTGCCATAGATCAATCACTGGGTAGGATCGAAGTGGTATCACGCTAGAAATTATACGTTGGGTCATATTGTGTCTTGTAGATGGGACGGATAGCCGTAGGTCTCCCTATTGGCAACATTCAAGTAAGCGCGAATTGAATAGACGCTTAACATACCTGGCCTTGCCCAGACTTCCTAAGCTGGTGACGACCTGGCGAAATCCAATCTTAATTACATATTACAGCTATGTTGCGCGCATTTTGTCGTGCCTTTGGACGGACGTCGGGATAGACGTTCCGGAGGTGCCCTAATCGCGATATGTTGGTGGGCTTTAGGTTATGGGAAATCACATCGGTCTAGAAATTGCAGGGACATTGGAAGCTTTATACTCCCTTCTACTATTAGTGGGATATATTTCAAGCACGCCCTGGCAACAACGTATGGGGACCAATGATCCGCAATGATTCGCTGTTTCTCCTTGCAAAAGGATAAGAATGAACCTTGACGCTCCCAACAGTAGTACTACATTTAATAGCAGCCAGAATACCACTTCCATGGATACATCATATCAGCTGGGTCATTTGGTCTTAAGTTTACTTAAGACTATGCCAGGAAATTTTAGGTTGGGAGAGAAACTCTTGGCGCCAAGTAACGAGTGATGTCTCGTGGAGAAACGATGGTCGAAAGCGCATGCCAAGCCATGCCGAACCACAGACTGATGGCTGGTGATGCTCGAAATACCAGTGAGATCATTTCGTCACCCAAATACCCGGCCATGTTTATACAGCGGCGAGCGAAGAAGAAGCAACTGCTTTACCTACATCCATCTCCTATGCTTGTATTTGGGAGAGGGAGAAGTTTTGGAGGAGAGCTGGATGAGGAGGGGTGGAGAGGGAGAGGGGGAGGCTTTGGAGGAGGATAGTAAGGGGGTGGTCCCTATATCTCCGTTGTGGGCGATGCTTTACCAGGTATTTTTGTTAATCTAAAGTTATTAAAGACCATTATCTCCGCCCGGGCGGAGCATCCAGTTGCAGGGTGACAGAGTTCTTGGCAAAACAAGTGAAATTTGATGATAATGGTAACGTGAGACGGCAGGTGGAAAGACGCCAATATACCGAGTAATATCCCATGTTACGATATGGAAGTTGGGGAGAACCGTGTGCGTATATTCTATGGTACAGAGAAGAGAGAAGGAGAAAGACTCGTGATATATACAGGAGGCATCAGCCCCTGCAGCCGTGACCGTGTATCAGACCTGTAACATCATGTACATCTGTAACATCCCATGATTTGCCATATTGTGAGTGATGCTCCGTGACGCTGCGTGCGTGACGTCATTGCTATGTAACTTGCGCACACAAAGACCTCAAGACAGGGGGGAGAAGGTGAGAGAGAGGGAGAGGGAGAGGGAGAGGAGGGGAGGGAGAAAGGGGAAGGGGAGGGGAGAGAGAGAGGGTGTAGAGAGGAGGGCTTTGATATCAGCAGTAGTGGCAGCATGTCCAACTATCCAGCAAACAGAGACTTCTTCATGCTGCCAATACACGTGATTTACATCAGTCACATGACCATTCTGTCGGAACAGAACTTAAGACCATTACTCTGGCCTGGGCAGAGCATCCAGTGTCCTCTGATAAATGCACAGAGCAGAGAAGAGAAAATGAAGCGAGTGATAATTATGATGAGATGAAATTAGATTAAATATAGAGATTAGATAGCTTCATGTCATCGCACCAACAATGGATCATGAAAAAATGTAATTAGGACAAGCAGCGTATTTTCTCTATTTTTGGTTAAGTCAAGAAGCGTTTTATCCTTGTACACTTTTACGCTGCTACGGACCACTTTTTGTTTTTTAATTTCATACAGAAATGTTACGTCATGTTGTGCTAGGTATGTAGGTACAAGTTACGGTGGCGGCTTTGCTGCCCTTTGGAGGTACCGAGATAGATCATCCCAGGAATACCTTACCCCTGGCTGTCAAGTGCTTGGAGGGTATGAAAAGTTGGCCACACTTCCAGATATGATATCAAGTCCTAGCAGCCATTTCGCTGTGCTAGATCATGTAAAGATAATGTAGTGACATCTATGACTTGATTTGTGTGAAGGAAAAAAGTTGAATGCACCACCTGGTCTCTCTACCAATTACCACATATATGGTGCCATGCCACCCTCCACATCAATGACTGTCTGTATCCAGGTGATTAGTCTACTAAATAGACTATCCAGCCACTCTGTTGGTTGTTTCTGTTGAGGGACATTATAGTGCAGAAGAGGAATGCAGAAAGGAATTGAGACCACCGGAGCAAAAGGAGTGAGGCTCTATGACTTACTCGACTGTCAGTGATATACCATAGGATTTTTAGTCGTGACTGAGCGGATCTAGAATGTTGAAGGCCTATCTTCAACATTCCACCATACATCTTGCAGCGTTGTAAGGGAATTCTGTAGGGAGCAGCTCTGGTTCAAGAAGCATAAGAATATGGTGACAGGATTTGACAGAACACACAGCCTTGAGGAACCACACATATTGCATGGATCAACAAAGCTCAACATAAGTACATGTAACCAAGAGCTGGAATGAATAAAGTGTGTATTTCATTGTGTGGTAAAATGATACATCAGCAAAAGTACAAATTGACCATAGCTTGCACTATGTCTACCTGCATACATGCACAACTCATAGCAAGCTTCCTGTGGACCTCTGCACAATGAGCAGTCTATCGTCATCTACAGTCCATTCAGTGAAACTATATAAGACTGGTGGCCAGAGATGGAGGTATACCTGTGTTAACTACATGGCTGTTATAGCAGTATGGAGTCCACTGGAAAGCCTGCTGGCATTTGAACACCATATCAGAGCCTAGTCTGAAGCCTGCTTGTTATTCTGCTTAGAAGCCTGTATTAGAGCTTCCTTCAGAGCCTGCTTGTTGACTGCATCACAGCACCATGCTTGTGAGCTGCAGCTGAGAGATGCAAACATCGTGAGGAGTTGAGTTTTCCTCGCGATGCATTTGGCCAATGAAAATCTATGAGTTGTTTGGAGGTTTTACACCAATGTTGACGAACTAAATCTACTTGATTGAGTGCTTCTGGTACTATATTCTCCATCACCAACACTATCATTATTGCTATCATCACAATGGCCATCATACCATTGATATCATCTCTATCAGCCCTGGATTGAATGTGCACACATATACCAACAATCTGTAGACTGCAGGCAGCAGATTTTGCTAGAACATCTGAGTCCTAAGATCCAATTTTCTGCCTTTTCTGTTGAATCTAAAATTGTAATTGTCAATACTGTAACTATGAGGCATTGCAAGATTTCATTGTGGTGGGCACAATAAAGATATGGTTCACACTTTAATATTGATTGAGGTTATGATTTCTGCTACGATATGGCCCCCACTACCCACTACCCATGATCTGCCTCCTGGTGCCTGGTGGCTGCAACTCTTCAAGTCTCTCAATTAAATACCAAGAAGCGTATATGGGAGCATATAGTTAGGTGAAATTGGGAGTGTCTTGCCTCTTGAGAGTAAACTTGGAAGCATAGAGCCAAGTAGGTTGGGAGTGTATCATGTCATGCAATTGGGAACATACTTGAGAGCATGCTTGGAAGTATGCATGAGAGGATTTTAAGAGCCTATATAAGAGCATATATGGCAGCGAGTATACCATCATGTGCAATTAGGAGTGTTGTTGAGACCATGCTCAGAAGTGAACTTGAGAATGTCCTTGGAGGTATACCTGGAGACATACTTGGAGTGTACTTGGATGCTTCTTGAGAGCTTACTTGGGAGTATAAAGTCAAGCAGGCTCGGAATGTGTGATTGAGTGGAATTAGAAGCATACTTGAGATCATACTCAGGTGTGTACTTAAGAACATCTTGAAAGCCCACTTTAGAGCATGCAATGAAGTGTATTCGGCTGTATCGTTGAATGCAGCATAATGTATAATATTTAGCAAACAAAATTGTATGTATATCATAGTAATGTAGTCAACATGCAGGTTGATAGGAGCTCTTACTGCCATCCGTCACATATACTATGTATTCAGATCCCAGAAACCACTTTTCTATGGGTTATACATTATATAATGTCATTTTTTTCAGTGTACCTATCTACTTCTGAGTTTTCTAAATATATTCACTTGCAATCACCCAGTTCACCTCTGGTATCCCGGTGCACCACCATCCCCCTATTACTGCCTTTCCGTGCCGATATAAACAGTAGAGATAAGATATGGATGTTTCCACCACCCTGTTTAGACTCAACTCCATCTTCTACAGTGTACCCACTGTACAGGTTCCAAGTCCACTAGTATATCTCTCAAAGTCTCTGTGAGTTGGAACTATTTCTATGGACAGAGCAATTATTGTCAGTTGAAAAGAAGCTTTCTGTGCAGCTATTTGAATTATTTGAAATCCAATGATGTCACCAAGTTTTGCTCTGATCACAACATGTTCTAGGGATGAAACATCCATAAATAGGTTGTATTTCACTTCCCAGTTGCCAATTTACTCCATTGCAAATTCTCCGCATACTACTGTCAAAAAACATTACAATAAAGGTATTAATGCACAACTACTCACCCAATATTAAAAATATCATGAATGTCAACCTGGGATGTGAAAGCAGGTAGAGTTATATACATTTCATATATATCACACTTTGTTGTCAGAGTGCAACTTGCAGACTTAAATTGG
>Ga0307514_10001080_pt1 | contig 38324 bp, 23 predicted proteins | sample 16_EM_MG_FD_203088 | JGI IMG/M metagenome (GOLD analysis project Ga0307514, IMG submission 203088) | Populus trichocarpa ectomycorrhiza microbial communities from riparian zone in the Pacific Northwest, United States - 16_EM | ecosystem: Host-associated > Plants > Roots > Unclassified | place...
GGCCGGCTGGAACGCCAGGTCATCGGCGTGGTGGTCGACGCGGTCAACGAAGTGCTGGAAATCGCATCGAGCGACATCGAGCCGGCACCGGCCTTCGGCGCCCGCATCCGCAGCGAGTTCATCCAGGGCGTGGGCAAGGTCAAGGGCAAGTTCGTGATCCTGCTGGACGTGAACCACGTGCTGTCGATCGACGAAATCGGCCAGGCTGGCGGACCGGTCGCCGCCGAGGCGGCCTCGCTGGCGCACTGAGCGCCGGCCACCTTCTCTTTCAGCTTTTTCAAAGGTTCCCCATGAACTGGTTCCTCCGTCTCAAGCTGGCGCACAAGCTGCTGCTGACCTTCCTCGTCTGCTCGGTCCTGACAGGCATCGTCGGTGGCTTTGGCCTGCTGCGCATCACGGAGCTGGGCAAGTCGCTGGACAACACCTACACCGGCACCGTCGTGCCGGCGCAGTACGTGGCGGAAGCGGCTGCGCGCCTGACTGCGCACTCGCGCGCCATGGTGCGGCTGCCTGCGCTGAAGGAACCGGCCGATGTGAAGGACGCCGTCAAGCGCGCCGAAGCCCACATGGACAAGTTCCGCAAGGTGCTGGACACCTACCGCGCGACCGATCTGCAGCCCAAGGAAAGGGAACTGCTGACCAAGCTGGACGGCCTGATCCCGAACTACCTGGCGCAGAACAACAAGGTGGCGGACCTGGCCTCGGCCGGCAACTTCGCTGCCGCTGCCGAGCTGAGCAACGGCGATGCCCGCAAGGCCATCAATGCCGCCGAAGAAGTCGTCAGCCAGCTGATCGACGAACTCGCTTCGCAGGCCAAGGCTGCCAACGAAAATGGCCAGGTCACCGTCGAGCATGCCCGCATGGTCTTGATGGGCGTGGTCGCCGCGTCGGTGGTGCTGGCGGTGTTGCTGGGCCTGATGGTGACCCGCGTCATCTCGCGTGACCTGGGTGGCGAGCCGGCCCAAGCCGCCGAGCTGCTGCGCCGCGTGGCCGATGGCGACCTGAGCGCCGAGATCCACCTTCGCGAGAACGACACCCGCAGCATGCTGTTTGCCGTCAAGCAGATGGTGACCCGCCTGGCCCAGGTGGTGGACGGCCAGCGTCAAGTGGTGGCCGCGGCCAACGCCGGCAACTTCGATGCACGCATCGACCTGAACGGCCTGCAAGGCTTCCAGCGCGACATGGGCGAAGGCCTGAACCAGTTGATGGCCACCACCGGCGCCAGCGTGCACGACGTCGTGCGGGTCATGGAGGCGCTGTCCGAAGGCGACCTGACGCAAGGCATCGAGCGCGACTACCAGGGCGCCTTCGGCCAGATGAAGGCCTATGTCAACCGCACGATGGAAAAGCTCGCCGAGGTGGTGACCGAAGTCAACAGCGGCGCAGAGTCGCTGGCCGGTGCTTCGGAAGAGGTCAGCGCCACCGCGCAGGCCTTGTCGCAGGCGGCCAGCGAGCAGGCTGCAGGCGTCGAAGAGACCAGCGCCTCGATGGAGCAGATGACGGCTTCCATCTCGCAGAACACCGAAAACGCCAAGGTCACCGACGGCATGGCCACCAAGGCTGCTGCCGAGGCTGCCGAGGGTGGCGAGGCGGTCAGGGCCACGGTGGTGGCGATGAAGCAGATCGCGCAGAAGATCGTGATCATCGACGACATCGCCTACCAGACCAACCTGCTGGCGCTGAACGCCGCCATCGAGGCCGCACGTGCCGGCGAACACGGCAAGGGCTTTGCAGTCGTGGCCGCCGAGGTGCGCAAGCTGGCCGAACGCAGCCAGGTCGCGGCGCAGGAGATTGGCACCGTGGCCTCTTCCAGCGTGGAGCTGGCCGAGCGGGCCGGCCAGTTGCTGAGCCAGATCGTGCCCAACATCCGCAAGACCTCGGACCTGGTGCAGGAAATCACCGCTGCTTCGGAAGAACAGTCTTCCGGCGTGGGCCAGATCAACGGCGCCGTGACCCAGCTCAGCCAGACCACGCAGCAGAACGCCTCCAGCTCCGAAGAGCTGGCCGCCACGGCAGAAGAAATGAGCAGCCAGGCCGAGCAGTTGCAGCAGGCCATGTCCTTCTTCAAGCTGGCCGGCAACGAAGTGCGCAAGCCGGTGCCTGCCCCCATGCCTGCCCCCAAGCCTGTGGCCAGGGCCAGCCGCAAGCCCAGCCCGCGCGTGGCGCCCGCGCCCGCCCCGGCGCTGGCCGTGGCGCACGGTCCGGACGAAACCCACTTCACCCGGTTCTGAACCCCTCCCGCAGCCGCCCACGCCTCGGCCCAGCATGACGCAGCACGGCAATACCCCCTGCCCGGTCGGCTCGCTGCTCATCGTCGATGACAGCGGCGTGCAGCGCATGCATGCCGTCGACCTGTGCCGGCAGTTCGGCGTGCCGCTGATCTACGAGGCCGCTACCGGCAGCGAAGCACTGGAACTGCTGGGCCTTCTGGCGCTGTCGCCGGACCTGCTGATCGTCGACCTGGAAATGCCGGGCATGGACGGTGTGGAGCTGATCCAGCAGTTGCACCAGCGCCAGATCCACATCCCGCTGGTCGTGGCTTCGGTCCGCGAGCTTTCGCTGATCCATTCGGTCGAGCTGATGGCGCGCAACCTGGGGCTGCCAGTGCTGGGCGGGCTGCAGAAGCCGCTGACGCTGCCGCCGCTGCAAGCCATGCTGCAGCGCTTTGGCGAGCTGGCGCGCTGCCAGGGCGCCGCCGCACCGGCTCCTGCGAACCCGGCCGTCAGCATCTGCCGCGAGGAGCTGGCCTCGGCCATTGCCCGCGGCGAACTGGGCGTGCATTACCAGCCCAAGGTGGACATGCGCACCGGCATCGTGCGTGGTGTGGAGGCGCTGGCGCGCTGGCACCGGCACGGCACGGGCTTTGTGCGGCCCGACCTGTTCGTGGCGCTGGCCGAGGAAGAAAACCTGATCCACGAACTGACGCTCTCGGTGATGGGCCAGGCCCTGGCCCAGGCCGCGGAATGGAACGCCCGGGGGCTCAAGCTGTCGATGGCAATCAACCTGTCGCAGCGCCTGCTGGACCGGCCCACGCTGGTCGATGAAGTCTCGGCGCTGGTGCAGCAACGTGGCCTGAAGGCAGACCAGGTGGTGCTGGAGATCACCGAAAGCACGCTGGCCGACCGGCTGGGCACGGCGCTGGGCGCGCTGGCGCGGCTGCGGCTCAAGGGCTTCGGCCTGTCGATCGACGACTACGGCACCGGCTTCTCTTCGATGCAGCAGCTGGCCCGCATTCCGTTCACTGAATTGAAGATTGACCGCTCCTTCGTGCACGGCGCACACCAGCGCAGCAACCTGCGGGTGATCCTGCAGTCGGCCCTCGAACTGGCGCGCCAGCTGGGCCTGGTCACGGTGGCCGAAGGCGTCGAGACGCTGGAGGACTGGCGGCTGCTGCAGCAAGGCGGCTGCAACGTCGGCCAGGGCTACCTGATTGCCAAGCCGATGCCGGCCAGCGAGATGCTGCAGTGGATCAAGCGCCACCAGCCGCGCCTGCGCGAGCTGCGTCACGAATCGACCGGCGCCGGCCCCTCTCCCGAGCTGCCGCCGGAAAACCCTGCACTGCAGTAACCCGCGCAAGTTGCCGATAAGTTCTTCGATGAACACGACGATCACCGACACCGAATTCGGCCACTTCCAGCGCTTCATCTTCGAGGCCGCCGGCATCACGCTGTCGCCGGCCAAGAAGGCACTGGTGAGCGGCCGTCTGTCCAAACGCCTGGCCGCCCACCAGCTGTCCACCTACGGCGAGTACTTCAAGCTGCTGCGCGACGGCTCCGCGCCAGCCGAGGTGCAGACCGCGGTGGACCTGTTGACGACCAACGAAACCTATTTCTTCCGCGAGCCCAAGCACTTCGACCTGCTGCGCGAGCTGGCCACGGCCGCCGCTGCGGCGCGCGGCACGCAGCCGTTCCGCGTCTGGAGCGCCGCCTCGTCCACCGGCGAAGAGGGCTACAGCATCGCGATGGTGCTGGCCGACTGCCTGGGCAGCGCTCCCTGGGACGTGCTGGGCACCGACATCAGCACCCGGGTGCTGGCCAAGGCCCGCACCGGCCACTTCCCGCTGGAGCGCACCCGGCTGATCCCGCCGCCCTACCTGAAGCGCTTCTGCCTGAAGGGCCACGGCGAGCAGGAAGGTACGCTGCTGGTCGAGCGCGCACTGCGCCAGCGCGTCAGCTTCGTGCATGCCAACCTGAACACCGAGCTGCCGCGCCTGGGGCAATTCGACGTGATCTTCCTGCGCAACGTGATGATCTACTTCAATGGCGACACCAAGCGCCAGGTGGTGGCACGCGTGCTGTCGCTGCTGAAGCCGGGCGGCCACTTCTGCATCGGCCACTCGGAAAGCCTGAACGACATCAACAACTCGGTGACGCAGGTCGCGCCGTCCATCTACCGCAAGCCCCTGTGATGTCGGACTTCCGCCCCCTGCTTCAACAGACGCCCGGCAGCTGTACGCTGGCAAGCCAAGCCCGCTGCGGCTGACTGGCCATGGACCCTTCCCAGAGCCCCGCGCCGCCGCCTTCCGGCAGGCAGGGCGATGTCTTCCTGCAGCCGGGCGAATTTTTTGTCGGCGACGCGCAGCACCGCATCCGCACGCTGCTGGGCTCCTGTGTGTCCATCACCTTGTGGTGCGCCACCAGGCGCATGGGCGCGATGTCGCATTTCCTGCTGGCCAAGCGCGGCCGGTCGCGCCACGCCGACGAGACGCTGGATGGCCGCTATGCCGACGAGGCCTTGCGCCTGATGCTGGACCTGCTGGCCCGGCGTGACGTGAAGCCCGCCGACTGCCAGGCCAAGATCTTCGGCGGCGGCGAAATGTTCCCCGAGAACAAGCCCAGCAGCCAGATGGGCATTGGCCGGCGCAACGGCGAAGCAGCGCGCAGGCTGCTGCAGGGCCATGGCATCCAGGTGGTGTCCGAAAGCCTGTTTGGCAACGGCCACCGCCAGATCATCTTCGACGTGGGCAGCGGCGACGTGTGGGCGCGCCAAATGGCGGTGCAGACCGAGTCCCCGGTGCTGCCTGCCCTGCCCTTCCCGCTTGGCACACCGTTGCCGTCCGCGCCCCCGTCCACTTCAAGCTGAGCGGCCCCGCGCCGCCGGAGACAGTCAACAATGCAAGCTGCTATCAAGGTCATGGTGGTCGACGATTCCGCCGTCGTACGGCAGGTCGTCGCCGGCATGCTGAGCGCAACGCCCGGCATCGTGGTGATTGCCGCGGTGGCAGACCCGCTGCTGGCCATGGAGCGCATGAAGCAGCAGTGGCCCGACGTGATCGTGCTGGACGTGGAAATGCCCCGCATGGACGGCATCACCTTCCTGCGCAAGATCATGAGCGAGCGGCCGACGCCTGTCGTCATCTGCTCGACGCTGACCGAAAAAGGCGCCAAGACCACGCTCGAAGCCATGGCCGCCGGTGCGGTGGCCATCGTCACCAAGCCCAAGCTGGGCTTGAAGCAGTTCCTGGTCGAAGCCAGCAACGACCTCGTCTCGACCGTCAAGGCCGCCGCGCGCGCCAATGTGCGCCGGCTCTCGCCGCGGGCCGAAGGCGCAGCGCCGCTGACCGCGCCGGTCAAGCACACCGCCGACGTGATCCTGGCCCCCGCCTCGGGCAGCCCGCGCGCGATGGCGCAGACCACCGAACGCGTGATCGCCATCGGCACTTCCACCGGCGGCACGCAGGCACTGGAAGAAGTCCTGACCATGCTGCCGCGCGTCTCGCCGGGCATCCTGATCGTGCAGCACATGCCGGAGAAATTCACCGCCGCCTTCGCGGCCCGGCTGGACAGCATCTGCCAGATCCAGGTCAAGGAAGCCGAGACCAACGACCGCATCGTGCCCGGCCGCGCGCTGATCGCCCCCGGCGGCAAGCACGTGCTGATGAAGCGCAGCGGCGCGCAGTACATGGTCGAGGTGGTCGACGGGCCGCTGGTCAACCGCCACCGGCCCTCGGTCGACGTGATGTTCCGCTCGGTGGCCAAGGCCGCCGGCGTGAATGCGCTCGGCATCATCATGACCGGCATGGGCGACGATGGCGCCGCCGGCCTGCTGGAAATGCGCAACGCCGGCGCCCGCACCGTGGCCCAGGACGAAGAGAGCTGCGTGGTCTTCGGCATGCCCAAGGAAGCCATCAAGCGCGGCGGCGTCGAGCGCATCGTGCCGCTGGGCGGCGTGGCGCAGGAGATCATGAAGCAGCTATGAGCCAGCCTTCGCGCGCCGTATTTTTCAGGGCCTGCGTGGCGCGTCGCCAGGCAGCGGCAGCCCGTCGTGCCGGCCAGGACCGGCACCTCGCCGGGGTTTGCGCCACCAGTATGGCCACCAATAAGAGGCGGCTTGCATTCGCGACTACGGCGCCAAGGCCTCGCCGACACGTACTCAGCAAATGGCCAGCAAGAGCCATTTCCAGTTGGGCAAAAACACCACCCCAGCAGCATCATTCACCAAGCTTGTCCGGCAACCCGCTCAGATCGCGGTTCGCTTCGCGATCACGACCTGGCCTCATTCGCTAGGTGCCAATGCGCCCGATGCCGCCAAGTTGCGCCTTGTGCTACTCATAGTCTGTAGCCTCAAAGTATTCATGGCCGGCATAGTTTGCCAATGAATAGCGACATTCCATCCAAGGTGCTCGGCGAAACGGTGCGGCGCATACGCGAGAGCGAAGGCATTTCTCAAGAGGAGCTTGCAGACCGTTGTGGTCTTCACAGGACATACGTAGGTTCTGTAGAGCGCGGTGAGCGCAACGTTAGTCTCGCGAACATCGTTCGATTAGCGAGGGCGCTAAAGACTTCGCCCTCTGGCCTCCTGGAAGGCTTGCGATGACGAGCCCCTATGCCGGACTGCAGCCAGCAGAATGGGCCGCTAAAACCGACGAACTCATTGCAGGCTACCCACTTGATATGGAGGAATTGGTCGAAGTCGTCAAGCTAAGCTGGGAAGGGGTATTTGCCTCAAAGATCGGAACTAAACGATTTCAAATCGGCAAGCATATCTTCCCCAAACCTCAAATAGTTGCATTCTTCCTTCACGAGCTAATTCCGTTGGAGCTTACGAGTCGCTATCCAGGGGTTTGGCGTGGTGAAGAGACTGCGGCGGACAAGGACGTCGTTTACATTCCTGATCATGGCTATTCCATGGAGATAAAGACTTCATCGCACACAAGTCAAATATTTGGAAATCGGAGCTACGCACAAGAAAGCGGGAAGGACAAGAAGAGCAAGTCAGGCTATTATCTTGCTGTAAACTTTGACAAATCTTTAAAGGGGTCACCAGCTCCAAAGCTACGAAAGGTACGGTTCGGTTGGCTGGACCACGGTGATTGGCAGGGGCAAACAGCAGTGACCGGCCAGCAAGCCCGCCTTTCATCCGAAGTCGAGCGCGGCAAGCTGAAGCTCTTGTTCGAAGATAGGTAGCGGGCGCTGCGTAAGAAGGCCTTTTTCCCAGTCTGCATAAGCATCGATGCGATGCCTTGCAATCTCGATATATCTTGATTCAAGCTCAAAGCCTAGTGCGAACCGCCCTGTAGCAAGCGCCACCTCCGCAGTAGTTCCAGAGCCCATAAAGGGATCAAGGATGATATCGCCTTGGTTGCTGCATGCGCGCACTATCCGGTCAATTACTGCGATCGGAAACTGGGCAGGATGCGCAGTCCGTTCTGCGGACGCTCGGTCCTTGCCCGACGTTATTTTCGGAATCTCCCATACATCGGTAGGATTTTTTCCGAGCGGGTTGCATTTTAGCTTGCCATTCTTCTTCTGATTGGGATACTTGACATTCGGATCACGAACATCGTCTAAGTTGAATGTGTACGAGGCTGGATTCTTGACGTACCAAAGGAATTTCTCATTCCTTGGAGAAAAACTCTTCTTTGATGCGACGCCGGCAGCATAATTCCAGACTATTTCTTGTATGAAATGCATTGGAACTTTGTCCCAGAGCAAATAAGAAATCGGAACTGCTTTGCCGCGTCCAGGAAGCGGCAGATAGCCTACATTCAGCCAGAAGGCTGATTTCGATGATGAAATTCTGGCAATGCCTTCGATCCACTCCTCGCACCAAGCCACGTACTGGTCAACGTCCGTTGCCGTCTCATACTCCTTCCCAATGTTGTAGGGCGGGGATGTAACGGTCAAATCAACTAGACTGGGTGGAAGTTGACGTAGTGCCTCAACGCAATCCCGTCGATAGATCATGACCCCAGGGCGGTGGATGGCTGGCTCGCCAAGGGCCGCCAGGATCGTGGCCTCTACGGTGCTATGGGATTGAGTCAGTGGTTGCATGCTACTTATAGTAGGCGAAAAACTGCGCCACGTCTAGACTCAACCCTGCTGCACCCATGCGCTTGGGTGGCGCCAAGGTGTCTTTCGCTGGGCGGTTGCACCCGGGGTGCAACGCGCAGAACACGGACGGGAACAGCCGCAAGAACGTGGCTACGCCGGGGCTGAATGTCGGCACCGCACCCAGTGGAGCGCGACCACTGCGGCCCAAACCAAAGCAGGCACGGCGAGCAGCCAACGGAAGTCCGAGTGCAGAGCGAAGTTCACCACGCTCATCAGTACCGCCGTGAGAGTGCCGACGAGTGCGGGAACGAATGTGCGCCACCGGGGATGGGCCGGCATGACTGCCGTGGCGAAATACGCGACAAGAGCGCCTTTGCTTTTCGCCTATTCCAGCTTCAGCGCTCGCAGCCGAAGCGCATTGCCGATGACGCTGACCGATGACAGCGCCATGGCCGCGGCGGCAACGACAGGCGACAGCAAGAGCCCGAACAAGGGATAGAGCACACCGGCGGCAAGCGGGATGCCGGCCACGTTGTAGACGAAGCTCAGCGTGAGGTTCTGCCGGATGTTTCGCATCGTGGCCTGCGACAAGGTCCTCGCGCGAACAATGCCCATCAGGTCGCCCTTGAGCAGCGTGATGCCGGCGCTCTCCATGGCCACGTCCGTCCCGGTGCCCATCGCGATGCCGACCGTCGCAGCGGCCAGCGCCGGTGAATCGTTGACACCGTCGCCGCCCATGGCCACGACCCGTCCCTCTTTCATCAGGCGCTGCACCACCGCGACCTTGTCTTCCGGAAGCACCTCGGCGACGACCTCGTCGATGCCGAGCTGCCTGCCGACCGCTTCGGCCGTGGTCTTGCCGTCACCCGTGAGCATCACGATGCGAATGCCCGCGGCCTTCAAGGCCTGAAGCGCCTGGGGCGTCGTGGCCTTGATGGGATCGGCGATGGCCACAAAGCCCGCAAGCTTGCCGTCGACCCCGACGAAGATGACGGTGGCCGCGTTGGCGCGCTGCACTTCTGCCGGCTGATTCAATGGTGCACAGTCAATGCCACGCTCGGCCAGGAACTTCGCGCTGCCGGAGACCACTCGCCTTCCGTCGACAGTGCCGACCACGCCCTTGCCCACGGGGGAATCGAAGTCGGTGACTGCCGACAGGTTCAGCCTGCCCTCCTGCGCGGCGTTGACGATGGCCGTGGCCAGCGGGTGCTCACTGGCCCGCTCGACGCTCGCGAGCTTCTGCAGCACGTCGTCCTTGCTGAAACCTGGGGCCGGTTCGACCTGAACGACGCTCGGGCGACCTTCGGTCAAGGTCCCCGTCTTGTCGAGCACCAGCGTGTCGACCTTCTCCATGCGCTCCAGCGCTTCGGCGTCGCGGATCAGCACGCCATGTTGCGCACCCTTGCCAACGCCGACCATGATGGACATCGGCGTGGCCAGGCCCAGCGCGCATGGACAGGCAATGATGAGCACGGCGACCGCTGTGACGAGCGCGTAGCTGAAGGCCGGCGGCGGGCCCCACACCAGCCAGGCGACAAACGTGAGCACCGCCATCAGGATGACCACCGGCACGAACCAGCCCGCGACCAGGTCGGCCATGCGCTGGATGGGCGCGCGGCTGCGCTGCGCCGCGGCCACCATGTGGACGATCTGGGCAAGCAACGTGTCCGCGCCGACCTTCTCAGCGCGCATCACGAAGCCGCCTGTCTGGTTGAGCGTTCCGGCTGTCAGCTTGGCGCCAAGGGCCTTCGCGACCGGAATGGGCTCGCCAGTGACCATCGACTCGTCCACATTGCCCTTGCCTTCGGTGAGTTCACCGTCGACCGGCACCCTCTCGCCGGGACGCACGCGCAAGAACTCGCCAACCTGGATGGCGTCCACCTGAACGGTTTCGTCAGTGCCATCGGCCTTCACCTTGACCGCCGTCTTCGGCGCAAGCCCGAGCAAGGCCTTGATGGCACCCGATGTCTTCTCGCGTGCCCGGAGTTCGAGCACCTGGCCCAGCAACACCAGCACGGTGATGACAGCGGCCGCCTCGAAGTAGATCTGCACGGCACCATCAGCCAACCGGAGCTCGGCCGGGAACAGGCTGGGCGCAATTGTTCCAACCATGCTGTAGATCCAGGCCGCCCCTGTGCCGAGCGCAATGAGCGAGAACATGTTCAGGCTTCGGTTCTTCACGGACGCCACGGCGCGCACGAAGAATGGCCAGCCGGCCCACAGCACAACCGGCGTTCCCAGCAGCAGTTGCACCCAATTCGAGGTCTGCTGCGCGATGAGGTGATGGATGTTGAAGAGGTGTCCGCCCATCTCCAGCGCGAAGACCGGCAGCGTCAGTGCCGTGGCAATCCAGAAACGCCCCGTCATGTCGCGCAGTTCTGGGCTCTCTCCGGCATCCGCCGTCGCCAACACCCGCTCCAGCGTCATGCCGCAGATGGGGCAATTGCCTGGGCCCATCTGGCGCACCTGCGGGTGCATCGGGCAGGTGTACTCGACCTGGCCGTGGCCGCCCTCGGCCGGCAGTTTTGCCGCAGCGGGGGTACCACCCATCACCGTACCGTCAGGCATCACATGCTGGCCGTGGTGCGCAGTGCTGCGGGGTGTATCCGTGTGGCTTGTCATGGCGCTTTCCTGTTCCTGTCTGCAGTCTCCCTTTACTGGGGTGCCGCGGCCTTCATTGCCTCGCGGTCCATCATCATCTGCATCATCATGTCCATCATGTCCATGCGGCGCCTCATCATCGAAGCGTCCATGGGCATTGCCGACTTGCCACCGGCCACGGCTTTGCCGCCCATCATTGCGCCGCGCATCTGGTCCATCATCCCCATGCCGTCCTGCATGGCCCTCATGTGATCCTTCATCAGCGCGGCGCGCTCCTCGGGCGACTTGGCAGCGGCCATTTGCTGGTGCATTTCCTGCATCTTCTTCATCTGCTGGTCGTAGCCGGCAGGCGCGGGCAATGCCACAGGGCTGGCGGGGTGGTGCGCAGCGTGTTCTTCGGCCTCGTTGGCGGCGCTTGCGGGCATCGCCGGATATCCGGCCAACAAGGCGACGGCCAGCGCGCTCAAACCGGGGGCAAGTTTCATGGTGACGATTCCTTGTGTTTTGGATGCGCCATCCGCGCCCCTTGAGGACAGGTTGCACCCGGCCCCTATGCCCGCCGTTGATGCAGGTCAAGTCAAGACCCGCAGAGGCAAGGGTCAGCGGCGGCGGCAAGGCCTGGCCCTGCGCGTGCATGAGCCCGACATTGAGGCGCGCACCTGAGCATGGACCTGCGCACTCAGCGCACCCAGCGCACTCAGCGCGGTGATCGACATGGGGGCGGTGAGGGGTTGGGCGGAAAGAAAAAACGGCCAGCGCCTTTCGGTGCTGGCCGTTTTGCCTGAAGCGCCAGGATCAGCGGCCGCCGTTTGCGGTGGACAGCACGGTGCCGCCCTCGCCCACCGCCCACACATCGGTCGGCGTGCGGAAGCCGACGCCCGACGGCATATGCACGGTGCCCGTGGGCCTCAGCCGCCTGTTCAGATCCCGCTGGCGAAGCCCGCGCTGTCTTGCTGGCCCCAGCGGGCGGCCACGGCTTGGATGGCTTCGGGGATCTGTTCGGGGGGCACCGGGCGGCTGAACAGGTAGCCCTGGGCGTGGGCCACGCCGCGTTGGGTGAGCCAGGCTTGCTGGCGCTCGGTCTCGACGCCTTCGGCCACCACCTGCAGGCCCAGTGCGTGGGCGAGCGAGACGATGGCTTCGACGATGGCGCCGTCTTCGGCGGCGTCTGGCAGGTCGCGCACGAAGCTGCGGTCGATCTTCAGCTTGTCGATCGGCAGGCGCTTCAGGTAGGCCAGCGAGGACAGGCCGGTGCCGAAGTCGTCGATGGCGATCTGCACGCCGCGTGCGCGCAGCGCAGCCAGCGTGCCGACGTTGGCCGCCACGTCTTCGACCAGCGTGTGCTCGGTGATCTCGATCTGCAGCCGGCCGGGGTCGGCGCCGCTGCTGGCCAGCGCGTCGGCCACCTGCTGCTCCAGCAGCTTGCGCTTGAACTGGCGGCCCGAGGCATTGACCGCGATGAACAGCTGGCCCAGGCCGGCTTCGCGCCAGGCCGCCTGCTGGCGCGCGGCGGCCTGCAGCACCCAGGCGCCGAGGTCGCTGACCAGGCCGGTGCGTTCGGCCATGTCGATGAAGGCGGCCGGCATCAGCAGGCCGCGCTCGGGGTGCTGCCAGCGCACCAGCGCCTCGGTGCCAATGACCCGGCCCTGGCGCAGGTCGATGATGGGCTGGTAGTGCAGCAGCAGCTCGTCGCCGCGGATCGCGCGGCGCAGCTCGGCGTCCAGCTGCAGCTGCGAAGACGCGGCCTCGTTCATCGAGCGGCTGAAGACCGCGAAGGTGTTCTTGCCGCTGGCCTTGGCGGCGTACATCGCGGTGTCTGCCGCACGCAGCAGGGCTTCGGCGCTGTCTGCATCGGACGGGAAACGTGCCAGGCCGACGCTGCCGCGGGCATGGATCTCCTGCCCGCCGGCCTGCAGCGGTGCGTCCAGGCAGGCCAGCGCGGCCCGACCCAGCCGGTCCAGCGCTTCGTCATCGCCCTGGTGCTCGCACACGACGATGAACTCGTCGCCGCCAAAGCGGAACACCAGGTCATTGCGGCGCAGGCCGCGCTGCAGCCGCCCGGCCAGCAGGCGCAGCACTTCGTCGCCGACGACGTGGCCCAGCGTGTCGTTGATCAGCTTGAAGTCGTCGAGGTCCAGCAGCATCAGCACGAAGCCATGGCCCAGTGCGCGGGCGCTGTCGACCATGGCGCGCAGGTGCTCGTTGGCAGCGTGGCGGTTGTACAGGCCGGTCACAGGGTCGAAGTAGGCCAGCTGGTCCAGCCTGGCCTCGGTGTGGTCGATGGCCCGGCGGACCCGCCGCACCCGCAGGTAGGCGATGACCAGCGCCAGCAGCGCCGAGACCACCGTCAGCAGCGCGAAGATCAGCGCGCGTTCGTGCAGCGGCGTCAGCGAGACCCGCAGCACGATGCGGCCGACCACCCGCTGCTTGAGTTCGACCAGCGTTTCCACCACCATGCCGTCATCGCTGCCGCCCGCGTTTCGCCGGTAGCTGGCAAACAGCCGGCCATCGGGGGTGTAGAGCAGCGCCTCGGCGACGGCCGGCGCCGCGCGCAGCGAGGCCAGGGTTTCGGTGGCCGCCTTGACATCTGCAAACAACAAGGCCGCGGCGCTGTTGTCGGCCGCCATCCGGGCCTGCACCAGCGCATCTTCCTGCAACGCGACACGCGACCAGGCATGCAGCGACAGGTTCAACACCAGCCCGGCCACGGCCAGCGCCACGCCGGCCGATGCCACGGCCGCCCGGGTCAGCTGGCGGCCCAGGCCACGGCGCTGGGCACGCGCCAACAGCGGCACGGCAGGTGTCTCGCGAAGGGCCTGGAAAGGCAGCGGGGCGGGGTCTGGCCGGTTCATCCAGTGACCTTTCGTGCCAGCCGCAGCAGGCGTGAGCTGACCTGCAGCCTGGCTTCCCGGGCCTCCACCAGGTCGATCTCGAACACCATGCGGCCATCGGCCTGCGCCAGCCGGATGGTGATGCCGTCGTCGGGCTGGGCCGGGCCGTCGCCGATCAGCAGCAACGCAGTGGCCCGCGGCGGGCGGTGGCGGGCGGGCGGCTCGCCGTCGATGAACAAGGCATGGCAGCCATGCGGCGCCTCAGCCGGCTCCAGCGTGCGCACCGCCAGCCGCAGCGGCCCCACCGGCCGGCCTTCCAGCGACTTGACCGGGCCGCGCAAGGGGCTGCCCTGCGCCAGGCACAGCACCAGCGCACCACCAGCAGCCGGCAAGGCCTCGGCGGGCCATTCCACGTACTGCAGCAGGTTGTAGAGGATGGCCGACTCCAGGTCGGCCCGCTCGACGGCGTGCGCCAGCGGCAGGCCCAGCACGGCCAGGCCGGGCAGCCAGCACAGCCGCCTGAAGAAGGACGTGCAGGACAGGCGCATCGCGTCAGAACGCAAAGTCCAGACGCAGCTCGACGCTGCGGCCCGCCTGCGGCAGCACCGGCTGGGTCGTGGCGTCGCCACCAGGGTCCTGATGGCGTCGGTCGAACAGGTCGAACACGCTGGCCGAGAAGGACCAGCCGCGCGAGGCCAGCGGTGTCGAGAGCGTCAGGTTGCTCAACTGGTAGGCAGCCGCTGCGCCGCGCCGGCCGATGCCCTGCCACTCCAGCCCGGCCTGCCAGCCCCGTCCCAGCGGCAAGATCGCTGCCAGCTTGGCCATGCGCTCGGCCGAGTAGCCGGCCACCTGGGTGTCCATGTCGCTGTCGCGGCCGTGCTGCAGCGTCAGGTTGGCGCGCAGCCTGCCGCCGCTGGCCCAGATGCGCTCCCATTCCAGCTCGGCGCCGTGGGTCCGCACGCCGCCCTGGTTGTCGAAGCGATAGCGCTCGCTGTCCGGGTCGCGGTTGAGCACCAGCAGCTGGCGCGCCCGATTGCTGAACAGCGACAGGCTGTAGCGGTCCTGCGAATCGGGCCGCCAGTCCAGCGCCAGCTCGCTGCCGCGCACGCCTTCGCTGGTCAGCTTCGGATTGATTTCATAGCCACCGCTGCCGGGGACCTGGTAGTGCGCCTCGAAGGCATTCGGCGCACGGTAGGCGGTGCCATGGATCAGCTTGGCCACCAGCGTGTCGTCGGCGCGCCAGATCAGCCCCGTGCGCAGGCTGAATTCACGCGCGCTGCCACTGGTCTGGTCCCAGCGCAGCCCCGTGTCCAGCGTCCAGTCGCGGGCCAGCGCGTATTGGTCCTCGACGAACAAGGCATGGCGCTGCAGGCTGCGACGGTCGTCCAGCAGCGGCGCGGTGGGGGGATCGATGTCGGCATTGCGCTGCAGCAGCAGCGGCAAGACCTGCAGCTCGGCGCCCGCCAGCAGCTTGTGGTCCTGCCAGCGGGTGCTGAGCCAGCGGCCTTCCAGGCCCCACCAGCGGCCCACCGCAATGTCCTGATTCACCGTCACCGGCGGATAGTCCATCGCATAGCGGCCCTCGAAGCGGTAACGCCCGGCAAAGCCGCGCGCCGTGAGCTCGTCGCCCTCGTCGGTCGCATGCACCCAGCTCAGGTCCAGCAATGACTGCTCGTCATGGTTGACGGTGCGCGGGTCGCCCTGCACACCGTCTGGAAACAGCGGATTCCCTTTGGTGCGGAGCGCATGCAGCACCGTGGCCCGCCAGTCGCCCTGGCGGACGCGGGCGAACAGCGTGGTGCGGCCTTCCGCGTCGCCATGGCGGGCGGAGCCGCCGTCTGGCAGCGGCACCGTGTCGCCGGCCATCACCGCGCGGCTGATGGACCATTGCAGCGCCGCGCCGCCGAGCAGCTGCACGCTGTCGGCCAGCCGCAGGCTGCGCGCGCCAAAGCTGCCGGCCGAGACGCTGGCCAGCGAAGTCCCGGCCGCGCCGGGCTGGCGCGTGACCACGTTGACGACGCCGAACAAGGCATTGCCGCCATACACGGCCGAGCCCTGTCCGGGAATGAATTCGACACGCTCGACCATCGCCAGGTCCAGCGGCATCTCGCTGCCGAGGTAGGCCTGGTCGTAGATGGTGTCGTTGATCCGGTTGCCGTCGATCAGCAGCAGCACGCGGGTGTTGTAGTCGCCCGGCACATAGAAGCCGCGCACGCCGATGTAGCTGTACGAGCGGTCGGTGGTCACCGTCACGCCACGCATCGAGGCCAGCACATCGGCCAGCGTGCGGTAGCCGAGCGCGCGGATCTCCTCGGCACTGACCACTGTCACCGCGGCAGCCGCGCTGCTGGCGCGCGAGGCGAATTTGGACGCACCGGTGACCGGCAGGTCCAGCAGCGTGTCCAGCGGCAAGGCTGCCAGCTCGGCCGCGCTAGTCGGCTCGGCGGCGCTCAACGGCAGGCTGATGACGCCGCAAGCCAGGGCACAGACACAACCGAAAAACTGCGGGGACGACAGGGACAAACGCATGGCGGCACGCGGCTGCAGCGCGGCGGGCACTGGACCCAGCGCCGCGCAGCGCGAAAAAAAGAGACGTTCAAAACCGGGCGGCACGTGCGGCCCACCCGGTCCGGCCGCGGGACCGACCCCACAGCATCTCGACTATATCGACCGCCAAGGTCAGGCCTTGAGGGCCGGCGCGGCGCCAGCGCGGGCCCTGGCGCGCCGCTGCCAAGCCTCTCAGCCCATCAAGTCATCCAGCACCTTGCCTGAGGCCGCATCGGCCAGGCCGTCGAAGCGGCCTTCGGTGGCGATCAGGCTGGCGGCGCGCATCAGGCCGCCCCATGCGGCGCGGGCCAGGCCGCCGCCGATGCTGACGCGGCGCACGCCGAGTGCGGCAATGTCCTGCAGCGTCAAGGGGCTGGCGGAGCCAACCAGCAGGTTGACGGGCTTGGGGGCGACCGCGGCAACGACGGCGGCGATCTCTTCGGGCGTGCGGATGCCGGGGGCGTAGAGGCAGTCGGCGCCGGCCTCGGCGTAGGCCTGCAGGCGCCGCAAGGTGTCGGCCAGGTCCGGGCGGCCGAGGAAGAAGTTCTCGGCGCGGCCAACCAACAGCGTGTCGCCCCCGGTTTCGTCAATCGCCCGGCGGGCGGCGCGAATCCGGGCCACGGCGTCGCCGATGTCGCGTACCGGCTGTGCGGCGTCGCCGGTCGAGTCTTCGATCGACAGGCCGGCCACGCCGGTGGCAACGGCCAGCCGCACGCTCTCGGTCACACCATGCGGATCGTCCGCGTAGCCGCTCTCGAAGTCGGCGTTGATCGGCAGGTCCGTGGCGGCCACCATCTCGCGCAAGTGGGCCAGCACCTGCGCGCGGCTGAGGCGGCCATCGGGCAGGCCTTGCGACCAGGCGAAGCCGGAACTGGTCGTCGCCAGCGCCTGGAAGCCCAGGCTTTGCAGGTAGCGGGCGCTGCCGGCATCCCAGGGGTTGGGCAGCACGAAGCAACCGCTTTCATGCAGGCGCTTGAACTCGCGGCGCCGGGCGGCGATGCGATCGGAGGTGTTGTTCATGGTGGAACCCTCGGCTGGGGTTGGCGGCAGGACCGGCAGGGAGCCGACCAGTGTGCCGCAAGCTCAGCTGGCTTCCAACTGACGTCGATGGACGAGCGCAGTGCGGAGAACAGCGCCTCAGGGCGCCACGCGCTGCGCGTCCAGCGCGCGGCGCAGGCCTTCGGCTTCTTCTTCCAGCGTGACGGCGCCCAGCGCCAGGAAGGGCTCGCTGCGGGCGCGCATGGCTTCGGGGGTGCGCTGGGTGTAGGCATCCACCGCCTGCAGGCCCAGGCCGTGCAGCGTGCGGTTGGCCTGCTCGGCGCGGGCCAGCGAGGCCACGCTTTTTTCCAGCAGTGCGGTGACGGCAGCGGTGACCTGGCGCTGCGATGCGAGCGCCTGCTGGCCTTGCGCAGTCGCATCGGCCGCGGCACGTTCGGCCCGCTCGCGGCGCTGATGTTCGGCTGCCAGCTCGGTGCGCAACTGCGCCAGCTCGGCCTGCGCGACCGTCAGTGCCTGCGCTTGTTGGACCTTGGCGGCCTGTTCGCCGCGCGCCGCCCCTTCGGCGCGGGACAGCCGCTGGGCCAGCTGTTCCTTCTCGGCCTTGTCGGTGGCCTGCTGCTGGCGCAGCGTGTCGCGCTCCTGCTGGGCTTGCTGAAGCGCGGCCTGGGCGGCGCGGGCGACTTCCTTGGCCTGGGCAAGTCGCTTGTCGCCACCGTCTGCGGCGTGGGCCAGCGCAACGCTGCAGAGCACGGCCAGTGCGGCGCAGCGGATCATTGAGAAACCTGATTGCATGCTCAGAACTTCAGGTTGGTTTCGAGCTGCAGCACGTCGATCTTCAGCGGCGCGCTGCTGAGGTTGCCGCTGATCGAGCTGGGGTCGCCGGGGATGCTCAGGAAGCGCACGTTGTCGTCGAGGTTGCGGGTGCTGGTGAAGCGCAGGCCCAGCGTGGCCTTGTTGTCGAAGGCGTACTGGCCGCCGACGCTGAAGCCCTTGTAGTTGGTGCCGCCCAGGTGCCAGGTGGTGTCGGTGTAGGCGTCGATCCAGGCGTCGCGCTCCAAATGGCGGAAGGCCGCGAAGACCTGCCACTGGCCGGGCTCGATCAGCTTGGCATGGCCGAACTGCAGCCTGGCCTGGTAGCCCAGCGTCTTGTCCTTCAGGTCGGCCACCGCGGTGGTGCCGGCGCGGCGCTGGATGTCATCGTTGTCGAAGCCGGTGTTCTTCACCACATGGAACGAGAAGTTGACTTCGTAGGGGTTGTAGTGGCGCGCGGTGAGGCTCAGGCTCAGGTCCACAGGCTTGAAGCGCGAGGCCAGGCCCCAGACCGGCGCGGCGGTCGAGGTGGGCGCGTTGAGGTTGATCAGCGTGTTGCCCTTCTGCCGGATGGCCGCCGGGTAGGCGCTGTTCTGGTACGGCGCAACGCCGGCCAGCGCACCGGTGGGCGGCAGCTCGTTTTCGCGCACGCCCTGCACGTTGCGGAAGTTGTAGGCGCCTGCGGCCACGCGCAGCTGCCAGGCGTCGCCAAACGCCCAGTCCAGGCCCAGCTGGCCGCCGACCAGCGCCTTGTCCTTCTGGCTGTTGGCGAACTCGGACAGCGCGAAGCCGCCCGCGGTGGCAAAGCCGTACAGGCCGCTGGCCATGTCCAGCTCGCCGTGGCCGGCCAGGCCGTCCAGGCCCATGTCGTCCGGCCAAGTCAGGTCGCTGCCATCGAACGGCACGCCCATGCGACCGGCGTCCAGCCGATTGCCCTGCAGCGGCTCCCAGCGCACCGAAGCGCGGTCCACGCCAATGCTGAACCGGTTGCCGTCATTGCCGGCGGTGACCGACTCGGAGGTGGGGCTGCCCGTCGTGCTGCCGGTCGCCAGGCGCACGGTGCCGCTGAAGCTGTCGCTGGCCTTGGCATGGAAGCCGACGCGGGCGCGCAGCGTGGCGCGCTGGCGATCATTGCGGGTGTTGGTCAGGTCCGGCGCCCAGGCGGGCGAGTCGGTCTGGGCGTGGAAGATCTCGGGCGCGACGTTGTCGTTGGCGAACATCTCGTCCTGTGCACGCACGCGGATGTCGCCGTCAATCGACACCGAGCGCAGCCAGCCCGGCAGGCGGCGGCCGTCGGTCCAGCCTTCTTCGCGTGCGGCGATCAGCACCTCGTTGCGCACCTCGTCCTTGATCCTGGCGCGCGTGCTGTCGCTCAGGTAAGGCACGCGCACCACCGAGCGCGGCGCGCCCCAGCCGGTCTCGGCCGGCAGCGGTGCCGGGCTACCGGCGGCCACCGCATCGCCAGCAGCCTTGGCCCTGCGCAGCAGCTCATCGGCCTTGGCGCGGGTCAGCAGGCCTTGTTCGACCAGCGCGTCGATCAGCGCCAGCGTGGTGGCTTTCAACTCGCCCAGTGCGGCAGCTTCGCTGGTGGTGGGCGCCGTGTCGGCATGGGCCTGCGGCAGCGCAGCCAGCAACGCCAGGGCCAGCGGCGCGAGGCGGAAGGAGATTCGGGTCATGGGGTTCTCGAAAGACATGGGTTGTTCTCACGCACCGGCGCGCACGGTCAGGCGAAAGCGCATCGGTTGGGCCACGGCCGGCGGCACCGGCAGGCGCAGCGCTTCGGCGCTGGCGTCCAGCGCGGTCTTCAGCGCGGGGGTGCCGCCGTCGGCTTCCCAGCGGGCGATGTGGCCATCGGGGTTGATCCACAGCGCGAAGTTCGCGCTCAGCTCACCGGCCTCGGGCGCCAGCCGACGCTCCATCTCGGCCAGCAGCAACTGGCGCACGGTGTTGGCATACAGCCGCTCGGCCGCACGGTCGGCCACACCGGGCGAGGACGCGCCGCCGCTGCTGGTGGGGCCGGCGCGGTATTCGTTGTTGACGGCACCGGCCGCGAACGCGCTGGGGCCGTTGCCGGCGGCGCCTTCCATCTTGATCGGCTCGTTGGCTGGCTGCGGCGGCTTGGGGGCCTGCTCGGGTTGGGCCTGCGGCCGCGGCTGCGGCTTGGGCTCTTCCTTCTTCTGCTCCTTCGGTGGCGGCGGGGGTGGCGGCGGCGTGTCCGGCAGCAGCGCAATGCGCGCCACCTGCCGTTTCGGGCCGGCCGTGCTGCCGCTGGCGAAATGGACCAGGGTCCAGATCACCAGCGCGGTGCCGGCGAGCAGCAACAGGCCCAGCGCAAGCCGGCGCAGCAGGGGCTGCGAGACGCGGCCCACCTCCTGCTGGCTGCTCAGGCCCAGGCGCTGTCGGCGGGCGATCAAGGCAGTGGTGTGGTGCATGTCAAGTCCCGATCCGCGACGTGACCAGCGCCATGTCCACGGCCAACCGATTGCACAGGTCAATGACTTTCACCACCGGCTCGTAGCTGGCCTGGCCATCGCCCTTGATGGCCACGGTGATCTTCGGGTCCGCGGCCTTGGCGGCCGTGAGGCGTTGCTCGATCTCCTGTGCCGTGAGCGCCGCGCCATTGAGCAGCAGCGCGCCCTCGGCCGTGATCTGCACCACCAGCAGTTCGTGGTGCTCGCTGCTGGGCGTGTTCGACGGCTTGGGCAGCGTGATGGACAGGCCTTGCACCGAGGCGGTCGTCATCAGGATGAAGACCACCAGCAGCACGTAGGCCAGGTCCAGCATCGGCGTGACGTTGATGGTGTCGTAGGGCTTGGTGTCGTTCTGGACTTGCATGGCGTGCGCTCCCGTTCTTTCACTGCGCTTCGCGCTGCGTCACCAGGCCAAGCTCGGTGATGTCCAGCTTCTTGGCCACTTCCAGCACCTCGGTCACCTTCTGGTACTGGGTGCGCGCATCGGCCTTCAGTACCACCGGCAGTGAGGGGTTGGCCGCCTTCATCGCCGAGAGGCGCTGAGACAGCTCTTCCAGCGTGACCGGGTACGCGTCCAGGTAGACCGCGCCTTCCTTGGTGATGGTCACCGCGCGCGTCTGCGGCTTGGCCAGCTGGTTGGCCGCCAGCGTGCGCGGCGAGTTGACCTTCACGCCCTGCACCGAGGCGGTCGTCAGGATGATGAAAGTGACCAGCAGCACATAGGCCAGGTCCAGCATCGGTGTGATGTTGATGTCGTCGTACGGCTCGTTGCCCGCCTTGATGTCCGCGCTCATGTGGTTCCTGAATTCAAAGGAAATTCACCAAGGTCCTTGCGTGGATCCGGCTCCGCCGGTCCGCTGCAAGCGCCCCCTCGGGGGGCAGCGACTGGCAAGGAGCGTGGGGGCTTCATTCACTGCGGACCGTGCAGCTCGGCTGCGCGGGTGACAAATTCATCCACGAAGATCTGCATGTCGGCCGAGATCGTCTTGATGCGCGAGGCCAGCCAGTTGTAGCCAAACAGCGCGGGAATCGCGACGCCCAGGCCGGCGACCGTGGCCAGCAGCGCGGCGGCAATGCCAGGGGCAATCGCGTTGACGTTGACGTCGCCTGCCGCGGCAATGGCGGCGAAGGTGATCATCACGCCGACCACCGTGCCCAAGAGGCCGAGGAACGGGCCGCCGGAGATGGCAATCGTCAGCAGCACCATGCGGGCGTTCAGCACGTGGTTCTCACGCACCTGCACCGCGTCCATCGTCGCCTTGATCGAGTTCAGCGAGGCGCCGGTCAGCGTCTGCATGCCACGCTCGCGGCGCTTGGCGATCTCGGCCTCGCCGGTAGCGTAGAGCCGGTACAGCGTGGAGTGCACGAACTCGCCGGCAGTCTTCAGGCCCTGGCCGGTGAAGTCGGCGCGGAAGCGTTCCAGGAAACGCTCGTTGTCGCGGCCCACGCGCTGGACCAGCATGGCCTTGGTGACCATCACCGCAGCGGCGATGAAGAACATCACGATCAGCACGCCAATCACCGCCCAGGCGTCACCGGTCAGGTTCTTCAACAGGATGCCGAAGTAGCCGCCACCGCCGGACTCGCCACCGCCGTCGGCGCTTTCCTTCTGGCTCTTGATGAAGCTGCCGTCCATGCCTTGCGCCGCAGCAGCCAGCCTGACCCAGCCGGCGTCGCGCGCGGCCGGCAGGATCTGCAGTTCGTCCACCAGGCCCTTGTAGCCCTCGCCCAGCGCCATGGCCGGCGTGGCCGCGGCGGGCAGCAAGGCATCGGCCTGGCCCACCGGCTTGCCGTTGATGTAGAGCTGGGCCTTGCCCTGCCCCACCGTGAGCACCACGTGCGACCAGGCCGAGCCGGGCAGCGCCGCACCGCCCAGGCGCTCGTCGCCAATGCGGGCTTCGAGCTGGTCCAGCACGCGCAGCAGCTTGACAGGGCCCAGCGCCAGCAGCGTGGAGGATTCGGTCGGGGCATCGGGCTTGAGCCACAGCGCAATCGTCAGCCCGCCTTCGGGTGACAGCACCAGCCGCGCATTGGGGCCGAAGCTCAGCGGCGTGCCGGCCAGGCGCACCGCACCGCCGAGCAGGCCGTTGGGCTCGCGTTGCATTACGGTTGTGCTGACTGCGCTGCTGGTGGCGTCATGCGCGGGGCCGTCGGCCGGCTCGCTGAAGTGCAGCACCGCGGCATGGTCGGCCGCGAACAGGCCAGGCTTGGCTTCGGCCGTGGCCTTGTCGTTGCCGGCGTAGATGTGCAGCAGGTTCTTGTCGCTGCCCTGCGCCACGCTGGGCATGCGCACCCACAGGACGGCCAGCTCGTTGATCGCGTCGAAACGCTCGATCTCGAACGGCAGTGGTGTCTTGTCATCGGCGCCGACGACGCGCAGGTCGGTGCCGTCCGGCAGCGCCAGCGCGAAGTCGAAGTTGCCCGAGTGCAGGCGCACCGGCACCAGCACATTGGCCTGCGCGTTGGGCAGTGCCAGGCCCTTGGCGGTGGTGTCCAGCTCGACCTTGGTGCGGGTGGTCCAGGCGTCGTTCCACCAGGCGTGGGCCGGCGTGGCGAGGACCGTGGACAGGGCCAGGGCAGTCAGCAGTTGGCGAATCATGGGTGGGCTTCTTTTTTCAGATCGGATGGAAGTTCTCAGCCCTGGCCGAAGCCAAGGAATTCGAGCAAGAGCTGGCGGCGCGCACGGCGCTTGCGGCGCCGCTCCTCTTCGTCGTCGCCGGCTGCCTTGGCGGCGCTGGCGCTGGCCTCGTTGACCTGGGCCAGGCCGGCGGTGAGGCCCACGTTGGGCGCGGCCGGCGGGGCGCCGACCACCGAGCCACCGACGATGTCGTCCGCGCCGCGCACCACGTCCGCACCCAAGGTCACGGTGCCCAGCGCGCGGATGCCGGCCTCGCCGGCGTCGATGGCGCCGGCCGGCGCGTACAGGTCCAGCGCGCTGTTGGCGTCCAGCACCGCGATGCCGCTGCCGCTGAACGAGCCGCTGGTGTCGACGACGATGCGGCCGTTGCCGTCCAACCGGAACACCGGCGGCGGCGCGCCGACGACCGTCTTCGCGCCGCGCCCGGCGTCCACATCACCGGTGGACGACCACAGCAGGATGTCGCCCTGGGCCAGCGTGAAGATGCGGGACTGGTTGACCAGGATGTCGCCATGCGCAATGCCATCGATGTCGCCACCGGCGACGGTGACGATGCCCAGCTCGCTGGCCGGCTTCTGGCTGCCGCCGCTCTCGCCGGCGTTCACCGCGCCACCGGGCGCCAGCAGCGTGATGCCGGAGCCCTGCAGCGTGCGCGCCTGGGTGGCAGGCAGGCGGATCTCGCCGCCCGGCCGGCCGTTGCCTTCCAGCGGGAACAGCGCGTTGATGGCCGCGTAGCCGCGGTCGTAGGCGGCCTCCTTGTCGTCGGCCAGGCGCGCGGCGACCGCGGCGCGGCCCTGGGTGCGCACCTCGTCGACCAGCACCGCGTTCAGGCGCAGCAGCTGGCGCTCCAGCGGTAAGGCCTCGAAGGCGACCAGCGCGGCATCCAGCGACAGGGCCTGGCCAGTCTGCGCCTGCATGAAGTCGACCAGGGCCTTGGCGCCGGCCGGCGTGTCGGCCTTCGCGACCGCGGCGATGAAGGGCTGGCGCCGTGCGGCGTCGGCCCGGCCCAGCGCCTCGGCCAGCAGCGCGGCCGGTGCGGCAGCCTGCTTGACGGCCGACAGCGTGCCCAAGGCGGCGAGCGCCTGCGCGTCGCTGTCGCTGGCATGGCCCGGCAGGCTGCGCACGTAGCGCACCACCGCGGCCTGGTAGCCGGCGTCGCCCAGCAAGGCCTTCACCTGCGCGAGCTGTGCCTGGGTGCCCTGCGCCGCAAACGCCTTCGCGGCCTCGCTGCCCAGCGCGGGCACCTGGCCGTCGGCTGCGCTCAGCAAGGCATAGACGTCGCCTGCGCGGGCCGCAAGCGCAGCGGCGCCCAGCACGCCAAAGCCGCGGCGGGCCGCGTCGGCGTAGTCGGCACCGTCGGCACGCAGGCCGGCCACCAGCGTCAGGTGGGCGCTGCCCTCGGGCAGGCGCGTGCTGTTGTCCACATTGCCCACGGCCTGCAGGCCGGCGGCGCTGCCGAGGTCGATGTCGCGACCCGCCGTCAGCACCAGGTCGCCGGGGCCGGCCACGCGGATGGAAGCGAGACCGAGCTGGATGTCGCGCCCGGCCTGCAGCAGGCTCAGCTCGCTGGCGGACGTGTCGATGGCCGGCGCGCTGCCGTCCAGCCGCACGGCCTGCTGCTGGACCTCCAGGCCGGCATTGACATTGCTGCCTGTGAGCAGGATGTCGCGTTCTGCCATCAACCGCACCGGGCGGGCCGAGCGCAGCGAGCTCTGCACCTCCAGGTCGCCACCCGCGGCGATCATGCGCACCGGCGTGCGGTCCGTGCGGTCCAGGCCGTTGCCGTCGCCGCGCGCGAGGTCGCCATAGGCCAGCGCGAGCCAGGCGCTGCCAGGCAGGCCCTGGCCGTTCAGGCTCTGGAGGTCGATGCCGGCATCATCGTGATAAGCCACGCCCTGGGACCAGCTCGAGTTGACCTGCAGATCCGTGGCCAGCGTGAGGTCGTGACCTGCCAGCAGGTCGAGCCGCGTCGCGGCGCTTTCGGCCTGCTGGATGACAGGCGCGGCCGCCGCTCCGCCCACTTGTAGCGAGCCCGACGGTGCAGCCATCAACACCTGCGTCGGCAGCAGGTTGACGGTCTGGGTGTCGCCAGCGGCATTGAGCGGCGTGTCCGGCTCGGCATCGGCCCGGTAGTGCAGGTCACCGCCTGCGGCGCGCAAGCTCAGCGAGGCCTGGCTGTCCAGTCCACTGACCCAGCGGCCATCCACGGCATGGCTGCTGACATCCGCGCCCAGCGTCAGGTCGCGCCGCGCGCTGACGTCCATGGTGGTGTTCTCGTGCGCCAGTTGCAGCCCGGCGGTGATCGCGTGACGTTCGGTCAGCGCCTGGTTCTCCTGCCAGGCCACGTCGCGGCCAGCCTGAACCGTGAGTTCCCGGCCGCCGGCCTGGACCAGGCCACCGATCACGTCGCGGCCAGCCTGCACATGCACGCTGCCGCCGCCGTAGCTGTGGGCGCCGTCGGCATCCAGGAAGCCGGTTGTGGGCGCGGCCAGCATCAGCTCGCGCACATCCGTGCCGGCGCTCACGTCGATGCGGCCGCCGCCAAACGAGGCCAAGCCATGTTGGAAGCCGGCGTTGGCGGCATTCGGCTCGGTCGTCCAATAGACCAGCGAGCCGCTCTCGGTGATGCGTGTCCAGCCGTTGGCATGCGCCGACTGCAATGTGTTGGCGTAGTACTGCTGGGACGGATCCGCGGTCACCGAGCGCGAGCGCACCGACTGGCCGGCGCTGACGCGCAGGTCGCCCGCGTCCACGCGGAACAGGTCGGCCTGGCCCAGCGTCTTGCTCGCGGCCAGCGCCGCCGCGTCGTTGCTGCCCACGCCCCAGCTGTAGAGCCGGGTCTGGCCCTGGGTCAGGTCCACGTCTCGGGCGGCGGCCAGCGTGATGTCGCCGGTGGTGGTGCGAATCGTCGTGACCGCCGGCGTGCCGCTCTGCGTGCGGCCGATGCTCAGGTCGGCATTGCTGCCGCGCTGCACCGCGTTGACCGCTGCCGCGTCCAGGTCTGCGCCGGCGACGAAGCGCAGGCTGCCGCCGGCGCTGCTGAGCCCGCTCCAGTGGAAGCCTGCGTCGATGGACGAGCCGACGGTCAGGTTGCCGGCAGCCCTCAGCGTGATGCTGCTGTCGCCCACATGGCTGGCGTCGCCGTCGTTCTGCTGCACGGTCGCGCGCTCGGTGGGCGTGGCCCAGGTGCCGCCCTGCATGGCCACCGACAGGTCGCTGTCGCTGCGGATCTCGGCGCCGGCATGGATGCGCAGCGCCGACAGCAGGTCGGCATTGCCACCCGCCAGCCGGTTCGCCAGCAACTCGGCCTTGCTGCCATTGGCGCCGATGAAGTTCTGGCCTTCGGTGGCCAGCGTGCTGGCCAGCAAGGTGCCGGCAGCCGGGGCCGCGTAGTCGGTGACGGTGCCGATGCCGTCGTAGACCTTGACGGCTTCGACGTCGATGCGGCCGGCTCCGGTGATGCTGGCCGCCAGCGGTGCGATGGCCACGCCAGCGCCGTCGGGGTTGTCGGCGGTGATGCCTTGCCGCGCGGCGCGCAGCAGCAGCCGGCCCGCATCGCCGTTGACGCCACCGGCCACGTCGATGCGGCTGCCGGCCTGCAGTTGCAGCGTGCCGGTGCTCGCATTCAGTTCGACCCGGCCACCGTCGCCGCTGCCATCCGCGGCCTGCGCCGAGGCCAGCAGCGCCGAGCCGGACGCAAGCGTCAGGGCATCGCGTGACGCCAGTGCGATGCGACCGCCGTCGGCGCCGCGGGCGTCCAGCGTGCCGCGCACGGTCAGCGCGCCGCCATCGGTGCTGAGCTCGATCTCGCGTGCGGCCAGCTGGGTCTGCGCGCCGACCAGCAGGTCACCGCTGCGCTGGTGCACGCGAATCGCACCTGCAAAGCTCGCCGGGTCGCTTTCGCCCATGCGCTGGGCCAGCGCGGCCAGGTCCACCGGCGCGCCGCTGTCGACCGACAGCTCTGCGCCGGTCTGGCCCTGGCTGCTGCCGACGAGCTGGCCAGCCAGCAGCTGCACTGCGCCCTGCGGTGCGGCCAGGCTGAGCCGGCCACCTTCGGCGTTGCCGGCGGCCGAGACGTTGATCACGCCACCCTGCATGGTCACGTCGCCAGCCTGCGCGCTCAGGCTGACCTGGCCGCCGCCGAGGTCCACGCTGGCCTCGCCCACCGCCACCGTGCGGCCGGACACGTCGATGCGGCTGCCGGCACCCAGCACCACGCCATCGCGCGCGCTCAGGCTCACGTCGCCGGACGGCAGCACGATGCGGCCGTCCTGCTGGATCTGCGCGGCTTCGAGGTGGAAGGCCGCGCCCAGTGCGGAAGGCGGGGCCACGCTGTCGGCAGCGGCCGTCAGCCAGGCCTTGCCACCGGCTTGCAGCGTGGCGTCGGCACCGGCGGTTTCGGCGACCACGCCGCGCGATTGCAGCGTGAGGTCACCGGCGCTCGCCAGTGCGGCGTCGCGCCCGGCAATGGCGATGGCGTTGTCAGCCTGCAGCGTCAGCGAAGCCGCACCCTGGGCGACCATGCGGCCGCCGGCCAGGCGGATGTCGCCGCTGCCGCCGGCCGCCGTGCTGGCATGCAGCGTGACCTGGCCGTCGCCGGCCTGCGCCGCGCCGCCGGTCTGGCCGGCGCTGTTCGTGAGTGTGATCTCGCCGGCGGTGATGCGTGCACCGGCGCCTGTGGCCTCGACCGCGCGCAGCGTCGGCGTGTCCAGCACCAGCCGGTCCAGGCTGGGCGTGCCGTCCGCCGCTTCGCCGAGCACCGCGCCATCCTTGAGGTTGATGAAGCGGTAGGCGTGCAGCGTCAACTGGTCGGCCTGGCTGGCCTGGGCCAGCAGCGCGGGCGTGAGCGACAGCACGCCAGGCCCGCCGGCCGGGCCGCCGATGGTCAGCGTCGGCGCGCCCAGCGTCAGCTCGCTGGCCAGCAGCTGGGCCGAGCCGGCGATCTTCGCGTCCTGCGTGGCGTCCAGCAGCAGGCTGCCACTGCTGGCCTGCAGCTGCACCTGGCTGCCGACGCTCAAGGCGCCGGCCTGCAGCGTGGTGCCCTTGCGGCTCAGCGTGGCGCCGGGCGCGCTGGCCAGGCGCAGCGCGGCACCGTCGCCTTGCAGGCTGTAGGTGGCCGGTGCATCGGCCGACGCGACGGCAGGCGATGCGCGCAGCACCGAGCCGGCGGCGATGTCGAGCTTGTCGGTCGCGGCGATCACCAGGTCCGGCACGCTGAGCACTTCGCCGTTGGTGGCGACTGTGACCTGTTGCGCGTTGACGCTCAGCGGCACGCTGCCGTCGGCCGCGGCGCTGCCGCTGCGTGCGCCCAGCACCAGCGTCTGCGCGCCGAGCTGGTTCAGCGTGGCGACACCGAGCTGCAGTGCGCCCTCACCTGCGCCGTCTCCCGCAACGCCTTCCACGGCGCCCACGACGATCTCGGCCGCGCTGAATTCGGCCCGGCCGCCGCGCCCTGCGGCCTGGCCGGTGCCGGCCTTGGCGCCGGCCATCGCGACCTGGCCCTGCAGCGTCGCGTTGACGGTCGACAGCGCCAGCGTGCCGGCGTCCATCGGGCGCTCCAGCGTGGCAGAGCCGGCAGTCGCCGCGCGGTCCGTGAAGGTGGTGTTGGCGGATGCACTGCGGACCTCGCTGCGCGTGCTGGCAATCTCCCGGGTGCTGATGCGCCAGGTGCTGGTCTGCTGGTCCGCCGCGCCGGTGCCGGCGGTGGACAGCCGGGCGCCGACCCAGACTGAACCGTCGGTCTGGGTGACGGCGGTGTTCAGCGCCAGCGGCGTGCTGGCCTTGACTGGCTCGACCAGGAAGGCGCCGGGCTGCAGCGCGTAGCGGGCAGGCAGCAAGGTGTAGGTGCCGGCCGGCAGCGGGCCGCCGGTGCCGATCTCGATCTGCCGGCCCTGGGCTGCGGCGCCGGCCAGCGTGCTGTCGTACAGCGCTGCACCATGCACCGTGGGCACCAGCGCGTAAGCGCCGTTGCCGCCGGCGAACACATCGGTCGAGCCGCCGCGGCCAGGCACGAAGGTGTAGGCCGCGAGGTCGCCGCCGCCGGACAGGTCCAGCTGCGCACCGGCGGCCACGGCCACGTCGGGTGAGGCGATGTCGATGCGCTTGGTCGGCGCGGCCGCGAGTAAGCTGCCGTCCGGTGCCAGCCAGCGGTCTTCGCTGCCGGTGCCATAGGGCAGCAGCAGGCCGGCGGCCGAGACCGAGGTGCTGCTGCCGGCCTCGAAGCGCACGGCTTCGCTGGCCGTCAGCAGGATCTGGCCCTGCGGCGCGCGCACCACGCCGCCCTGGGTGATGGTGGCCGCGGTGATGCCCAGCGTGCCGCCGGCCGACAGCGGCGCGGCGATCTTGGTGGCGTCCGCGCCGTTGCCGGCAATGCTCACGTCATGGTCCACCGCGCTGACGCGGAAGTCCACGCCGGTGCCGGGATAGAGCTGGCGCGCGCGCAGCGACAGGTCGCCGGCGGTGACCAGGCTGCCCTTGAGCGCACTGCTGTTCAGGCCCTGCAGCATCAGGTCGCCCTCGGCCGCCAGTGCCAACTTGGCCAGGTCTTGCGTGACCCAGTTGCCCGAGACCAGCAGGCCGTCACGCGAGTGGATGCCCAGCGTGGCATCGCCAGCGCGGGCCTGCATCACCGGCATGGCGGTGCCGTTGGCCCCGCTCACGCCCCCTTGAAGCTGCACCTGGCCGGCATTCAGCTGCACCGCCTGGCCGGGCTGCACGCCCAGCGAGCGCGAGGCAAGTGTCAGCGTGCCGGTGAGGTCGAGGTTGGCGCCACCGAGGAAGCGCAGGCTGTCGCGTGCGCTCAGGCCCAGGTTGGCCGCACCGGAGGCGCGGATGGCCGCGGTGGAAATCGAAGCCGTGTCATTCAGACCATCGATGGCGGCGGTGTCGCCCAGTGCCACGCCGGCGGTCTTCTCGGTCGGGCCTGCGGCAATGCGCAATTCGTGCCGGACGTTCTCGGCATTGCCGGGCTGCTGCGTGGCGGCTGCATTCAGCGTCACGTTCAGCGTGCCGCCGCTGGCCTTTGCGCCCCCGGCGTGCAGGTCGATGCTGCCCTCGGTGACCAGCGCGCGGCCGGCCTCTATGCTCAGCGTGCCGCCGTTGCTGTCGACCTGCTGGCGCGCCCAGCGCACGCCGCCTTCGCCCAGGCTGCTGCGGTCCAGCTCGGCGCTGGCGCCATGGGCGGCCAGCGTCGCGCCCTGCTGGATCACCAGCACCGGCGAGGTGGCCGGCACGTCGCTGCCGACCTTCAGCGCGATGCTGCCGCCGTCCAGCATCTGGCCCTGGCGCAGGCCGTTGGTGCTCGGGCTCAGCAGCGTGGTGCCGGCAACATCGATGCTGCTGTGCGAGCCCAGCCACAGCATGGTGTCGCTGGGCGCGCCTGCAACTTCTTCCTTGGTGGCCGAGACCGCCAGCGCGACCTTGCCGCCGGCGATGTGCAAGGCACCGTCCATCAGCAGCTGGTTGCGCGCGCTCAGGGACAGCGTGGACAAGGCGGTCGACTCGATCACCGCGCCCTGGTTGACGACCAGCCGGCCGTCGGTGCTGTCGGTGCCGCTGGCACGCAGGCTCAGGTTCACGGCGGCCGGTGCCACGCCGGGCAGCGGGCCGGCGGTGGCCAGGCTGCGCCAGTCGCTGCCGCTCGCCGCCAGCACGGCCAGGCGCGGGTCGAGCTGCCATTCGTCGCGGTGCAGCGTGACATGGCTGCCGGCCGCCACCTGCAGTTCGTGCCTGCCGTCCAGCACGAAGCTGCCGAAGCCGCCTTGCTGCAGCAGCGAAGCGTTCACGAGCTGGGTGCCGGCCGCCGGGGCGACGGCCGAGCTGCCGAGCTGCAAGCTCGGCGCGGTGAGGCTCAGCGTGCCGCCGGTGGCCAGTGACTGGCCCAGCAACTGGCCGCCCAACTGCAGGCCCGGCGCTTCGGGCAGGTCGAGCGCGGTGTAGGCCAGCGCGATGCTGCCGGCGTTGCCGCCGCGCAGCGTGCCGTCGGTGCCAACCACGGCGCCGCCGGACACGTCCACCACACTGCCCTGGCCCAGTTGCACACCGGTGTTGCCCGAGGCCGAGAAGCTGCCGCCGGTGCTGGCGGTGGTCGCCTTCGGCCCGTCGATCAGCGTGTTGATGAAGCGGCCTTGCAGCTGCACCGTGGCGCCGTTCGCCAGTGTTGCCTGGCCCTGCTTGCTGTTCAGCTCGACCTTGCCGCCAGCGCTGCGCACCTGGCCGCCGAGCTGCACGTCGCCACGGCTGGACAGCAGCCGCAACGTGGCCTGGTCGCCCAGGTCCAGCGTGGCGTTGGTCGACTGGCCGAGCACCGAGACATTGCCGTTGGCAGCAATCGCCACCTGGCCGAAGCCGGCGTCCAGCAAGGTGTCGCGCGCCATGCCGGATGCGGCGGGCAGGGTCGCAGCCATCGCATCGGTCCACAGGCGCTCGTCAACCTGCGGGCCTTGCGTGCTGAGGTTGAAGAAGTCCAGCACCGCGTCGCCGTTGTACTTGTCGCTGCTGAAATCCTGCTGCCGCTGGACCACTGCGCCGATGTTCAGGCTGCCGCGCACGGCCTGCGCGTCCAGCCCCTGCTGCTGGCGCGTGCCCTGCATCACGTGCGCGTCCATCGCGCCCTGCGCGACCACGCGGGGCGCGACGATGGCGACGCTGCCGGCGGCGCGGCCTTCGGTGTAGCCGTCTTCGTGATGGGTCGGCGTCAGGCTGCCGTAGTTGACCTTCACGCCCCAGCGGTCGTAGCCGGCGGCGCTGCCCTTCTGCAGGTTCAGCGCGCTGTTGTAGACCAGGTCGGCCGGGGCGCTGTTGAGGTCGTAGAGCTGGCCTGTGCTGCTGATCAGCTGGGTCTCGCGCACCTCGGCCGCGGTGTAGGCCACCTGGCCGCCGGACACGTCGATGCGCGAGCCGGCGCGGGTCAGCACGCCGCTGCCGGCCGTCAGCCGCACCTTGCCGCCGGCCGAGAGCCGCTCGCCAATCGTCTGCTGGATGCCGTCGCGGTAGCCTTCCAGGCTGCCGAGCAGGGCAGAGTCCTGGCGCACGTCCACGGTGACCTTGCTGCGGTAGAGCAGGCCGTCCTTCTGGATGGGCGCGTCCTTCAGGTCGTTGCTGCCGAGCAGGCCGGTGGTGACGAAGAATTGCGAGACGCTGGCGACCGTGTCGGTGGTGCCGGAGACGTCGATCAGCGCGTCTTCGGCCAGCACGATGCGCGAGGCATCGTCCACGCCCTTGTCGGCAGCGTAGCCGCGCGTGGCCGTGGGCTCGTAGTTGGGCACCTTCTCGGCCCGCACGTCCACCGTGGCGCCGGGCGCGATGATCTTCGCGCCGGTGTCCAGCAGCACGCTGGCGCCGGCCAGGTCGATGCGCGGCGCGACGAAGGTGGCGTTGCCGTCGCTGGTCAGCGGCTTGTTGCCGTTGAGCTCGGCGGCGTTGTCGGGCGCGATGACGGTCAGGCTGCCGGCTCCCAGCACCAGCGCGCCGGCCTGGGTCGCGTCCACGCTGCTGGTGCCGGCCTTGGCGTTGCCCTGGGCACGCAGGATGATGCTGCCGTTTTCTGTGACGCTGGTGGTCGCGCTGATGCGGCCCATCTGGTTCACCGTCATGCCCACCAGCGTGGTGTTGCCGCGCGCCGTGCTGATCAGGCCGCTCGTGGTGTTGACGACGCTGCCCTGGCGGTCTTCCGCATCCTTCGGGCCCGCGCCCACCTCGACCAGCAGGCCGCGCAGCGCGGGCACGTCCGGGTTGGTCTCGGAGGCATACAGCGGCCGGCTGTCGGGCCGCTGCAGGTAGATGGCGCCACCGCCGGCCAGCAGGGTCTGGCCGCCGGGCGTGCTGATGCTGCCGGCGTTTTCCACCCGCTTGGCGAACAGGAAGACCCGGCCGCCGTTGTCGGTGGTGATGGTCGCGCCCTCGTCCACGCGCACGAAGTTCTTGCTGTCGACGAAGTTGGCGGCCTCGCCGTCGTACTTGAAGGTGGGCGAGAGGGTGTTGTAGAGCAGGCTGTTGGTCAGGCCGGACTTGAACTCGTCGTCGCTGAGGTTCAGCGCCGAGGCGATCAGCGAGCCGGTGTTGACCTGCGAGCCCTTGCCGAACAGGATGCCGTTGGCATTGATCAGGTAGATCTCGCCGCCCTTGGTGGCAGTGAGCTTGCCGAAGATCTGCGACGGCGCAGTGCCGCCCATCACGCGGTTCAGCGCGCTGTAGCCTTTGTCCGCCATGCCGAAGGTGACGCTGCTGTTGGCGCCGATGTCGAAGCTCTGCCACTGGTAGATGGCGCGCTGGCTGGTCTGGCTGATGCTCTGGTTCACGCCACCATTGGCATTGGGCGTGTTGACCGGCGCGGCACCGCCGCTGCCGTAGACGCGCCAGCTGGCGGACGGCACAGGCACCGCGGCGACCGGTGGCGCGGCCGGCCTGGCCTGGGCCGCGACCCACAGTGGCCAGCAGGTGGCCAGCGCGGCCATCAGCGGGGTCAGCGAAGACGGGAAGCGGAGCGCGCGATGGGAAGCCATGCCGGAAGCCATTGGTGAGGTCTCTCAGAAGCGCGCGGCCAGGCGCGCATGCAGGTGCAGGTCGTACTTCGCGGCGTTGGTGCTGGCGCGCAGCGGCCAGGCGAAATCCAGCCCGCCTTCGGTCGAGCCGCTGGTGTCGCCGCCGGACCAGCGCAGCCCGAAGCCGGCGCCGCTGAGCGACTGCCGGGTGAGCTGGCCGGCCGGGGCATCGGTCGTGAAGACACGGCCGGCGTCGATGAAGATCAGCGGCGTGATCTCGCGCCAGCCGGGGACGTCACTCGGCGCCAGGTTGGCCACGCGCCATTCCATCGAGCCGAGCAGCGCGTGGTCGCCGGTGGCTTCGCTTTCGTCGTAGCCGCGCACGCTGTCGGCGCCGCCCAGCGAATACTGCTCGGGCCCGACCAGCGCATGCGAAGCCGCCTGGCCACCCAGGCGCCACGACAGCGCGCCGCTGCCCAGGCGCTGCTGTGCGCGCAGGTCCAGCCGGCCGATCAGGAAGCTGCCGTCGCCGCCCTTGCGCTTGCAGGCGAACTGGTCGTCCTGGCCGGTGCCGCTGTCGGCCGCCGGGCAGTCCACCTGGCGCTCCAGCAGGCCACGCGCCGCGGCGGTGACGCTGGCGTTCCACTGCATGCGCCAGTCGCCATCGCTCATCTGGTCGCTGTAGGCGAGCTGGAACGGCAGGTAGTGCAGCGGCGTGGCGATCTCGCCGGCACCGAACACGGTGCGCTCGCGCAGCAGCTTCAGGTCGGCGCCCCAGCTCAGCGTGGCGGTGCGTTCGCCGCCGTGATGCGAGAAGACGGTGGCGCGGCGCAGGCCCAGCGTCGTGCCGCGGCCCAGCACCTGGCTGCCGCCCAGCGTTTCCACGTCGCTGTTCGACAAGGTCAGCGAGAAGTTCCAGCTCTCGGTCTCGCTGTCGGGAACCGTGTAGTTGGCCACCAGCACCTTGGACTGTTGCGGTGCCAGCGGCGCGGTGATGAAGTTCAGCTGCAGCGCATGGTCGCGCTGGAACAGGTTCTCGTAGCGCAGCGTGGCCTGCAGGCGGACGGGCTCGGTGCCAGCCGAATGCTGGTTGTGCACTTCGACCGAGCCGGAGAACGGCAGCTTGTCGTCGACCTGCAGTTCCACGTCCACGGTGCCGGGCAGGCGGCCGGGCTTGAGCACCGGCTGCACCCGCCTGTCCTCGCTGCGGTTGACCTCCGCCAGCTGGGTCTGCACGCGATTGAAGTCCGGCACGCCGCCAGGCTTTAGTTCGGTCACCTTGCTGCGGATGTAGCCCTGGTCGTGGTACTTCGAGCCGACAACGTAGAGCGCGCCGACGCGGCCTTCGATGACGACCAGCCGCACCACGCCGCCGTCCACCCGCTGCTCAGGCACGTCGACCAGCACCGTCAGGTAGCCGGCCTTCTGGTAGACCGCCTCCAGCGCGGTGCGCGCCGCGTCCACGCCCTTCATGCCCTGGCCGGGGCCGAGGAAGGGCTCGACGGTGGCCTCGATGAGCGCATCGGGCAGCACGGTGTTGCCTTCGACCTGCAGCTCCAGCAGGTCGAAGCCTGCGGGCTGCGCCTGGGCGAGGACCGGCGAAACGGCCAGCACCAGCGCAAGCGCGGGCGCGAGCAGACGAGCGCAAAGGACAGAAGCGGCGGCGAGATGATTCACGCTTCGCATGTTCGGTGGATGGGGTGACGCAGCGGGCCCGGCGGCATGGTCCGAACGGCCCATGCCAACCCGGCCCGCGAGGCGGATTTGTGACGGCGGCAGCGCCGGCAGCAGCAGAAGAAAAAACGGGTGGGGCCGCGCGATGTGGCACCCACCCTGCATGCGGCCCGGAGCGAGCTCCGGGCCGGCCCGGCGCAAAGCCGGGAAGCGTTGTCGTGACTTACTTGACGATGCGCATCGGCGAGCACGAAGCCGCGATGTTGCGGTCCATGCGCGAAGCGAACTTCAGCGTGACCGGGTCGGTCTGGTCTTCGTAGGCGCCGGTGTAGCTGGCCGGAGCGGCCAACACGCCTTGCTGGGTGTCCACGTCCGCAACGTTCAGCTGCGCAGCCTTGCCGCCGTTGGCGCGCAGGGCCGTCAGGAAGGCCTTGACGTCAGCGTCGGTCAGCGTGGTCTTGCTCCACTGCATCGTGGCGTTGTAGACGAACTTGTAGTTGCCGACCTTGGCCGAGTCACGGGCCGGCGAAACGCCGTCCAGCTTGACGAAGCGGTAGCCCTTGTCGGTGCTGGTGCCCGTCGGGGTCGGGGTGTTTTCGCGGCTCAGCATGCCGATGGCGTAGGCGGTGCCAGGCAGGCCTTCGACGGTGGTGCCCAGGCAGGTCTCGACGGCGCCGGAGCCCGAACCGAGGTTCCAGGCCAGCGTGCCGGTTTCGGCCAGCGCGGGCGAAGCGACGACGGTGGAGTTGTCGGTGCCGACGGTCTGGCCGACCGGTGCGTAGGTCGCCGTGCCGGTGCCGCAGCCGGCGTTCAGCAGTTCGACGTTGAAGCTGGCCTGGGTGCCCGAGCCGATGTTGCGGCGGCAGACGTTGACCTGCTTGCCCAGCACGGCGGCGTCGACGCTAGCCGGCACGACGATGTTCCAGCCGCGCTTGTCGGCGGTGCTGCCAGTCAGTTGACCCGACATGGCCGAAGCGACGAAGGTGCGCGACAGCGTGGGCATCTTGTTCGGGGCTTCGTCGATCACGCCACCGGCGGCGATCAGGCCCTGGGCTTCCTGCAGCGCGCGGTACAGCTTCTTGTTGACCACCACGCCCATGATGGTCTGGTTGAAGGCCTTGGAGTCCAGCGTCGTGGTGTCGACCTTGACTTGCGGCGCGGGCAGGTTGACCGGCTTCTGGAACAGCGCCGGCTCGACGTCGGAGACGCCGGCATCGGCCAGGCGCGAGACGGTGTTGTTGCAGGCGAAGCTGGGGACCAGGATGTCGGTGGCCGGCGAAGCGTTGCCGGTGGCGGTGCAGGTGCCGTTGACGGCCATCAGGTCCTGCGGGGTGGCGGTGGCGATCGGGTTCACGCCCTGGAACGAACCACCTGCGTCACGCTTGACGAACAGCACCGGGGTACCGACCACCCAGTTGCCAACCTTCTTCTTCAGGTTGCAGGAATAAGCACGGTAGTTGCTGCCGGAAGGCGCGGCACCGGTGCCGTTGAAGAACACGTCGAACGTCGACGGGTTGCACTGCGCCTGGAACCAGGCACCGACGAACAGGCGCTGGGCCGAGCCGCCGGCCATGTAGACCTCTTTCAAGGTGCCGGCGGTGCGGGCTGCGTCGATTTGGGCGGGGGTCAGGGCATGCGCGCTGCCAACGGCAGCCAGCGCTGCGAGAGCGATCAGGCGAGTTTTCATGGGATAGGCTCCATCCAGGGGAATTTGGTTGTCAGGGCAGTTGCGCTTCGTACGGCGTGCAACAGACCTCACTATCACCAGCGGGAGTGACACCGCGAGCGGCACGCAGGCCGATTGCGATGCGGCATTCGGACCATGCGCCGCGCACCAGCTGTCATTCAACCCGGCCCGGTCCGGCACCCCCCCTAACCTGCCAGGCTCAGGCGATGAGCCTTCGCGCCATGGCCTCGGCCACCGCGTGCGCACGGTTGCGCGCGCCCAGCTTGCGCTGGATGCTGCGCAGGTGGTTCTTCACCGTCAGTGGACTGATGCCCAGCAGCTCGCCGATCTGCGCGTTGGCATGCGAGTCCCGCACGGCAGACAGCACCTGCAGCTCGCGCGCAGACAGCGCCGAGCCCTCGCCCACGGGCTGCCGGCGCGAAGCCAGCTGCGCCCCGCCTTCGGCGCGCAACCAGGCAAAGTGCAAGTAGGGCACCCAGAGCTCCAGCGCCGTCAACGCGTCGGCCACGCCAGCCTCGCTGGCCGGGTGCTGGCTGACAAAAGCGAACAACAGCTCAGGCCCGCCGCGCGACAGCCCCGTGTGCAGCGCATGCACGCGCAAGCTGCAAAAGCCGGCCTCGCCCAGGCCCGCGAACAGCGGGTTGCCAGGCTCGGCCCCGCGGCTGGCGCCAGCCGTCTCCTGCTGCGCCAGCGGGATCTGCAAGGCGCGCTCGTCGCCCCGCTCCCACAGTTCCAGCAAGCGGCGCCACATGGGCGCTTCGGGGTCGGCCAGCGAAAGCTTCAGGGCTTCAGGCAGCGGTACGCAATTGAGCATGCGGGCCCGCCGCAGGCCGCGGCCACCATCCATGCGGCACAAGGCCAGCTCATGCGGCACGAAGCGGTGAATGTGCAGGCGCAGCCAGACGAAGAACTGCTGCGGCGAGCCAATGGCGTGCGCGGCCTCCACACCGCGCAGGAAAGCGTCGCCAAATTCCAGTTGGCTGGACAGCGGTGGTCGCAATGAATTCATGGCCGGCCGGCCGCTGGTTTGCGACGCTCGCAAGCTTGGTACTGCATGGTGTGCCCCCTCCCGGAACCGAGGCGAGCTTAGGCGGCCAACATGACCTTTACATGACGTTCACGTTTCTACAAACGCCAGCCTTATGTGTTTGCTGACGCGAAACCGTCACCGGCAGCAACGAAGATAACGGCGCATGCAAGAACAGGACCGCCCGGTCCCAAGCCCGTGACCTCGCCCTCGCCCACCTCCCTGCAACCCTGGCACCGACACGCCGGCACCGACTGGTACCGGCTGCAAGGCATCGACAGGTCC
>Ga0307514_10001081_pt1 | contig 38281 bp, 46 predicted proteins | sample 16_EM_MG_FD_203088 | JGI IMG/M metagenome (GOLD analysis project Ga0307514, IMG submission 203088) | Populus trichocarpa ectomycorrhiza microbial communities from riparian zone in the Pacific Northwest, United States - 16_EM | ecosystem: Host-associated > Plants > Roots > Unclassified | place...
ACAGATCCGGAAGGTTGATCCAATTAGGAAATCCGAGTGATATTTCATGAGTTCGGATTGAGTATCCATATTTGGATTATCGAGTGATCCCTTATGATCCCGGAAGTATACCTGTAACACCAAAGGTGTAACAACGGGCCAGGGAGGGGAAATTTCATTTCAGTTTCACCACCACCGGCAAGAAGCGCAAATAGAGGATAGAGGCAGCACTCAGGACAAGAAGGTAAACTTGGAGGTGGGGAATGCACTTGCAGGAGCGAAACTGTCTCGTTAAACTGGGATGAAGGTATGAGCATGGCCCATGCGACTTTGGACAATCAGCAACAACTGTAAATGGGATGATCAGCACCGACTGCCAATGGGACCGAATTTGAGTGGAGTAGACTTTAATGGAAGGTGGAATAGAGTGTGTTTTTGAGCCGGGTTATCGATTGTGTTATCGTTTCTTTGTCATTTCTTGTTTCATTTGCTGGTTGCCATTTGCTTTTGGAGCTAATTGTGCATGTTACGGATAACTGGTGGGATCTTGGGGATACGGAGATGACGGTAAGCATGAGGAGGAGGATGGCAGAAGAGGAGAACCACGTTTTTCACACTAGGTGGCTGCGGAGGAGTTGTGATGGGAACACGGCTCCCACCAGTACAACGCCACGCAATTGATTGACTACGCGACTGGGTTTGGGTTATCGCGGCTCTGCATTACGCTACCTATGAGGTTGAATAATCGTCGCTGCCTGCCATCTGACACAACGACTTGGTGAGACCTCTGCGTCACGCATCCCATCATCATCTCATCCGTTTCCTGCTTTCTTTTGTTTCTTAGTTTCTAGCCAAGCAAGTGTCTCGCTGCGGCTACTACCTCCCTATGCTCCTCGAAACGAAACATCCACATTCATACCTTCCTACAGAAGCTACCGTGTGCGACCTCCTAATCTGGGATTTCTCCCACACTGTGTGGTTTCCTTTGCTGTATTATTATTTAGTTGGACTCCACTAAATCAGATCCTTCAATTTCAGTGGCACCTGCCCGCCGGAATAATGATTCCAATCTTTTGTATGCGGTACAAGAAGATCAAACACTGGATATTACGCCCTGAAGCTCAAGAATATGCGGTGGTGATTCCAACAAGGTACAAAGATCCGCATGGTTGGGCTGAATGTATTGATGGGTTTATCCGGGTTGTCAAACAGACTGAAAAGATGCATATTGTTCCTGTTGCAACAATTGTTGGACCAGCATATTTGGTGCAAGAGAATGCTGCATCTGATAGAATCGATACCAAATGGCTTGTAAATAATCATGTGGATTTTGATACCTTCTGGACTGTACATTAAACTTACATGCCTGGATCATGGTGTGCAGAAGGAAGATGGTTAATCGAATTTTACTATTTGACTTAAACATTAAAACACTCACTGTTGGACAGTATGCCTCCAGGTTCGAGGTGCACCGGAATCGTCTTGGAGCCGCGGCCAATACCCCCAATTCTCCCAATAGCTCTGAAACTTGCACATTCAAATAGTTTGATTTTGTAGCATTTTGAAGACAACAATACACTCTTCAGGATATTCTTGTATTCTGTTCCACAACTGCCGCAGCGTTGGGGAACACCGGGGATGTAGTCTTGGAGCACCTGATAGCACATCACATTGCATTCAGCCTATCTGGGAGCATCTGGAAGCATGTGGAAGGATCAGTGTGGCTGTTCACATTTGCTAAATTGTTCAGTTATAACTTCCAAACCATATTACATTTTGCTGATGGGGAATCTGAATTGGGGTTTGAAAGGGATTATGATATAGTCGGATGAAAAAGGGGACCAGCTACCAGGGACAATAGAAGGGCCAAGATGGGAAGTGCTGTGTTGCAGAAGCCCGGAATCAAAAATAAGAGTGCCAAATGTATGCTGCTGGGCGCCAATGGGGATTGAAGACCGTCGAAACTAGCAGAGGAACGCCAAACAGCGGCGGGGTCAGGAGTGCGTAATGAAATACAAGAGCGCCTATTCAGTCAGACGAGCACCCAATCCAGACATCGCTGCACCGATGGGGATTGAAGAGTACTCTCCCAGCGGAGGAGCGCCGAAAAGGGGGAGTATTGGTATGGAGTGTGCAATCCAATATAGGAGCGGCAACCCAGACCGATGAGCACCAGTGGGATTTGAAGAGCTGCCATCCCAGGCTGAGGAGGGTGGAAATGAGGGTATAGAGTGTGGAATGAGATAGAGGAGCGCCAATTCAGTGAGAGGGGATTATAGAGTGCCTATCCCAGCGGAGAAGAACTGAAAGAGGAGGAATTGACCGCAGAAGGATACAGAAGAGAGTGAATCCAAGTTGAGGAGCGTCTATCATAGCGGAGTTGGGTCACATGGTGAGGGGAGGGGGGGGGGGGGGGTTTTACGGGGCCCACAAAAATGTGATTGCTTTTTGCAGTGGCTGCAGGAGAAAGACTTATTATAGCGAATGGACAAAGTGTACCTCGATATTCATCTTGACAAAGCATAACTGTGGCCTTCTTTCTCCTGGCATATTCAGACAGTGCACAATGAATGGCTGTAACTACCAGTGCTAAAGTCTGCAGAGCGAGAGGTTGGAAATACTGGGATGCTGAAGGCTGGTGCCCCAAGCTATTGGCAGTGAAGAAAAACTGGAGGTAAATGACATCAAGCACTTCCATTCACGTGAACAATGATTTCTTGTTATCAATGACCTTGCTGGGATATGCATCGTCAACCAGGAGCTCCTTAACCTAAATCCAAAGCTCAGTCAGAGAGCGAAAATCCAACTGGTAACCACGAACAGCAGTTTGACGCGCCCCATCTGGCAACCGTCCTCGAATGGTACTTATCGTCAGTTTCAAGTATGTATAATTTGGGGAGTAGTCAATGTCGTAAATCTGATAGAAGTCCATTAAACAGAATTCAAGACTTACAGCTGCTCATGTTTGTGGACTGATTTTGAGAGATGGACCGCTGCGCAATATCAGCAAAATGTATTTTGGTTCGGAAGCCATATACAAACCTCCCAGACTCTCCGGTAGCCCTAGCCAGTACTTCTAAGTACTTCCAGATGCTCCCAGCCCCCCCTGGAACTTTGCAAAGTGCTCTCAGTCTCTGCAAGAGAATTCTCACATGCTCCTGAAAGAACCTGCAGTGATGGAGGTTCATTCAGGATACTATGAAATTTGAGTATTAGAATAGTCAAATTTTGTAGCAGCTAAGACCTCTGCACAGGTCTGCAGGAGACTTGGTGCTGTATTCTCACACCAGTGGTTCTTATGGTTCCATAACTACAATACATTTCGTCGATCATATTGGTCTTTATTACAGTTACAAGATTCACTGCATCATATTATGCCATGTATTACCTAAGTCTCTCAATATATATACGTACGGAGATACAGGGATAACGGAGATGAACTCAGCGACAGGGAGTATATATTTGGGAGACCCCGTGGTGGATAGACATCTCATTATATGAAATTCACAGTCTATCTTGTCCAGCACTTAGTCTCACGCACTCTTTCCGAGCTTCGTGGATCCATGCAATTTGTATACTTCATCATGGCTGGGTATCTCTTGTTATCGATTCACCCTCTTTCTACGCTCCTCGAGCGAGAACTGCTATTTCTAATGAATTCCCTTCGGATAACATGCGAGGTACGGCGGAGTGTTGATGATGGGTTGTCTGCCTAGTAGCTCCACCATTTCAGCACACTGTGATCAAGTGAACTCAAGGATGCACTCCAAGGCTGTAATCGATCAATATTGGAGATGCACTTGGAGGCCATGATCTTGCCAACTTGGAGGCCATAATTGTATGAGATTAGAGATACACTTGAAGGCTGTAATCGAGCGAGTTTGGAGATGCACTTGGAAGCCATGATGAAGCGAGTTTGGAGATGCACTTGGAGGCCGGGATGGTGGGAACTTGGAGGCAGTAATCGTGTGAGTTTAGTGAAACACTCGCAGGCTGTGATCGAGCAGATTTTGAGATGCACATGGAGGCCATTATCAAGCGAGATTGGAGGAGTACTTGGAGCTGGTCAATCTGGAGGTGGTAGTTCAGGAGGCAGGCAGAATGGGAGCTGAGACTCCATTTATTCGTTAACTCATAACTGTGCAAATGTGGAAAACTGAGTACAATATGCACTGCTGAGAGATGAGAGACTGCCTGGGAGCGGAAGACAGTCAATCCTCGGATGATGCAGTACGCGGTGTATGCTGTACTGGCTGCATGCTATACTCGGGGTATGCGGTACTCTGTGTATGCTGTACCCAGTGTTAACTCTTGATCATGGCATGGAGTGATAGAGAGGGATGACTTAACTTTCTGTCCTTCGGTGATGGTAGAATTGAGGACAAGAAAGAGAGAAATGAGAGGGTATGAGGGAAATCATCATGAGAAACTGCGACTGAAGAGAATTTCGTGTGCAAGTCAATTTACCATCCCGGATACAGCAGGTACGAGTATTGATCTGGCATGGAATAACACCAGTACGAGCTCTTCCAAGCCCCATCAGACAGGATGTACCACTGATTTCCCATATCCGCTCATAATTACATCATTCTCATCTTCATCCCCCATCCCTCTCTGTCTCGTCCACATGTCTACTCTGATCACAGAACACAAAGTTAAGTCATCCCTCTCTAGCTTGCCATGTCATAATCATCAGTTGATGCTGAGTACAGCATACACTTAATACAATATACACAGAGTACAGCATACACCCAAGAGTGTTTGTCCTCCCTTCATTCTCATGATTACGAGTTGACCTCTGAACGTAGCTTCAGCTTCTGGCGTGCATTCCATCACGATCGACCCCAAGCAGCCAGATCTCCATTAGCGATCAAAGGTAAAGTCACATTGCCAGATTTGCACCGTTGCGAGTTAACTAAGTAATAAAAAGAGGCCCAGCCACCAGTATGCCGTCCATCGACTGCATCCCAGTACTCGTCCAGATTCACTTGATTACTGGCTCCAAACTCAATCAATTACAGCATTCAAGTGTATCTCCAATCTCGCTCGGTTACACCCTCCAAGTTTGCACAATTTTGGCCTCCAAGTGCATCTACACACTGGCTTGATAACGGCCTCCAAGTGCATTACCAAACTCGCTTAATCATGACCTCCAAGTGCATTACCAAACTCGCTGGATCACGACCTCCAAGTGCATCACCAAACTCGCTCGATCACAGCCTTCAAGTAACTAACTAAGCTGGCCTCATTACGGCCTCCAAGTTCGCAAAATCATGGCCACCAAGTGCATCTCCAAACCGGCTCCACGATGGCCTCGGAGTGTATCTCTGAGTTCACTTGATCATCATTTTCAGGCCCACCTTGAACTGCTCTCCAGCATCGCCTCCAGCCAGTCCAGATATAATGTTTGTAGATTGGTAGCTATATAGATACATAGATACATTGATGAGAATACAAATTAACTACAACAGTTTTAACAATCGTTGAACGATACGTAGTAGCTTTGATTTACAGGTGCATCAGTAGCATTCCCAAAGAAGATGAGGTTTTTCCCAGACTGCTCTACTGTGATTCGAGGTGGACCCAGACTTGTCGCCAGCGCTCCCAGTAACTCTGAAGGCCAGCAGGAATGTGCGCCTAGGGGCTGATACTCTCCTGAAACTGACGCATCAAAGTTTACACTCCACATCCTCTCAGACACTCCTGGAGGTTTCCAGTAACTAAACTACATTTTGCTGATGAATTGACACAACGATGGTGTACCTGCAGGAGCATCCGCTAATGCCCACTGATGATCCTGAGCTTCAATTGAAAGTTTCCAAGCTTTCTCAACCATTGAGTACTTGACATCAGATAATAATGGCCAAGGAGTGTTCATGAATACAATTGCTTGCATGAATCTGTTTGCTACCTCAAAAGTAGCCGTTTGGTGTTGGAGAACATTCTGATCTGGACTGGCCTTGGGTTGCGGCGCATTCTGAACTCCACTAGATCTGAGTTGGGGCAGCACCTAGACGGATGATGCACAGTCAGGCTCGGCTGATGTTTTGGGAAGGGCTGACTTTTGGCACATGAGCAGTGGTGGTGTCGATGACCCAGGGGGTTTTCGGTGATTTGGTAGCAGAGGGTGTGCTATAACAGTATGGTCATGGCACCGTTTCTCTGTCAATGGAACCCTTGTACTTCGTAGTGACTTGTCCTGGTGCGCCGGGCCTAGAAGGAAGACATCCTGCTGGTGATTCCAATCATCTTCTTCGATGTCGGATGATAACGTGAACTCTCCTGTGTGCTGACTAGTTTTAGCAACTGCTCTGGGTAAGGGTTGGAACCAGAACCGAACCATTACAACAGGTCTTACCACACAAAAAACCAGGACTACTGGTTTATGGCCGGTTCCCACCTGAAAACCCGGCCCTTGCACGCGCGGCATTTCCCTTTCAATTAAGTCTTTCAGTTCTGATCATATAGTGACATGATGTATACATCGATGGTGTAGTTTTAGAAGTTCTGTCACCTGCATGTCTGCAATTTGCAATCTGAGTAATATTCATTGGGTAGTGGTCAAAAACCCGCGATGTGAGAGTGATTCTTTGTGTTATTTCATAGCAACTGAACGAATATTGATCGGAGTGCAAATTGGGGACCAAGGTGTGAAAATGCTCCTGAAACTGCATCTTTTACATATAGATCCTGTCGTGGTATGATAAGAACCCGGAAGCTTAATTAAAGACACAATTATAGGAGCCGCGAAATGGAACTGCCGTCTGGTTCCAACCTGGCCAAAAAGCTGCTGGTTTGTGTCAGGTCTGGCTAACAACTCTGCCAAGACAGACAGGATCAGGGTGTTGGATGGTTCTGGAACTGAAGGGAATCGTTTCTCTGGTCCAAAACCGGACCAATTGCTAAAACTAGTGGTTACTTTCGCCCTTAGTTTCATCATCACCGATGTTCTGATCAGTATGATTATCCTGCATTATTAATGAAATCGGAGATATTATTCATCCGCAATATGATGCACGATGGCAGATAATTTGAAGGCAAACATTTGAAGTGAAATGAAGATTGGCTGCTTTCTTGAATGCAAGTGCCCTCTCAAGGTGTGCTTCTTGATTCTTCTGTTAATAGTGATTCCTCACCTGGCTGGGCATAGGTTCCATTTGCAGTAATGAAGATAGACAGTTGGGGAATGTGGGAGAGAGTGTATAAGCAGCAAATATAAGATTAAGTGCACTAGAATAACGGGAAAAATGGAGCCAGAAGTTGAACATAGTCGAGGAGGATCCAATTCGAAGCATTCTTTGAAGGATTCAACAGAGATGACTTCGATGGTTCATATTGATATCGAGGACGGCAGTCTGCTGTTGCGATTTAGGTTGTTGTCAGGTGCACTGGAATAGAGGGAATTGATATCAGGTGCACTAGAATGGATGGATTCCTAATGACGAATGTTAGCAAAGCTCCTATCAACACTCTTTATGGATGCAAGAATTGGAGGTTAGCTAAAGCCAAAGAACATAGAATACAACCAGACACACCTGAATGAGACACACCAGAAGAAAACTCGCAATAATAACTGGTCCTTGGTGCTGGGCAAATGGATCACTGAGCACTTGAATTAGAACTTGTGCACTTGCATACAACTCCTCTATAGGAAGTAATAATGCGTGAATACTTGAGCATGTGAGGTGACCACATGGCATAGAATTGGTGCAGCATTGAGAATCTGCAGAACTCAATGAGTGACGGCAGAGTTTCAAGGGGTCATACTGAGTTTGTTATCGATCAGGGAGAATTATAAATCTTGGTATATGGTCAATCTGCTGAAAGGACAGACGTATATTCACAACAGTCTATTGTATCAGCATGATGCAGCTATGTTAGCAGTTGATAAGGTAATATCATAAGTATTACTTCCTTATCTTCTGTTCATCTGGGCCGTGTCTGCAGAATATCCTTCACAACACTGTTGCAGTCAATTGAGGAGGGTGAGAATTTGACATACAAACGAGACATAGATGCATAGAGATACAGGTGTAGAGAAAATATGGTAAGGTACAATGGATGATTCAGGGGTAATTTTATGGATTCAAAAACTCGTAGATACCAACATTGTTAACAAATGAGTGATAAATACTCACTCAGATTCGGATTTTGCGCCTAATATCTAGTAAGTTGGACACTGTTAAATCACAGATTCATTATAAGTCTCTACCACTATAAAGGCATAAATAAATGATGAGGTTGAAAGCTATATGCTATGACAGTATGAATACATAGTGATGTGTCATCTTACAGCGGGCAGAGCAATGATATTTGGATGCATGCAGTGCCGGGGAATTGAGGTGCACCGAAGATTAAATGGTTACGATTAGATTCATTCCCAGGGGATTGCAACATCGCCATCCACTGACTGTCAATTCCAATCTTCGAAGTGGTCTTTTCTTCACTCAATCTCTCAGGAGTCACTCACTTCGAACTTCTCTCATGATGGAAATCGGTTCAGATAATCCATTTTCAGATACGTGTTGTGGCCGCCCAGGTATACATTTAGTCAGAATCGAGTTAGGTCTGCATTCAAAGCATTCAGAATTTAGGCATCTTTGACTAAGTGTGGTACATTGGAGAGTGGGAGTTGCCGGCTATCATGTAGAGTTGCTGAGCAGAATCTGTCATTTGAGATTATTGCACTGAAGCTGCAGCTTAGTTGACAGAGCTCGATGATATAGACGCTATTTTAGGATTTGGAAGCAGAGGTCCAAACATACTATGTTGGCAATATTGAGTTAAGTGAGGTTGATAATTGGCCAGGTCTATGCATGAATGGTTGAGTTGTGCAGGGCTACCTTCCTCCAATGGACAGTTGAAGTAGAGCTACAAGTTTAAAACATTTTAGTGGCAGCCTGTGCATACCGATGAAGCATAGATTGATATATTAGCTGATGGCGAGCAGGATGAACCAGCTGCACCGAAATGTGTAGTGTCTTGAGAGATGAAAATTTGTGTGCACAGCGTCCACTGATTGAAAGCCGAAGAAAACAGGATGCGAATTGAAGAAACTAAAATTAAAAGTGGACTATGAAGCGGGGTACATGCGCTTTGGAGACATATTGTCGCTGTTGAGGCATGTCTGATCTTGAATGAGACATTCTTAACGAGTCGCAGCTTGCCAACGTTGGCCTCAGAGAAATCCAAAAACGTCATTCTGGACTGGATTGCTGCATGAAATTGGCAATCATGCAGTGACAGTCATGATAATATGTGCCCTGGACTCTCCGGTGCACTCAATCTTTTATCACATGCCAGCAATAGATGCAGGATTGCCACGAATAAGCGAGCCATGTCCCAAATTCTGACACAAGTACTCAATATTGCATAGAGAATATCTTGGGCAAATTGGATAGGCAAATAAGCAGTGCTAGATCTGTCAAAATGCGACTCAAAATGTATGCCGATAATTCTCTGGTGCACCTGAAATTCAATTATATGGTAGCCAAACCTGCAGCTTTGCCCAGAATCTGCCACCGTTGTCTCATGGTCGGACCAGCTATTCAATATTGCCATAACTTACTTCATTGTAGTGTTAGCAACAGTTCCGGGTTACCTGGTTGCGGTCCGGGTTTGGAACCGGACTGGACAGTCCAGTCCGGGTTGTTACCCGGAAATCAGGGGTACCCACTGGGTTTGTGGACGTGTTCGAACCGGACCGCGGTTCTATTGTAAGGGTCCTACAGGTTTGGCTCCAATTAAGTATTTGAATTCTTGTTGTATCGCAACATGATCTATATGTGAAATGCGCAGATTGATGGTCTATTTCATCTTCCATTGTCGGATTCGCGATTGGATCATTATTCACTGAGTTGCTTTGAAATTAAGCCCAATACCACGCCTAAATGACCGGGTTCCCATTGCGACTTAACGAGTATTGGTCCGATTGCCAATCAGAGAATGTGAGGTGAAAGAGGGCATCAAACTGCATATTTCACGTATCGATCATGTCCCGATACGATGAGAACTCCAATGCTAAATTGGTGCAAGAAATGATGACTTTTGAGGAGTGGGTTTAGTGTGGAAACCTGTTGCAACGGTCCGGTTCCAGGTTGGAACTGTACCCGGTACTGAACCGGGAATATGGACCCGTTGTCAACAACACTTTATTGCCAAATTGGATGGGCAAATCTGCAAGACGCGATCAATTTAAATGGGACTCATGACCTACGACCAGGATTCTCGAGTGTGCTTGGAAGTGGTTGAGTGGTGCTTTGTCCATACTTTTGACTTCGCAATGTTTATGTGGCTACTGGTTTCCGGTGCACCTATCCTTAGGAAAGGTTCCATTTTTGGTCCATTTTTACTATAGTGGTTGCAAGAAACCTGGACCCGGCCAGTTTGGTCTGTGTTTGTACCAAATGGTGCCTTCAATTAAGTCCTTGAATATTCATCTGATAATTTAGTGTTTGGTACATGAAATATGGAGCTTCAGACGGTACATCTTTTGGCAGTCTCCGATTTTTGATATCTTCAAAACTCAGCAATCTGTTTTGAAATTATTGTCTTTTTTGCCTGAAAAACAAGGTTTTTGGGCTACCGCTTGCTGAGATTTAAAGATATTGAAAATCGGTGATGGCCAACAGATGCACCGTGCTTAGCTGCCTATTTTACATACGAAACAGTAAACTCTCTGATCAATACTTGTTGCCTTAAAGTGATGGTTCGCTTCAAAAATCATCGATTATGGATGGGGCAAGGCCATTGCCATGGAGACCTGTAAAATCGGCCAGGTCCAAAACTGAAACCATTGCTAATACTAGGTACACCTCAAAATCACCACTGACAAATCATTTGAAGCCCTTCGCTGCATGATTCCCAAGATTCGACTCAGTCTATATATTCCGAGACTGGCCAGCCCGGAAACTTGTAATTTTGCTTATCAATTTACTTCAGGTTGAATTAGTCATTAATAGTAACAATCAAGAATGGCAATAAAACCCAATAGTGATAATCAAGAACGCCACTGAAGTCCCACACAAGCAATTTCTGATTAAAGACAGCACAACTCCAACATCAAAACTTTGATTCAGTTGAAAATAAGAGAGACACAGGATTCATATATGCAGTATAATGTGGCATACAAATGACCTTTTTGACGATTTGTATCTTTTAAGATGATTACTTTGGTTGAAATGTCAACAGAGGCATACCTTGATGAAGTGTTCATAACAATCTAAGATGATAGCTCATCTGACTGAAAAGTTTCTCCATTATCTGTCAGTCGCTTCTCATGCTCCTCATGAGACTCCAGAATCCGGTAAATCATCGACATTGACATATTTGGTCTACTCATCATGCCGAGAAGGACAATCATTTGGGCCACTCCAGAGTGTTGATGGAAATTACTCGCGCTGTTATCATAGCCACCAGGACCCATATTTAGTAACCATGTGCGTGGCACCCTGTTTTACCCTGACCAGACAACTCCTGCAAATGCCTACCATTGCTTGTTCAATACCCAGAACTTCTGAGTTATTACCGCATGGTTTGCTGGAGTAAGATTTAGGCCAGACCCGCCCACATTTGGTGTCATTACCAATACAGAGAGATTGCGTTAATCCTGGAATTTGAGCAGCATTTCTGCCTGTTCATCGTTGCCCATTTCTGCATACATGTGGAATAAATCCACATGATCCGCAAAATACTTGGTTAGCCACCACCTGAAATGATGAACTTGGCCACAAAGAGAACAAAATAGCACTGCTTTCTGTGGAGGCAGCGCAATGGGGAGAGCATTTTGATGTCTCTGTTTTTCAGGAAGAACATCAGCAAAATGGATTTTAGTCAACGGAAGTTTCCAGGAGTGTCTGAGAGGATGTGGAGTGTGAACTTAGATACGTCAATTTCAGGAGAGTATCCGACCCTAGGAGGGTATTCCTGCCGGCCCTCAGAGTTAATGGGAGTTCTGATAACTGGAACTGCAGTACCATGGCAGTGACTGTGATAGGTTTGGGAACACCTTGGAGTGCCAGAGAGAATTTGGGTGCATCTGGGAGCACCGGTGACAAGCCTGGGCGCGCAGAGGACAATATTGGGAGCATCTGGGAGCGCCTGTGACAAGTCTCGGAGAGCCTCGAATCAGAGTAGAGCACTCTGGGAAATTCAACATTCTCTTTGGGAACACTGCGGGTGGGCCTCGAAATCTTAGCTACTGCTTAACGTTCAACCATTTTTAAAACTCATCTATTCAGTTTGTATTCTCATCTATGTATCTATGTATCCATATAGCTACGCATGAGTACACAGTATATCTGGACTGGCGGAAGGCGGTGCTTGAGAGCAATTTGAGGTGCGCCTGAAATTGACAATTCAGTGAACTCACAGATACACTCCAAGGCCATATTTGAGTGAGTGTGGAGATGCTCTTGCGGGCCATGATTGTACAAACTTTGAGGCCGTAATCAAGCGTGTGGGGAAATACACTTGGAGGCGGCGATCAAGCGAGTTAGGAGGCCGTAATCGAGTAAGTTTGAAGATCCACTTGAAGGCCATGATCAGACGAACTTGCAGGCGGTAATCAAACAGTTTGGAGGCCGCAATCGAGCGAGTTTGGAGATGCACTTGGAGACTGTAATCAAGCGACTTTGGAGATGCACTTGGAGGCCATGATAGTGCAAGCTTGAAGGTGTTAATCGAACTAGTTTAGACGAGTACTTGAAGGCAGTCGATGATCAGGTGCACAGGGTGCTGAGACTCTATTCATCAGTTAGTTAACTCACAACTGTGGGACTGTGACAAGGTGACTGGACATTTAAACTTGCAAGGAGAGTTGGTTGATGGCGGTTGATCATGTAGGGAGGTACAACGGAAGCTGAAGCTACCTCCAGGAGACAACTCATATTTATGAGACTGAAGGGAAGACCAACTTTTTTGGGTAGATGCTGTAGTGAGTGTAGGCTGTACTCGGTGTATGCTGTACTCAGTGTATGCTGTACACGGTGTAAGCTGTACTCAGAATATGCTGTACTTGGTGTATACTGTACTCGGTGAATGCTGTACTTGGTGTATGCTATACTCGGTGAATGCTGTACTCCATGTATGCTGTACTCGGTTTCAACTCATAATCATGACATGGAGAGATAAAGAGGGATGACTTAACTTTGGGTTCTGCGATGCTTGGAGAGTTAAGGAGGAGAAACAGGCAGATGGGGGATAAAGATGAGAACCATCCGGAGGATACGAGTGGATATGCAAAATCATGGGTACTACTTCCCTGATTGAGTTGGGAAGACCTTGTAGCGATGTAACTACACACTGGATCAGGACTCGTACCTGCCATATCGGGGATTGTAAATTGACTTGCACACGAAATTCCCTAAGTTGCAGTTTCATATGCTGATTTGCCCCATCTCATCTCATCTCCTTCTCATTCTCACATCTACTGTAACTTAAGAACACGAAGTTAAGTCATCCCTCCCTATTTCTCCATGCCATGATCAAGAGTTATCACCGAGTACAGCATACACCTAGTACTGAATCCGCCCAGTACAGCATTCAGTGAGTACAGCATACACCGAGGACAGCATACTCCGAGTACAGCATACACTATGTACTGAATACACCGCATGCTGCATCATCTGAAGATCGACTGTCTCCCTCTCCCAGCCAGTCTCTCAACAGACCTTGGTGTACTGAATTCTCGAGATTACACCTCGTCGAAGTACTCTATGATATGACCGATGAGATCATGGCAATTCTAGTTGGTGATAATGGCCCTCTGGGGACAGTAATTCTTCAAAACCAATCACGCAATAGTAGAAAGCTATAAAAAGACAGCAATGCTCCGGCATTGAGAAGGGCAGCCGGACAAGTACAAATGATACTTACCTGCAAGAAAGAATCTGAAATATTATTAAGTTTCAGTTCTTATTATTATTATTATTATCTACATGTACATTAGTATTATTTATTAGGATTGTATGGAGTTCCCCTGCCCAATGGTTTAGCACAGTTTCAACAATGAATACGAGATGATACTGTTTGTTTTGCCAGCGATGTTAGAACAATTTGGAAAGGAAGATCGATTATTCGCTGCCCAGTGTGATTGGTGGCTGGCAGGTATAATACATTTCACGGAGATATTAACGTATTACCAACGGTATCATATATTCCTATCATATTTCCTCAAGAAGCTGGCAGTGAAAGCTCTACCAGATTGAGAGTCAATTTCGCTGTAATCCCAAATATCCATATTAAATATTAACTAAAGGGTTATTCAATTGGATCGAGATCAAAGGAAATCCTTCCCGAATCAATTAATAGATAAACCTTCTCCGCTACATACGACCTGAGCTGGAAAGATGTTCAAGAATATGAAAGTCAATTATTTCAATTCTGAATTACGGACAAGATTCAGGAAACATATGAAGAAAGAACATAGGGGCATACCAGTCCATCTCAGAAACGGAACTTTGGAATATTGAGGGAGGTTACACTTCAGATGTAACATTGCACAAAGTATTTGAACCCCAGATTTATCAACGAGACTCAAAGAAGGAATTTGTGAAGATACGTGACAATTTCAATTGCACTATCAACAGGCAAAATATCTCCGCCGCAATATTAATCACCGAGATCAATTATGTAAGTATACTTTACCATAATTATTAACAACATCAAACTCAACTATGATGTTGATTATCGAATTAATTATACTACGAAATGTCGATAAGAACAACAGCCGTATACGTAGTACTTAACCAAGCCCCAAGAGACTTAGGTCTGAAGTTACTTAGATGTAAGCACCCACGTGACAATCTGATACCCGATGTTCACGAGTTCGCAAAAACGAGGAATCACATGGTAAGTGTTGATTGAATGGTGCTCTTCCAAGTAAAAGAGCAGATTGCCGAACGACTCAACAGTCTGTTGCAGTGCATATTCGGATTGTGTTTGATGTCGTCCAGAGATAAGTTGCCCTGTTATGAAGATGTATGAGGGAAGTAATTGTAAAGTTTGTGTAGGTAGAATTCATAATAATATTTCAAGATTGTCTTCGGTGCTTCTGTGTTGACTGTGGAATGCAGCTTGAGCTTGTTCTGCTCATTGCCACAGCAATGCAGTCTCTTTATAGCCAACGTCTGTTAGGGGTTCTCCCTGAACACAGACCTTGGTGTACTCAATTCTCTACATTCCCATAATTACGAGTTAACCAATGAATAGTCTCTCAGCTTCCAACACACTTGCCTTCCAATCTACCCCCTCCAGATTCACTGCCTCCAGATTGACTGACCGCCTTCAGATCAATGGTCTTCTCCTCAACTGGATCCAAGTACTCCTCCAATCTTGTTCGATCATGGCCTCCAAGTGTATCTCCCAACACATTCAATTACGGCTTCCAAGCGCATCTCTGAGTTCACTTGATCTCAGTGTTCAAGTGCATCTCCAAAGTCGCTCAATCACAGCCTCCAAGTGCATCTCTGAGTTCACTCGATTTCAGTCACCAAGAATATCTCCAAACACGCTGGATCACAGCATATAAGTAAATCTTCATGGAGCGACGGTGGCTGTAAGAAGATACAGCGGTAACAGAGGTGGTCAGAGTGACGGGGAGTATATATTCGGCAGACCACAGAGTACCTAGACATTATCTCTTTTCCATCTCATCTTATCATACAATGAAAATACACACTCTATCTTTCCCAACTTGTAGTCTCACTCACTCTGTCTGAGATTTCGTGGATCTGCGCAATTGCATGAATCCTCACCGCTGGGCAGTATCATATCTTCTCACCGGATATCTATGCTCCTTAATCCAGATCCGCTGTTTCTCATGGATTCCATTTGGATGCTCAATGGGCATGGCCTGGTGAATCTCCGATTATGCTCGAGTACCATCTGCGGCCAGATTGATTGTATTTAAATATATAGAGAGACTTAAATAACGCATCCCATATTATGATGTAACAAAGACGAATATGAGAGACAAAATGCCGTTACTGCTGTGAGAATACAGCACCCAGTCTTGCACAGAAGCTGTGCAGGAGTCTCGGCTGCTCTCGTAGTATCCTGCAGTGGTATGTAGTGGTTCCAGCTTCGCTCGAAGTCTCCAGCAGATCTGGGCAGAAGTCTTAGGAGCTCCAAAATTTGACTATTCTATATGTCAAATCTTGTAGCATCTTGAATACACCTCCATCACTGCAGGTGCTTTCAGAAGCACCTAAGACTACTCTTGCCGAGCCTGAGAGCATTTTGCGTAGCTCCAACGGGGTCTGAGAGCATCTAGAAGTAATTGGAAGAACTGGTGGGGTCGCCCGGAGTGTCTGGGAGGATCGCGTGTTGCTTCCGGACCGATTTACATATTGCTGATGGAGCACATCTCTTGATCAGTAGCCTTTGGCAGGTTCTGGAGACTCCGCATATTCGTTGACAAGCATTGGCAGAAATGTCTCTCTCTGCCATCAGAAAACCGGCCAATCCACCCAAGTATCGAGTGGCCATTCATCGTACCATTGTCCAGACACGTCACTGCGATCCACCGTGTCTCCCAATCCTAACGAAAAGCATGCACGCCGTCTTCGATGTACCCTCCATTTTCCCGAAGCACTACGTGAAGTGTATTTCTCCACTAGGGCTTTCAGCTTTGCTTGCTTGACATCAGTCGACTCACGATCGATGAGGTGTGCATTCTTGTTCAGTATCCACATGAGTGGTTTTCTGTTGGTAAGTTTCGATTCAGACTGTCTTCTAATCATCCAGGGCTTTGCAATCTGTATCATCCGGTGCACCACGTGCTGTTGAGCTTCTTTATCTCCAGTCTGGAAAGCATGCATCAAACTCTTCACTGCGGAATACAATGGATCTGCACCATGCTTTTCCATCACAGTATCATCATCTGATTCGTCAGGCGCATCTGATAACAGCCACATCGTCTGATAACACCAGCCACACAGTGAATGGAATCCTGGTGTAGCTGTAACTTGAAGTTTGAATTCAATGTTCACATTTATCGCAAATTTGCCAGCCCACACTGTTTTTAGTCTTGTATTGATGGGAGTCATCAAAAATCCCAAAACTCCATGCACAGTAGGAGAGTTGGCCGTTACTTGATAGTTTCACTTTCGATGTTAAGGTAGTATACGACACAAGGTGGATATTCCATCAATTTTCCGGCTCATCAATAGTGGTCGTTAGATGCTTCTGGGTAAGATTCACATTGTTGGTGTGTAATATGTTCAACAATTTGAAATTGGTTCCAGGTGTCATATCGTCGATGACAGTCTTGAACATCTCTGCCACTCCTGGCATTGTAACTACCATGATTGGTTCAAAGGCTGATACAAGTGCTGGATGCCCGTGAGGTGATATTGGCTGGATCTCCAACAGGTGGCAGGTCACCGAATTCAACCTCTGGAGCACATACTACTCCCATTCTTCACTGAAAATGCCGGGAAAGTTGTTTTGCACTAAAACCATCCACTCTTCAAGGGTATTTCCCCATAAAATAGACAGTGGCAACCCCATTACAACTGTCTCAGTCACCAATTTGCAAATCATTGCCACTGCAACCGAGGGGAAAGTTTTTCCAAAAGCCATCTCATCCGCCGCAAATGCTCCTGGCATATCAGCATCACATACCCACCTCTTCACGATGAACCAGATGGCCCAAACCTGGTGTGCCAAAAGCTCCGTTCCAGGCAGACCTGGAATTGAATACTTGTAGCCTGGAACACAGTCAGCTGTTGATTGACGAATAGGATGAGCATTCAGCAGCGTAACTGCCTCATCAAGACACTCGGGTTCAAATTCGTTGTTGATTGTACTGACAACCTTATTCCATACTGAGCTGGTATTTGCTGGATCGAGGACCCCCTCACCATCGGTGAATTACTTCAGAACCTCCCTTCCACTTGTGTCTATATTGTTTTCGTCCTCAATGATCTCTTTCAGTTGCTCCGATATAAGTTTGGCAGCTAGGCTCATATTCCAGCGCTCCTGAAACTTATCGAAATGTTAGGTATTTCACAGACATGTAACCATTGGAACAAATATATATAGATGCAATACAATCAATTTCATTTTTTCAATCAGAACTTACAGTAATACAAGTATCAGTCTCTTGCCCACCATCCTCATTTCCCACCTCTCTTCCACCCTCTTCAGAACCTTCCAAAGTGTATGCATAATGATTAGCAGTTGTGCCAAGCTAGACTGGATACGGCTAGCAGGGATTGCCTTCGCAGGTCTAATTAAATGCTGGGCAATCTGAGTCTCTGTAGCTCGTTCCATTTCGACCAAAAATATTTTCTGAGGGTGTCCAACTTTCCACTTCAAAGCATTTGAGATGCAACAGTTGTACGAAATCTGCCCATATATGGGGTACATTATCATTTGCCCGTTTTTATATAATCCCATCAACTCTTCGTCTGATTCATTGTGCTACAAGGTTCACTGAAACCTCGACGTTAGCATGTACGGCTCTTTTGAGAGTCCATTTTTGGTGATAAAACCAATCAGCTCCTCCCAGTGCCTCACACCAGTATCCAACGCTTGGAGTTGGTTTGGTGATAAAATGATGTGATTGCCATTCGACCCCTGGCGAATGACAACCATGAACATTGTATTTGACCACTCTGGGAGGTTACTTCTTACCTTGTTTCTTGTGCGCTCTCCCAAATCCGTCGCCAGACGCTTGTTGACTCGCTTTCCCTTTTTCCTCGCCTCCCAAATTTTACTTTTACATTTGGTCACAAACATTTCCAACTATTGCTGATGAATCCCTTCAGCATTATCGAGATTATCCAATGGCAGCTAGATTTCAAATGTGTCCAAAAAATCTGCAACCGCGGTCTTGCAGTGCAGCGGTCGACCTTGAAACTGTGACAATTGGTTCTGCCTCCGGACAATGGACCTATACTTTTTCTCGAGAAACCCATCCACCCATACTTTCTTCCACTTGTTGAATGCACTATAGTTGACCTGCCCAAGTCTTTCGGCAAATTGCTTCAAGGAGAATTCGGTTGGCTTCAGGCTGATGGGAGGTTTCGCAGATGCGCCAGAGGGAGGTCCTGGTGGAGGTGTAGAGCTGGAAGATGTTGGCCGATGAACTGGATTGTTTCCCGGCTGTTCTGGAGGCACTCCTGGTGCACCTGGAGATGACGGCCCTTGTCCAGGGAACTGCTGCTAGGAAAACATTTGAGACTTGCCATAACCACCTTGGTGATGGTCATATCCTTCATCAGAAAAATGTAAATCGGTCCGGAAGCAAAACGCAATCCTCCCAGATACTCCCGGCAACCTCACCAGTGCTTCTGTGTACTTCTGGATGCTCCCAGACCCCCCTCGAGCTAAGCAATGTGCTCTCAGATGCTGCAACAGCATTCTCAGGTTCTCGTGAAAGAACCTGCAGCTATGGAGGTGTATTCAGGATGCTACAGGATTTGACTTATATGACAGTAAAATTTGGGAGCTTCTGAGACCTCTGCGCGGATGTGTGGGAGACTTCAACAGCAGCTGAGACCGCTGCGCAGCTCTACAGGAGACTTCGAGAGCAGCCGAGACCGCTGTACAGCACACAACCACAAGGCATTTCATCTTTTCATATTCGTCTTTTTTAAAGTCACAGGATTCCCTACATCATAATCTGGCATGCATTATGTAAGTCTGGGTACATATATATGTACGGTCAATCTGGCTGCAGCTGGTAGTCGACCATAATCGGAGGAGCACCTGGTGATGCCCATTGAGAAAGAGCGGTTCTGGTTCGAGGAGCGTAGAAATCAGGTGAGAAGATATAATAGTACTCATGGTTGATGATCCATGCCATTGCGTGCATCCACATCTCGGACAGAGCAAGTGAGACCAGAAGTAGGGAAAGATGGAGTGTGTATTTTCATTGTATGATAAGATGAGATGCAGATGGAATAATGTCTATCTACGCAAGGGTCTGCCGAATATATACTCCCTGTCACTCTATCCACCTCCGTTACCCCTGTATTTCCATACACCCATCATCGTTTCTTGAAGATGTACTCAGAGGCTGTGATCGAGCAAGTTTGCAAGTGGACTTGGAGACCCTGATAATGCGAACCTGGAGGCCGTAATCATGACAGGTTCGAGATACACTTGCACTCTGTGATCAAGCAAGTTTGGAGATGGACATGGAGGCCGTGATTGTGCGAACTTGGGGGTCGTAATCGTGTGTATTTGGAGCCACACTTCGAGGCCGTGATCGAGTGAACTTAGAGATGCACTCCGAGATCATGACCGAGTGAGTTTGGAGATACACTTGGAGGCCATGATTGTGCGAATATGGAGGCCGTAATCGTGGGAGTTTGGAGGCCATAATTGGGCGACTTTAGAGATAAACTTGGTGGCTGTGATCAAGCAAGTTTGGACATGCATTTGGAGGCAATGATCAAGGGACATTGGAGGAGTACTACGAGGCTGTGAATCCGGCTGCAGTAGTTCGGGAGGGAGGCGCACCGAAAGCTGGGAATCAATTCATTGGGTAACTCGTAATTGTGGGAATGTAGAGAATTGAGTACAACATGGTCTGCCGAGAGATGGGACTGGCTGGGAGCAGAAGACAGTCGATCATGGGATGATGCAGTACACAGTGTATGCTGTACTCAGTTTTAACTTTTGATTATGGCATGGAGAAATAGAGAGCAATCACTTAACTTCGTGTTCTTAGGTGATGGTAGATTTGATAACATGAAAAAGAGAGAATGAGAGGTGATGGGGGAAATCATCATGAGAAACTGGGACTTAAGAGAATGTCCTGTGCGACTCAATATGCCATCCCCGATACAGCAGGTACGAGACCCGATCTGGCGTGTAATTACAGTGATCCAAGGACTTGCTTGGCAACTCGTACCCCTGATTTCTCATACCTGCTGGTATTCTCCACATCATTCTCACCGTCATTCCCATCTCTCTCTTTCTTGTCCACAACTCTACCATCATTGCAAAACACAAAGTTAAGTCATCTCTCTCTATCTCTTGATGTCGGTATCATCAGTTAACACTGAGTATAAGCATACACCGAGTACAAGTATTCAACAAATACAGCATACACCGAGTACAGCATCCACCCAAGATTGTTTGTCATCCCTCCATTCTAATGATTAAGAGTTGACCCCTGAATGTAGCCTCAGCTTCCAAGGTGCCTGCTTATACGATTGACCGCCATCAGCCAGCTCTCCATGAGAGCTCAAAGATAAAGTCAGCTTGTCACAATCACACGGTTGCAAGTTAACTAACTGATGAATAGAGTCCCTGCACCGTGCGTGCCATTCATCGTTCACCTCTAAGTACTCGTCCCAGCTCACTCAATCACGGCCTCCAACTTTGCACCATCATGGCCTCCAAGTAGATCTCCAAACTCGCTCAATCAAGGCCTCCAAGTGTATCTCCACACTCGCTCAATCACGATCTAGAAGTGCATCTCTAAGTTCACTCAATCACGGCCTCCAAGTGTATCTCCAAATACACTCCATTACTGCTTCCAAGTTAGTACGATCATGGCCTTTAAGTTCGCACGATCATGGCCTCCCAGTGTATCTCCAAACTCGCACGATTACAGCCTCGAAGTTCGCACGAATATGCCCTCCAAGTGTATCTCCAAACCTGCTTGATCACGATCTCGAAATGCATCTCTCAGTTCACTTGATCACTGTCTCCAAGTGTATCTCCAAATACGCTCGATTACAACCTCCAAGTGCATCTCTAAACTCGCTCAATCATGGCCTCGGAGTGTAACTCTGTGTTCACTCCATCATCATTTGCAGGCACACCTCGAATTGCTATTGAGCACTGCCTGCAGCCAGTCCAGATATACAGTGTGTAGATAGGTAGCTATATAGATACATACCTGAGAATACAAACGAAATACATGAGTTTCAATATTCATTGAACGATATGTAGTAGCTATGATTTCCAGGCGCACCAGCAGTGTTCCCAAAGAAGATGTTGTTTTTCCGAGACTGCTCTACTGTGATTCGAGGTGCTCCCAGACTTGTCGCCAGCACTCCGGGACTTGTCGCCGGCTCTCCCAGACTTGTTGCCGGCGCTCCCAGGTTCTCCCAAACCTCTCACAATGACTTCCATGGTACTCCTGTAGCAGTCATCAGAGATCCCAGTTACTCTAAAGGCCGACCAGAATGCACTCCTAGTATCTGATACTCTCCTGAAATTGATGCATCCAAGTTTGCACTCCACATTCTCTCAGACACTCCTGGAGACTTCCAGTGACTAAAATACATTTTGCTGATGTTGCCACTGTGGCCCATCACATGGATATCATTGGCATACACTGCTGGTTGGTTGCGAACTGTTGTGTGTCATTTTGAACAGCGAATGGGGATAAAACTGCGGAGCGCCTGGAAATGGCTGCTGTGAAGGATGGTAACCATACGCATGTGGCAGATGATATTCTTTGGAGTGATTCCCAGATCGACTGTCTTTACCTGTGGTAGGTCGTGAACGATTAACCAAGGATCTTGAATTGACTTCACACTGCAGTTGTGAGACAAATAGGCCACTGAGTGGACCCATATTCACTGTCTTCAGTGGAGATCCCTTGCTCGGCAAGCCGTTTGAACAAAGATGGTGGTAACCTATGATAGATGCATGATGTGATGTAGAATTAATTGGAGTGTGGTTGAGAATGTTGCAGGTAGCAGTGACCTTCATTGGAATGAAGGGATTCTTATATCTCAATCTGTTGCGACGAACTGAGGTGTTTCACTACACCTTTGATCCATGAAACCAACACGGACTTCACAAATAACAATCTTAATCACACACATCCCGCATTTCTTTGTTATATGTTCGAATTCATATACTAGGATATTGGATAGATGCTAACTGTCCTGTGCTTCTATGACTATAACGGTCATAGAAAGAATATGAGATGATATCTTCAGAACCCAACAAGAACTATATGCAGTATGAAGGTTAGTACAACTAGGGATATTATACAAAAGTTGTGTGTGTACGACCTTCCAACCTCATTCAATAGGAGGCCTGTTAGTCATGCAGCAACAGTGATGTTGCCTATTGAGCTCCTTGTCCAAACATATTGTTCTGCGCATGATCCACACTGCGGTCAAGGATCATTACTGAAGCAACCATCCTACCAGTCTATCAAATCGTTCTGCGGGCATACAGCTAGCTTGGAAACTCACCTATTCATTGTACTTAGCAATAATTCCACCAATCCAGATGGATCCGGTCAAGGGTAGGGCTCAGTAAAGTCCAATCCAACTGTTTGGTCAGACTGGACCGAGCCCAAGACTAGCAGTCTGGGACTCCACGGACTTGGTTGGGACCAGTCCGCACATGCTTGCTATTTCGACATTGTTTCTTAGTTAAGTACCACTGAAAACATGACTCATTGTCACCTTTATCACTGCACACCTCAGGATACCCACACTGGTGAAATTATCACATTTCTGTCTGTATATTTGGTGCCATCGAGATATATTTCCCCCATTAAAAGACCAATACAGTGAAAAAATACCCTAAACCTGGACATTGTGCTGGACTGGTTCAAATCAGTCTAGGCCAGTTCAGTCCAGGTCCAGAAATAGTGGGGATTGATCCAATCCAGATCCTGAATTTACTTGGACTGGATTGGACTGGACTTGGATGGACCCGGTCTGGACTGGTGGAATCATTCATATTAAGACGATCTATGTTCATTATCAGCTGCTCGAAGGCTGGAGTGCAGTTATAACTTACAATGCGGCAATGATGTAGTATAAGGCCGATGGTGGTGAATGCAGTTATGACAAAAGAAACCATCTCTTATCTGCTAACAATGTTCAGAAGACATTGTGCACCATGATTGTGCGGAATATTATATATATATCCAGATTGAAGAGGAAAACTGATCATAAGGTGATTATACATTACTGCTCCCCCACATTTGGCGGGGTGCGTTGTGGCTGTGAATGTCACACACTAACCCAATATCTATGAGGGTCGAAATTGCCCCCTGAACCATCATCGAAGTGGATCTCAATACTTATTCACTGACCATTGCTTGATTATGGTCAACACACGCCAGAAACATGTTCAGTGCTTTGTCTGCAAAAAGATATTATTCGATGAAAACAGAGTCAAGGCTCACTATCAACAATATTACCAAATATCGATGATTTATGGACTATTACCTGACGGGATTTTCCCAGATGCAAAATGGAATCGATCCGATCCATCATTGTTCAACTGCATTCAGTGGATCTGAATGGCCATCAATGAGCTAGTCAACTAATAATCTACCCATTGACAATGTACCCGCTGCGCCACCACCTGAAGATACTCCCGACGAAGAAACAATTGACCCCCAGAAGCCTAATCTGCCAGGTACCCCTGAACCAACAATGACCAGGGCTAATCGGCAGGTAGTTGGAGTGCAAAATGTGTGGGAGAGAGCATATGGCAAAGCAACTGCATTGTACAACAAGCATTGCAAGTACTCAGAACAATGAAATTCATGGCATCCATTCCAGTCAGCACACAACTTTCAACAGATTTAAATATTTAGCCAGAACACATAAACATGAATCGATCAGCATCTGAGGTATGGACTGGACAACTTCAAAATCAAATCATTACAATCTGCAGACACCCTGCAAAAGCTCCACTATGAACTCAATTTCAGGCTCGGCTGTGATAGTTGCAATGAAGATCGTTTGCCTCTCTTCAGAACATTATACTACAGGAATATTGTCAAATGTATTCAGTTCCTTTTGACACATCTCCCATTTCAGGTGTACCACGATTTTGAACCAGTGTGCGTCACAGACTCAGAAAGTCGCGGAATATACAGCAAAATAAACACTGGTGACAAGTTGTAGGATACGAAAGCTCATCTCCCTGCCGGAGCGACAATTGTGCCAGTTATCTGTGCATCCAACATGACTCACTTGGCCAATTTTTCAGGTGATCAGGATGTCTGGCTGCTGTATTTCACAATTGGTACTATTCGAAAAGATATTTGCTGTACACCGAAAATGCGCTCCTTGATTCTTGTTGAGCTGTTTCCATGTCCCCCGAAAGGTGCCAAACATACTGACAAGGTATGGAATTCCGCGGTTGGAACAGTGCTGTCCCCACTCCGGAATCTTGACATAACTGGTCCTGGCTTGAAATGGAATTTTGGTGGTGCATTCCAGAGAAAATGTTATCCTCTTTTGGCAGCCTGGGTCAGGGATTATCCAGAACACATCATGATTACTCAAGTCTCATATGGCTCAAGTGCGATGTGTGAAATTCCTCAAGGTGGACTGATGTGGCATTCAACTTGTTGAGCACTCGATAACTCAAGTGATCAGCATGTTTACTTAGAGCTGCTTGACAAAACTAATATTACTGTTGTGCACCCTCTTTGTGTTCATCCAATCTGTAACCAGTTCTGGCAATTCCCTCTTTGCAATGTCTATTAGCTTTGGCAGCCTGATCAATTGAATCAGTTGCTCTTGGATTTAGTTACAGACTGATTGCACTGGCTGCTTAAATACCTGAAAGCTAGAAATGTCAACGATCAATTTGACAATTGATTCACATCAGTACCATGATACTATCCTGGCCTCCAGCGCTTCTCTAAACCATTTGATTCGATGAAAAGCAGCTCCTGGCAGGGCAAAGAGATCTGTGGCATGATTAAAACACTGGCAGTGAATTGCACTCCAATTCTTGCCTGCTCCAAGGATGACTGGAAAACTCCTATGGAAACAGCCTGTGCTGAAATGGTAATGGGAGCAGTGCGGGCATTATGTGAATTCTCTCTGCTTGTTAGGCAACAAAATCACTGTTACCTATCCCTCACAGTACTAGACTATGTACTGAAGCGATTTTACAGAGATAAGGGTGGCTTTCAAGATATGAAAATGTTGAAGTCTGCGAAAACCTAAGTGAATGAACAGTTGGCAAGGGAATCCCATCAGTTACAAGACCAAAAGATTCATAAACTCCGTGTGGCAATGGAAGTTCAGGTGTACGGGGCTGCAAAGGTTACTACATCAAAACAAACACAATATCCGGTGTACCTGACTAGAGCCCGACAAGCGGAATCCAAATGGTCACAGGTTGATCGCAAGAGGGCAATTGAGCGATTGGAGCGCAAACTCAATCAGATAACAGTTGTGAAAAGCAAGCTTTTCGATAAATTATTTCAATATCATGAGCGACAACGATTACAACAAGTCGGAACTAAGGCAACTGGTCCCTGTAGCACATTTACGAAAAAAATTGCTCAAATGAAGAATGCTGCAGAAGGAGAGGTTTATGGGGTGGTAACCATGACAGCCGACAAGTGTGTGGAATTTCAGATCCATCTATCAGATGTTGAGGCTGAAGCCACTACCTGCAGTATCACTGATACAGACCGCATTGTGAGTCAGCTGGAGTGAGTGATGCACAGTATCACATTGAATGAGCAGATGCAGTTCAGGAAAGAATTGGCCATCCCCTTTGATCGAAGTTGAAGGTTGGTAGCTGGCAATTGGCACTCAGGAGCTGCAGAAAACGATCAAACAGCATGTAATCCATTTCAGATATCAAAAAATGCATGTCGTGAGCCATATCTCATATTCATTTTGGTGAATTGGTTTTGGTGAGATTTTCACCAGCCATATTTCTGAATGGCTACATATCACCAATGTGAAAGAGGCATATCGATCTACCAACAAAGTCAATTTCATTCGACACATGCGGAAGCACAATCACAGGTCTACCCGTCTTGCCTATATGGAAGAGACACTCTAATACGGTTCTCTGCAAGGCTGGTATGATATTGACTCGGCAACAGTTTTCAACCTACTATCAGCTACTGATAAACGGCAAAATATTCACAGAGCCCATCCTATATGCCTCCAGCATTGTCAGGATGAGCCATTTTTCTGCTCAGTATCACCTTAGATACATTATTTGTGAGAAACTCATGTCCGCGGAGTGTGCAGAAGTATCAAATTCACCTTACTCAAAGATGCATCAGCAGATTTTGAAAGTCCCAACTTTGGACAGCGATTCCATGCACAAATTGAATAGGACTGGGGACACGAAGTTAGTGGACTGGTGCTTGGATATGAACTGAATATACTCCTGGACAGTATATGTATTAATCTTCACAATGGGCTGTCGTACTACTGTCAACTATTTCACTGCCCTACATCTGTTAAGCATCTGGGACTTCATTGCAAGGTAGAATATGCCAATGCCAACCAAGGGATCATGCCTGAATCTGATAACATCTGGGTCCGATATATGGAAAGTGACCTCGATAACACCTTCGAAGGCCAAGTTCCTTCATTTCCTTTATTATACTTTAGCTGGACTCAGCCGAATCAAATTCTCCAATGTCAGGAGTTTCTGCCCACCAGAAAAACAATATTGACCCTTTCTACAAGGTGCAAGAAGACTCAACACTGGATCTTACATCCTCAAGTTCAAGAATATTCAGTGGTGGTTCCAACAATATACAGAGAACCGCATGGTTGGGCTGATTGTGTTGACGGGTTCATCTGGGTTGTCAAACAGACTGATGTGATACTTATTGTACCTGTTGGAGCAATTGTTGGACCGGCACATTTGTTGTGAGAGAATGCTGCATCAGATAGTATCGATAGTGTATGGCTTGTAAATAATCATCTGGATTTGGATACCTACTGGACTGTATATTGAGTTACAATTCCTGAATCAAGGTGTGCAGGAGAAAGATTGTTAATTAAATTGTACTATTTGATAAAACATTATAATAATCAGTCCCAGAGAGTATGGCTCCAGGTTTGAGATGCATTAAGATAGTCTTGGAGACGCGGCCAATACTTCCAATAGCTCCGATATGTGCATATTCGAATAGTTAGATTTTGTAGCATTTTGAAGACAACTATACATTCTTAAGAATATTCCTGTATTCTGTTCCACAACTTCCGGAAAATTGAGCAGCACCAGTGAAGTAGTCTCGGAGTTCCTGAGAGGTCATTATTTTGCACTCAACCTATCTGGGAGTATCTGGAAGCATGTGGAAGGATCTGTGTGGCTGTTCAGAGTTACTGAGTTGTTCAGTTGTGACTTCCAAACCATTTTACATTTTGCTGATGGTTGCGCTAAACTTTCCTGGGGTGGCAAATGAAAAAAGATATTTATCTGAAAGCTTCCAAGTCAAGCTGAAAGCAGACAGATGTGATCGCTCGAATAACTACAACTTCAAGAATGATGGTGGTAACAATGCATCCTGCTGTGCTGCAACAGGTCGCAAGTTGTTGATCTCGCCTGGCGTTGCAGACATGTATACATCCTTGATGATTACCTGGAACACACTACTGGAGAGCTACCAACAGAGGGTGTATCAAAACACTCTTACTACAGTCAAGCGTCAGATCCTACAAGTGGAGATTGCCAACGCCTGCCATGGTCATCATCATGGAACAAGCACAGATTGCCAATGCTATTCATCATGACTATGTGACCTCCGTATTGGCGATTGCAAAATCATGAGATTAGAAGCACTGACCCATACATCCCGATTAACAACTATTGTACAGATGACGAACCACATTTCGGGATGGCAGGGGGCAGCTGGAATTAGGAAAATAACCATGACAAAAGCGACGAGCGCGATGCCATCCCCCCCGCCCACCGGCGACGATGGGCTGCGATTTATCTTGAAAGGTTTAACCTGGGTACCAGTGATCTCGAAGGGTATGAGGGCAACGATAGCAATGATGGAGATCTGGATGAGGAAGAAGAACCATCGGAATACAATAATCGATCAACGCAGAATGTGGAGGACTGAGGGCATAGTAGGTTTGGCCTGGGAACCAGTAATGTCAACCAGTATGAGGGTAAAGATGGCGACAATGCGGATGCTGATGAGGAGAAAGAAGCATCGCAAGCCGATAATGGATCAATGCCGAATGTGGAGGACTGAAAGCATAGTACCGGAGAGCGTGAAGATTGGACATTATATTTCAAACCTGTAAAATATGATAATGGCAAAGCAAATGCAACGGCAAGCAACATATCCGAAGTACAGACTTTATTTTAATATGCAACAACATTTCAAAGCTAAACATATATAGGGAGAGTGCGGCATCCGATATACAGCAATAGAGAAGAGGTAAAATGGGGCACTTCGCCGGAGAAAGTTATAAACATCACCAGGCGTTGTATAAACAACTACAGCAGCATTGCAGCCCCTGCGAAGAGTGTAACACCTGTGTCATTCTCATGGGAAGTCTACATTACCACATTCCGAACGCAACATAAAGATAGTAAATATGGAACACAACACATCGCCTACGCGACGGGTAGCATGTAATGCGCCCTCGAATGCTACGAGGTTCCATCAGGGCTGTCAGTGCAGATCAGAATACCCGGGTGTTGCTGATGGAAACTTGAGTTCTTGCTGATATGTGTAGGTTAAGACGCTATTGGTATAGCATTCTGTATGAGTGCTAGATGACTCTTTCTATCAAACTGCAAAAGTAAGATACAATAAAATGGGTACCACAGTGAGAAGCGGACAGTTGAGAAGCCAAAGACTAAACTTTCTGCATGCAAGTGGGGGTTGTTGTTAAAAACTCGAAATCAACATTATATTCACTCAACGTATTTTCCAGGCTCTTTATGAAAATCACAAATTCGAAATGTGTATCACATGTCATGCTTAACAACAGTTCACAGCCAATTATCAATCACCACTCTGAGAGCTTGGGCGAAGGCAAGACTTTGTCGTCACGCGGCCACAAAGTCCCAGCGTCAAGTTATCACAGCCTTAAGGGTTTGAGTGAATTTACTGTGTTGTATACATGTAGGTAAGAGGCGTCAAAAGACAACACCAACACAGTCAGCCAGTAACTGCGATGAATTGTGTATCTACCAGGTAGAATATGCAAGGAACTGGAAGAGAAAGATTGTCTGCAAGTTATAAAGTGGTATTGCCAATTGAGTTTATATAATGTATACTAATAGTAATACCGGATTATATTCTTCTATATAAAACCTATCAGCCATGGCGAGGTTCCTCTTCTCAAGCGGGCTGCCATTGTAGGGTACTGGTGGTATAGCAGAATGTGGACTCATCCTGGGAATAGGATATCGACATTTGAAGTTGCGGAAATTTTGGGAATTCCACCTCAGACTGTATCTGATATTGTACATCATGCGGTATATGGGGCAAGAGTGATATTGGCAGATATCCAAAAGTTGTTAGTGCTTGCAGTCCCGGATTCCGCAATAGTATCTCTTGATGAGCTGCTTGCAACTATAGAAGATAAACCCAGGCCTGGTGATCTGGAAGTCTTGCCAGATGGAGGAAAGAGGTGACATTAACTGGGAGAAATGGCAGTTAAGGATAAGAAGCACTGGGATATGCCATTTCCTGAACTTGTAAAGCATCTGGATATACACCATGTACAGTCAACAATTGAAAGGGTAAAGCACGATCACCATGCAATCTTCCACAGACAGTCACTCGAAAAACTGCATTTAAATGATGCCATCGAAGCAGACCGAGTACGCCTTGCACAAGATGGACTACTTATTCCTGACAGTGCCATTATATTTAGTGACGAAATGTGGGTTGAGTTTACTTCCAAGTGCAGAAAGAAGAATCAGACATGTAAAAAAGGCGACAATCCATATCTTCAGGCAGATAACAATGACCAAGTCGATGGCACTATACATGTAATTGCCTGGGCTGCTATTGTAAAGGGCTTTTGTACACCACTATATATTTATGACCCAGATGATATTCTTTCTCTGGAAGAATAAACAGACGCTATCGACCATGCCAATGATCTGTTAAAGCACTACACCCAGCAAAGGCAGGAAGTAGCACATCATCCAGGTACCGAAGAGAATACTACCTCCAAGAAATCAATGCAAATGTAGAAAGGATTAATACTGAGCATGGTGTAACCGGACGACACAAGAACTGAAAACACAAGCGAGAGTTGCTTTTCAAAGAAAAATCTGTTCCATAAAGTCTTAGTCGGGGTGGGGTTATTTGGTCTGCATATTATCAGAATGTATGTGAAGAGATTCTTTACCCATGGATGATAGAAATCAAGGAAGCTACTGGCTATGATACTCTATACTTGGTTGAGGATAATGTACCCCCGCATCAGACTATGCAGAGAGTAGACAGAGACCGACAAGCAGAGCTAGAAATCAAGACTCTTGACTGGCCATCTAATTTGCCTGATCTCAATACAATTGAGGCTTGCTGGGACTCACCCAACGATGAGATATCCACCTTTCACTATATTGGAGCAAGTGTAGCTACAGTAGAAGAAGCGAAGGTAAAGCCGCATACCTCCACTGTTTGTACATGATTGGTATTTGACTCAGATTGGGTGGTATGTGCAGCGAATCTTCAAACATAGATGGAATAAACTTTCCCAAGACATGATTGACCGGCAGTGCTTAGACCTCCATCAGAAGTGTGAACCAGTTCTTAGATACCATGGACGGAACTGTTTCAATGGATAGTTGTATACTTGGAGCGGGGACATAGATTAATGACAAGAAAGAAAGTATATGGTAATTTTTGTCGGTCTGTTGTTATTTGTGGTGAAGAAATTTCCTTTGGCAGAACTACTTGGATAGGTTTTATAAACATCTCTACAAAGTCTCTCTGTATTATATTGTGTGGTTGTTGAGCTATTTCAATTCATTGCAGCATACTTGAGATCGTGGCCTTACCATTTCCATTCGCACCCCTAACCCTGATATCACATGACCCGGGGACTTTTCGGCCGAGTATATAAAGCCGTTAGCAACGTCAAGGATCCCCGTCGGCTATCAGCCGATGTAAGGTTGACCCGTTGGATATCACCATCACGTGACTCCGAATCCCTTCGAACCTTTTCGAACCTCTCCGCCGTTGTGTAAGCAGATATGAAGCTAATAGTATTTGTGTGATGTGATGCTTCGATGACGCTTGCCAAAGTTTAGCCCGAAATATGGCCGCTATTCACGAGCTATCATACTGTATTCGGCCGCTTGCGACCATAACATAAATACATAAATAATACCTGCACTGGTGATTTGTGCTAGATAACGCAACCATCCACAAAGCATCTCCAAGAGCAGTATCCATCGCTTGAACGAACCTTAATTCTAAGATCCTCTTGTTTCTGCAGCCATCAACAAACCATAATCCTTACATTACCGTTTGTGGATGGTTGGTTTATCAAGCTTAAACCACCAGTGCGAGGGATAAGAGTCGGGATGGATGACATCAATCGGAAAACCACAAAAAAATTTGGATGCCATAAAGGTGTATATGGTTCGCTATCACAGAGAAGCGAAGAATTGACAGTCCGCACGTTGGGGAGGGAGGCAAGGTTGAGGACGGTCCTCCTTCTAAAACGAACGCCAGCTAGCTAAAGGTCGAACTGCGCTGTGTATGCCCCGGGAATCCGAGTGAAAATAAAACTCTTTACTGCACAGATTTTGGTAGATCTACCTATAGTCGGTTGTTCTACTGTAAATTGCCGAAATCGGCGATAGTGGATTTTGGATTTGCCTAGAGGCCGACGTTCTGTAGTGAAGTCTACAAAGGTTCTCCAGTCTTCCATTATAACGTTACCTCTACGTCACAGTCACACTATATTAGCGTTCTTAATATCCCTGTGCAAGAAAGAGCCCATAAAACCTCGTGTTCAGCCTTTCCTTTCACCCTCAATTCTATCACTAACAAAGAACAAACACAATGACCTCCAAACACCTCCCCACCACCTCCAAAGCCTGGATCGTCAACAACACCACAGATGGTTTGTCCGCACTAAAGCAAGACATCGTCAATGTCCCCGAAATCGACTCTCGCGAAGTCCTGGTCCAGATGCGTGCCGTCTCCCTAAACTTCCGAGACCTCGCCATCCCGCAAGGGAAATATTCATTCCGTTGGTTTCTTCCTCGCGCTCTCCTCCTCCTGGTCTCTCCTCCAGTCCCCCGCTTACCCATACAGCCCTGGACCTCCCCGTCGTTGCAGCCTCTGACGGCGCCGGCGAAGTCATCGCCGTTGGATCCAAAGTCGTAGATTTTAAACCTGGCGACAAGGTGGCGAGTTTATTCCACCAAGGCCACCAAGCGGGACCGTTAGATACGAAAAGTATTAAAACAGGCCTTGGAGGAGCCCTGGACGGTGTGTTGACGCAGTATCGCGTCTTCCCCGAGACCGGACTGGTGCATGCTCCGAAGAACTTGAGTCATGAGGAGGCAGCGACATTGCCGTGCGCAGCGTTGACGGCGTGGAATGCGCTGCATGGTGTTACGCCGTTGAAGGCCGGGAATGCCGTGCTGGTGCAGGGATCGGGAGGGGTTAGTTGTTTTGCGTTGCAGGTATGTGGCGAGAATCCTTTGGGGGAAGGAAAGGGGTTGATAAGCGATAGTTTGCGAAAGCGGCGGGTGCATTTGTGATTGCTACTACATCATCCGATGAGAAGGCGAAGAAACTTAAAGCCCTTGGTGCTGACGTGGTGCTGAACTACAAGAGTACTCCAAACTGGGGCGAGGTTGCGCGCGAGAAGAGTCCTGGGGGTGAGGGTGTGGACATTGTCGTTGAAGTCGGTGAGTTGCTCTACTGGTTCACTTTGGTGAAACGACGCTAATCGAGAATCTAGTCGGTGAGACAACGCTCCCGCAATCCTATAACGCCGTCAAGATTGAGGGTACAATCGCCTTGGTCGGGTTTGTGGGAGGCCCCGGCAAGGCCGGGTCGGCGCTGGATCCTTTGGCGCGTGTGTTTACGGTGAGAGGTATATATGTTGGCTCTAAGGCACTGATGATCGATATGAACCGCGCCATTGAGGCGCATAATATCAAGCCGGTTATTGATAAGACGACCTTTGACTTTGAACACACTAAGGAAGCCTATCAGCACCAGATAGGACAGAAGCATTTTGGTGAGTGCAAAGGAGTTTGGATGTGTGGGCTTTGCTAATCCGTGCGTAGGCAAGGTGGTGATCAGGATCAACTAGGGAGATTCTATAGGGTATTTTAAGGGGAGCCCGTATCCTCTACACGCTTCTGATTTGGGGAATTTCTTATAATACTTTATTCTGTCAATTAAACTTTATCGATCATTTGAAATGACCAATGACCCATGAAAAAGGCTCTGGTTTGCCACAGATCGTTGTGTGAAGTTCGAGTTGGCCAATCAGCGATGCTCTTATTCGCCATCCGAGTAGTGTAACCAAATCCGAGCGTGTAAAAGTAAGCATGAGGTAAATTTAACTCATGTGAACTAAGAAGGGGTTCTCGTGTTGCGAATTCGATATTTCCTTCCTTATTTGTCTACTGTTGTGTATTTCTGGCTGACATACTGTCGACTTTGTGGTACACATTTCAAACATTGCCTTCTTCGTGTCTTGTCTGTCAGGTTTGTAAGGCTGACATTGGTCAAGAGCATCTCTGCATCTTCGGGCGTGGAACTTGCGGGAACTATGGGGATATACTTCTGTAAATAAAAATACATCCTAGATCTCACGCACTTATCTCTCCAAGTTTAGTACTCGGTGTCGTACGCTTCAGTAAAGGTGTGTAATTGATGATTTCCGTAACTCTTCACTGTAACTTAAAAATCTTTATCGCAACATCCCATTTGTTCCTGACGCTCCATGTAAAGTACTGCAAATAGATGGTGGGGATATAGACGGTGTCGGGGCTTGTTTAAGTACTTGGTCGTACAAAAATTAGCATAATATGTTTTGAGGATAGATTCTGGAGGTAAATACATGCTTCCTGCTCCCTACAGTTCAAAGTTTCACTGTAGTACAGTTTAAATCTCACGATATCGCGATTTGGCATTTATGCATAGTGAGATTATCGGGCTATGGCACTACCCTGTCTTAATCGTAGTGAGAATGTAATGAGATTATTGTGAGGTGTTGTCGTGAGGTTGTCGTGAGATGGAAATATCTAAGTTCTTTTTTGTATGAGAGGATGTGAAAATGTAATGGCACAAAATGCTAAACAACGGATGCTGCGCAATAGTGAGTTAATGTAACTCTTCTAGAGAATTACCAAGTACAAATACTACCTAATGCAGGACTTGCATTTTTTGGTTTTAGGTAACCATAATCTCACGTCAAAACGTATGATTCACACCTTAACAGCGTTTATTATTGTTTAAATTAACAATCCGCCATATGCCAACTGCACCTCACGAGAATCACATGAAAATCAATCCACATCCTCTACCAAGTTACTTCTGAAAACCCATACACAAATCGCACAACAATCACACGATAGACCTCACGATACTTGCACGACAATAGCGCGACTATACCGCACCATTTAAACCACGGGTTTATACTGTGCGGTACTGTTAACCCAGCGCGTTGTCTTCAATCTGGAGATCATGTCATTGGTGATCAGAAAGACCAATACCACCGGCCAAATCGACCCGTCGTAAAGAATCAGACGGCCGTGGTCTCTCCCGCAATGGACCGTTCTAGCCGTATATTGGATTTGAACTCGATTGATCTAGAAAAATATGCATACAGCATACATAATCCTGCATCTCACAGCATTGCTAATCCAATCAATCGCGATCGCATTCGGCACGAACATAAGCGAGCCGTTTGTTAGCTCCCGACGCGTATATCCGTATTCCTGCTGTTCCTTACTTCCGTGGCACCTAACGTCAATCCGATATTCTTCATTAGACACTAAGTTTCTTCACCGATGACACCTCAACCGGGTACCATGAGATTTGACAGCAAAGTATTGACTTTGAGAACTCTGTGGAGTGACATTATGACTAAATAAAACTGCAATGTGCAGATGGATACGGAATGGAATGGATAGGGAAGCTGAAAACAATCAGGATCGGAGGCTCTGTAAGGCATTGCAATATTACCACAAGATCCAGGATTTTGTCATCTGGTTTCGTCTGATATATACTTAGGAGAAGGCGAGAACATTTGACGTAGCCACAGCACGATCATCTTATTATTCGCAGAGACATATCATAGTACTATATAGTGGGGGGAGTTCGACGTATAAAGACTCAAGGAGGAAGTGGGGTATTTGTACGGAGAATAGCTGGGAAGCACTTAGCATCACTCGTCCGCAACCGGTGTAACTGCCATTCGGCCCGGCTTACACGCGTGTCTTGCTCCCGAGCTATGTCATATCGTACGTACCCTCCGGAAACTCGACCCGCAGCGTAGATGATATGAGCAATGGTCCGCCACCACCGTGCCAAGTCTCCATGCTCACTGAGTTCTCCACATCCACATTCTGCTTTGTACCCCGGCATATGTCCGGGTTTTACCGCTCGGCGGATCCCGGGACGAATGATGCTCATGCACCGGCAAGACATCCTCGGACCTCGGGGTAGAAACACCTTCAATTCAATCCAACGCCAAATTCCTCTTCCTCCCCCTCACGCACTATACGAGCTTATATAGTACGTAACCACCGTCTGATCCGGATCCCCCTCCTCCGTCAAAAACACATACAGCACCAACGCCAACCCCTCACACACACACGCTACCACCCTCCTCGCCAGCCCCCCCACCTTCAGCACCTTCGCCCACTCCCGCCCATCCACACGCACCTCTGCAAACGCGGCCCGTGAACGAACTGTACTAGGATGCCCCTCCCGCGCCTGGCTGTTGGCTAGCAATGGGTTCTGCAAGTCCCGCCATTTGCTCTCCACCTTGACCTCGCCGCCTACAAGTCCCATCTTGAACTCGCCGCTCATGTTTGCGGATAGCACTAGCTTGTGGCTGTCTGGGGAGAGGGAGAAGGTGGACAGTCGGTTGAACCGCTCGGTAATCCCCCGCACCTGGGCCAACGGCGGGAGGTAGATGTGGACGTCGGCATCAGGTGGTTGCGGCTCCTGGATGCTGTCTACAGAAGTGGCGGAGAGGACGCGGACAGGGATTTCCTGGGTGACGAGGGTGGAGCCGGAGAGGAAGTTGGAGGTTGAGGCGGTGGTGATGGTGAGGCAGAGGATGGGCACGCCGTCGGAGGCGCGTTTGGTTAGACGTAGGACGGCATCGGAGGCGGAGGCGCAGGAGCGCAGGGCTCGGTGGAGTTGCGCGAGGGGGACTTCGAGGTTGATGATGTTGCTATTGGCTGAGGAGATGCGGTAGTCGTCGAAGAGGGTGGGCTGGCAGGTCAGCGGAAGCAAGAGAGGAGGAGGAGGGAGAGACGGACAATGGTGAGATTTCTGGGAAGGTTAGTAGCTGAGAGAGCAGAGGGGAGGGGGAACCGACGCCCAGACTTGTGTCCCCTCTGGAGCTTGGATCACGAAGCGCACTTCATCTTCCGAGAGTCGCAGCCAGGCGGATTTTCCGATGGAGCTGAGGGATTGCGCGAGTTCTGTGGCAGTGAGCGGCAGAGTGTATTATGTTGGATGGCACACTCACTGGTGAAGGTGTTGATGTTCCTCACCGACGTCTTGAAGCGCATCTCGAGCAGTGGTTGTCGGGGGGCTGGCTGACAGTAGCCGGAGACAGCCGCTGTTGAGCCGCAGCACGCAACCTCCACCACGGCCCACTCGCAACACCAGAATGGCGCTGTTCGCCCGGCTCCTCGCGCCGTGTCGCCGCTGCGCCCCCTCGACGCCTGCTCGCCCGCCACCTCTCCCGCCAACGCGGGCGCGCCGGCTCCTCTACCCCGCGACCTTCCTCCTCGGCGCAGCCGCCGGCGTCGTCCTCTACAGCTACACCGCCGCGCCGCCGCCGCGCCTCAACCCGGACACCTTCACGCCCTACACCCTCGCCTCGCACACCCCCATCACCACCGCCCCCAGCCAAACCTCGATCCTTACCCTCCTCCCACCCCCCTCCCCCCTGCTCCCCTTCTCGCCAGTCCACCTGCAGAGCATAGAAATCAAACACCCGCAGCTCCAAATCGCACGCTCATACACCCCCCTCCCCTCGGACTCCACCGATGGCGCAATCCGCCTCCTCGTCAAACTCGAGCCAACCGGCGAAATGTCCCGCTACCTCTTCTCACTCCCCCCGACCGCAACAATAGAACTCCGCGGCCCGCACAACGAGTACTCGTTCCCCCTCTCGGACGAAGTAGCGAAAACCCTCTTCCTTGCCGGCGGAACCGGCATCGCTCCCGCCCTCCAGGCCGCACAGAAAATCCTCTCTTCTAGCAAGAACGCGAGTATGCGCATCCTCTGGGCAGTACGGAATCGGGCGGAGACGGAGGGCCCAGCGGCCGAGGAGGTGGAGAGGTTGAAGACGCGGTTTGGGGGTAGGTTGCAGGTAGGGTTGTTTGTGGATGGGGAAGGGGGGATTAGGAGGGGGGTTGTGGTAGATGGGGTTAAGGG
>Ga0307514_10001082_pt1 | contig 38193 bp, 44 predicted proteins | sample 16_EM_MG_FD_203088 | JGI IMG/M metagenome (GOLD analysis project Ga0307514, IMG submission 203088) | Populus trichocarpa ectomycorrhiza microbial communities from riparian zone in the Pacific Northwest, United States - 16_EM | ecosystem: Host-associated > Plants > Roots > Unclassified | place...
GAATTCCACGTAACCTGATACTCATCCTTCCCCCCCTTCTCAACCAATTTCCTCCCCCACTCCCCCAGCGTCTCCCTATCTTCAAACTCCACACCAACCCTTCCCTCCTCCCCATCCACAACCTTCGCGATTGGCACCCCATACCCGCAACTCGTCTGTACCTTCCACACATCCATCACCAGCACCGCCCGTGCCCCGGGATGCACCTTCCCAACATCCATCCCCATTTCCCCAATCAACTTCTCAAACTCAGCTCTGTCCTCCCCACTGGCTTCCGCCACCCTACCCGTACAAAACAGCCTCATAATTCTCGGTGAGTTAGTGAATGAATTGAACAAGATCGTCATTCGCCCATTTTCGTAGAGGTGAGAAATAGTTTCCGCCGCGGACCCGGTATAGTCGATATATGCGATTTTTTTGGGTCCGAGAATGGCGAAGGACGACCCGGGGAGGCCTTTAGGCGAGATGTTAATCTGCACGTGCCAGTGCGTCAGTTCAAGCTTCCGCTTCCCCAGCATTGTGGGACGTACATGCTTCCCCACCAGCGGTGCCGTAGCGGTCCAAAAGACGGCCTGCTTCAGTGCCCATTCAGCCAATTCGGGTGTAATTTCATCGTAGTATGTCGGCATCTTCAACGTAAATAAAAGAAATATACAACTGTTCTCGAGATAATTTTATAAGGGCAGACCACAAGTCCTTAGTGTCACACAAGGTATACAACGGCTATAACTCCCGGTAAAAGGCCATTAGGTTGACTCATGCCAGCAAAGCTGCATGATACTGGCCACATTCCCAAGCTCGCTTAGCTGTGTTTCTGATAATATAGCTATAATCCTCCTATGCACTACAAAGTAATCATTGTCATAATTGGCCATTATGAGCTTCAATATTCCCTCGGGCATCAATTCCTTAATTCCTCCAAGACCCTCCTTAACATCAGCAACTATGCATAGAAAGGCCCCTTCTTTGAGACGTAGAGAACCCATAAGAAACTAAAACTCCCACCTCCATCGCAACCCAGCATGTTTGGCGGGAGTTCCCTGGTGCAGAATCGATTCAACTAGGGCGGAGATCTTGGAGCGCCGCTTCGGCTGTGAAACATGCCTCGAACTCTACCTCTAATCCCACAGCCGCGCCCACCTCTCTCAGTCATTCCAGCTCTGCCTGGGCCTCCCATGTAATGCCCATAACCGACCCGCAAACCACCTGGAGGAAGCAATACTGAAACTTGGGATCTCTATTCTGTGGTTGCAGCAGCATTTCCACCTTGAGGTCCCCCTCTCATTCCCCCGCCTCCCCGAGCCCGCCCTCCTCTACCTGGAGCTCCTCTCACCAGGAACCCACCACCGCGTGGCCCCCCTCTATGGTAATAACCGCCTCGGCCACCCCCAGGACCCTGATTTCCTGCTGAAGCGGCTGGCCCAGATGGCACATTACCGGCCACCCCAGAAACATTTCCAACATTTGTTTCAGGGAGTTTCGTAAGCACCGCAGGAGCTGTTTGTTGGTTCGAAGGGGTTGCTGGAGCTGGAGTACTAGTTGTAGGTGCCGTAGTTGCTGGCTGATTGAGAGTCTTTAGAGAACTACTTGCCCCAGTACTAACTATACTACTAGTCTTAATTGTGGGAACATTACTAGAGTTGGCCCCTCTCATACTGCGTGGTGGCCTTGGCCCACGAGCCCCTCTGGGCCCAATTTGTGATTGTGCAGGAGCCTGAGGTTGCTGTGTAGTAGTGATACTAGGCTGAACTGTGGCTGGAGCAGAAGACGGCTGATGCGCTGTACTTGCTTCAGAGAGATTCGACGTTGCTGATTTGTCTCTTCTCAGTATCTGGGGGGGCACGGAGGGTCCAACAGCTCCACTATGTTCTCCAGTGGATGTGTTCTGTTTCTTCAATATTGATAATGGCGCTTTAGGCAGCTCGGAAGTTGGGGTAGGTGGATTGCTTTCTCTACCACTTTGCCCACCACGATCACGTCGACGGTTACGACGGGCTGACTTTTGTTGGGATTGGGAGCCGCTTTCGCTCGGGGCCTTCTCTGGCACGACGTGAGGACTAGGTTCCACTGGTTGAGGACTTCCTCCTCCAGACGTCCGATCGGTAGGTGTACCCGAAGCAGTCACTTGTTGGGTATTTCCTCCACCTCCCCTTCTGTCCTTCCGCTGCAAAGGCCCACCCAGGCCAAGATCCCTTTGGAGTATGGCAGCAGCTATGGAAGCTGTACCCCTCTCCCTCCTATGTGGCCTGGCACTTGCTGAAGCTGTAATTGGTATACCCTGGGGTGTTGATGCCTTTCCTGTATCCAGTGCTGCGGAGATTGCCCTTGCTGGCGTGGAGGTAACTGGAGTTTCTGCAGAGCCCTTAGCCCTGCGGTTTGCCACAGCTGCACTCTCGGAATTTGCCACCCTCACTGCAAGCTTGATGACCTTTTGAGTAGTCTTTTCTTTCTCTTTTTCCCTCTCCTTCTCTTTCTCCACTGTAGCTTTCCCAGAGGCCTTGCCTTTCCGTTCTGCTAATCTCTTCTCCCGTCTACTTTCCTTATCCTTTTTTGCAGCTTTCTCCGCAGCGGTAGCTGACGCCCCAACAGCCTTCTGTGCACGGATAAACTCGAGCAAGGGAGTGCTTATCGGTTTATCCAGTGGTTTGTCGGTTCCAGCCGCACTATCTGCATGATTCACTGTTGCATTAATATTTGGTAGAGTCGAGGCCGCTTGGAGAGGCGCCCCGGATTTGAAAATTTCCAAGAAAGCAATATACTCGGGATCATGGTCAATTGTTCCCTGGCGAGCGTCATGCTTGGTGACCTTCTTGGGTATCTTCTGAAACGGTGCAAACTCAACTTGCGGTCTAGCTTGGTTGCCTGAGCTATATGTGAGAAATGCATGGTGATGGATGGTGATGAATCCAATGGCAGAGCGTACCTTTACTGTCCGTGAAAATTCGTCCATCGATCCCCTCCCGTAGTGTAACTATTTGCTCTTGTGACTTGAACTTGATGGTTGCCCCTGCGTGTCTAGAGATCTTTGCTCGGCTATTTTGTTCAAGGCTTCAGATTAGCATCGCGTCTTCGATGGATGACGAACGGAGGCATTCATACTCCTCTGACACCTTCCCCCTCCCAAATGAGAAATACTCGATATTGTCGAAATCAATCCATTCTACTGTGTGGGCTTTGAATTCATCCTCTGTCATGGCTGGGGGAAGCTTTCGAACGAGAATCTTGAGCTTTGCTGCATTGCTGGTGGTTGCTTTCCCTGCCCCACCACCACCACCACCTCGAGCACGGGATGATCTCTTCTCAAGCTTTGACTCGTTGGTAGCTACCGAGGACATAGATCGAAAGTATGGGATAAGATGTATGGGCTGTGTTGAGAGAAATCCGTCTCTGACGACAAAAGATTGGGAGTTTCAGAATGACGCCTCCTAGCAGCTGGCTTGTGCCAAGGCTTGTATTAAACTCCCAATGTGAGGTTACTACAGTAACGTAGGACAGTAGGTACCCCGAGGACTAGATCCACAGAGCGACCTCGCTGAATACAGTGCTTACATAGATCTTCATCTTATCCCAAGGCCAAAGCAATCGATACTCGACGAATATTATTCGTATATATTCTCTTTACCCCGCCAGACAGCTATATAGATCCCGAATTCCCGTCCCTTGTCATCGGTTTACATCGACATCCCAAGAGTTTCCATCCCATCCTCGCTATTTAAATCAGGCGGTCTACAATGGCTCTGAGTGACAGTGGAGCAAGCAGCAGTGGCAGTAGTACTAGTGGGGCACGCAGTGATACTGCTTCACCCCCACCGTTACCGAAGGTACCCATCAGTGGCGGAGAGGCGAATGTCAGCAAAGGCGGAGGTGTGGATGAATGGCTTGAAACGGCGAAGAAATGCAAATATCTACCAGAGGCTGATATGAAGAGGCTATGCGAGCTCGTCAAGGAATTCTTGATGGAGGGTAAGCTTGATCTCCAGTTCTTGTTTACGGAACTTAGCAAGCTATGTTCTAACAGCGAACATACACAGAGAGTAATATCCAGCCCGTAAAAACGCCAGTAACGGTATGTGGGGATATTCATGGACAGTTCTATGACCTGATAGAGCTCTTCAGAGTGGGTGGTGGTTATCCAGATCAAGTAAATTACATTTTCTTGGGGGACTTTGTCGACCGGGGATATTTCTCATTGGAGACATTTACCCTCTTGATGTGTTTAAAAGCGAAGTGCGGCTTCTGCCCCCTACTTGTGCCTCTGAGGAAAAGGCTAATCCGAATGTCCTCATAGATACCCAGACAGAATAACACTCGTCCGTGGTAACCATGAATCTCGCCAAATCACCCAAGTCTATGGGTTTTACGAAGAATGCCAGACAAAGTATGGAAATGCCGGAGTGTGGAAGTCTTGCTGCCAGGTCTTTGATTTTCTAGCACTGGCTGCTATTATAGACGGAAGGGTGTTATGTGTGCATGGGGGCTTATCTCCAGAGATCAGAACACTGGATCAAATCAGAGTTGTTGCTAGAGCGCAAGAAATCCCTCATGAAGGAGCATTCTGTGACCTTGTCTGGAGTGACCCAGATGATATTGAAACCTGGGCCGTGTCTCCGAGAGGAGCGGGGTGGTTATTCGGAGATAAAGTTGCCAGTGAGGTAGGAGGCTTAATACCCTTCAAGTATCATTCAACAAATACTAACATGGGGCAAGTTCAATCATGTCAATGGCCTACAGCTGATAGCTCGAGCACATCAATTGGTTAATGAGGGTTACAAGGTGTGATCCGAGCGTCCATGTTGGGTCAGGCAAAACTGACTATATATATTCTAGTACCACTTCTCCCACCAAGAAGTCGTTACAGTCTGGTCCGCCCCCAACTACTGCTACCGGTGCGGTAATGTGGCTTCCATAATGCGTCTCGAAGAAGATCTCAAGCCGAACTTCAAGGTGTTTAACGCCGTTCCCGACGACAAGCGATCCATACCCCCTGGTAGAGGTGGTAGGGGGGAGTACTTCCTGTAGTATTATCTCTTCGTTTTACGTCATTTGTGCACACAGAAGGGGGCAAAAATTGTCTAATAACGTGTTTCATTACATATTTCCTCTTGTTTTGGGCTTGCTAATGGTTTTTTTTTCTATCCTGTTACTGCGAGCATGGGATATGTTTGGTTCGTTATGAGCCATGGGTATGATGACTTATGATGATGGGCTCGGTAGTTATTGGTTTGTTATACTTACTTTTGGATTGGGGTTTGGGCTTTCTGCTTCATATCGTCTGTAGAATCTATGCAATCACATACATGGGGTATTTTACAGAAGTAGATTATCACAAGCTAGGCAATATTTAGGAAGGGTATGAATGGCCCTTGCCACCTATACCTAGTCAGTATTAAATGGTGGTCCTTATGCGGCAAGAAATAATATAACTAATTTCAGAAAAAAATTAAAAAAGTTGATTTTCACACTCTCTCTTGTGCCTATACCGAACGCGAGTGTATTCCGGTACCGCCATCTCGTGGAGAGGAATCTCTGCAGAATTACTTCCCTGAAGGGTGTTCCTCAATCTTAAGACCACTTGAGAACCGTGGACTACTCTCACGGTGAATGGCCACCACGAGATTCGAACCGGGCGCTCAGCGCTCGTTGGATTAGTAACAGACCCAAGAGAGAGAGATACGAAAACCTTCCTAACCTGAAGCCACTACAGCTTGATAACTGAAGTGGAGAATTTTTGCTATATAAACCCCAATACAATTCCCATGCAACCAGATCCTCAATAAATACATCGGTAGCTAGAGATGTCAGCGGAGTAGTTAAGTAGGTGCTAATCTTCACTGACTTACTCCGTACCTAGGTACTCATTTCTTTTCTTCCAGCCGCGGCGCTGGTAACCGCCGATGTTGTCTTGTTGGCGCTCGTATTGTGACAAAGCCAACAGGTGGTGGGCAAAGCAATCAGTGACGTGGGAGGTATTACCTCCCAGACTTGAATATTGGTCTCACCCACTGGTTATACAAGTCGCTGGAGAGAAGTATCATAAACTTGCATCTAGTGGAAGCCATCCAAATACCCAGCTAGGTAAGGTGTGCCTTGTCGGGCTGTCGCTGTTGGTTCATGGTTAGCCCAGTTGACATTGAAAATATGAAAATTGATGGCGCCTACTTGTAGGAACCTGAGGTTCACGTTTTGTCCTAGCGGTTAACTCTCTAGCATCAGCAGTTACCCTAAGTAGTCTGGTTGCAAATTACATACCTACCCCATAAGTATATATCAGTTCACAATCCAAATTGTTAACTTTGGGCCGCATGCAGGCTTGATTTTCCTCTCCCAAGGGACACCCCAATAGGTATCCAATGATGAGGCTTGCGACAGCCTCAGAAGCCAGACTGCAACCCTTGTTGCCTTGGTAGTTATGCGACTCTGGTTCCATGGTATACCCAAACAAGACATTGATCAATTCAACGTGAAGATGGAGTTGTAGATAAGAGCTGCTGTCAAAGTTGCCCCACCCGCTGCCAGCTCAATGTGTGACAGTCAAAGGGCCGGTGTTCAAGACCTGCACTTGTTGCTGATACTTAAGTACGTACGTATATTACGTATTGTAGGGACAACCAGCAAAGAAATCATAGGTATCACAGGTATCACAATGGGTAGTCTGGTTGCACGACCAAGGAAACACAATAGGTTGTGGCGTGCAACCAGACTAGGTACTTATATCCTCTATTACTTTGGCCGTTGCATGGGGGTCAAGTGATTTTATTGTTACCCACAACCAACACTTCCCGTAGCCTGGTTGGCACCACTTCGCACTCACAAACAGTAACATACAATGGGCAAAGATCCCCGCTCTTGCTACCGCCCAAAGTGTGTTCACGAGATCTGTTGCTAGTAAGCGCCCATTTTAGAAACAGGCCGGGGGCAGGCCAATGATTGCACCCACAGGGGACAGGGCTGCAGGTACAAACCCACCAACAATCAGTGTCAGTGGGCTGCGTTGGGACGGAAGTTAGTCCGCGGCGAGACTGATCCGGCAGCGGAGTGTGAGCCTATCTTGGGAATGCTGCATCCATCCATGATATTGGTTATTTATTGAAAAGGGGATTTTAATGGCATGGCTATTTCAATTCACGAGGAGCCAAGATTCCGATGCTGTGCAATCGAGATACAAGTATGTACTATAATACCTGACCTGACGTCCTGCTGAAGGCAGAAGATGGATGTACACGAAAAGGTACATAGGTACTGCTGAATATCGCATGCCTACGGCACCTACGGTACCATGATGCCTGTACGACAAGGATAACAGTGAACATACAGTAGAGTACACATACGGATATCTACTTAACTTACTCGGGCTAAGTAGAGCCCCGGTTCCGCCGTCTGCTACCATTCAGTGCAAAGGCCCATACTGGGATACATCCTGACGACCTTCATCATTGGCTCGAGCTCTCATCCCCATCAAGGGTCTGGATGTGCTCACAACAACTCGCGATGAACCCCAACCAATTCTCAGTCACGCAATGAAACCTCTCCCACCCACCTCCCCAATCGTAAGTCGAAGCGACCGTTATGTTGGCCTGAGAAACTGCGATGCTACCTACCTACACATGATGAGCCATCAGGAAAAGCATGCATTTGTGCTGGTCCTTGATCGACAGGTCAACGTGGTGAAGGGGACCCACTTAGCAGCTATCAAAATACTCGCCAAACGCCTGTCCTGACAAAGTACTCTGTCAACTTAACGGGTTTAGAACCGCATAGGCATTGATACCCCGCCCCAGTTTCCACTATTGGTTTGTGCCTACAGGCCACTTATACCCTGTGCTGTCTCTGTACCTACAGAATATTTCCTGGGCTGCTCCCCTTCCTAACCGAATTTCTTGCAGCTCACATACTATATCGGTATTCTTTAATTCCAGGGCATTTATCCAATTTTTGCACCTTCAATTTTTCTGGCTTGTCATTTGCTTTCACCCTCGATCGTCCCATCTACTGGGCACCATACACACCCCTCCCCTTCCATATTCATTTACATAAACCTTTGCGATCGCCACTCCTTTCTTTTCGTCCCTCGTAGAAAAACCCAACAGTCCCCCGAAATAAAAGATTCACCAGAGACGACTGCCTGACATACAAGCGTCCACTATTCCAGATGGCTCGCTCTGTGAATCCTCGCGCTTCCGCTGAATCTCTACGCTCAATACATTCAGTAGTGCCAAAAGAAGCCGGCCCGGCGAGCTCTCCGTTACAATCATGCACAGCATCCTCGTCCCATTTTTTGTTTTCACAGGGCTCTTCAGTATTATGTGTGAAGCATGACACTCTGGAGCTTGATAGAAGATTTGAGCGTCACTCGAATGATGTGACACTAATCCAAGTGGATAACAGCTCAGAAACAGGATATGGCAGGGTAGTCAGCATAGACAGTTCAAAAGAAGCAATTGTGTGGGATCTTAGAGATGGGGATGAGCTTCATCGATTCAGCCCTTTTGAGGAAATACGGGTAGCAGCATGGATGAGGAATGGAAACCTTAGTTTGGGTATGACACAAAATAGCCTAGTAATTTTTCTAATTGCTGACGAGACAATAGGTGATTGTAAGGGAAATGTCGTCGTCTTCAACCCAGCGCAAGGAGATTCGATATTGTCTCGGACAATCTCAAATCCAATGTGTGCTCTTGCCCCCTCTGCCGATTGCACGACCTTTGCACTTGGGTATGTATGGCATGTAGCAATTTTGGGAACTCGAGCTAATGTTATCTCAGATACAACAACGGCTCTATCCTAGTAGCTACTCTGACACCGTTCACCATTCTCTACACACTGACTACCTCCTCTCTATCACCGTCTCCTATAACTTCGCTGGCATGGCATACCTCATCTTCAAAGCAAAAATCAGACATGTTGGCGACACAAACGAGGGATGGAGATCTTCGAGTATGGAGCGTTGCCAAAACGATTGAATCTGGCGAACCTGCAAAAGTCGTTAGGGTTCTTAGCAAGGAAGGGGGTAATAAGAAAGGTAACAACTGGTGTGCGTGGTCGATGAGGGGGAGAGTTGTGCAATATTCAGAAGGGTGGGTAGTCATCATTTAATCCGTTTTATATATTGCGGCGTAAGTGAGCATGTCTATGGCTAACAAAAGCTGCGGCTTGATAGGGAGACAACCGTCTGGGACGTTCGCAACAAGAATGTGTTTTCAGAGACTGTTGACACACCGGCAAACCTTGCTGGGATCGCGGTCTATGGGTCTAAAGGAAACTTGTTCACAATCACAAAAGACCATACGGTGCAGCAGTATGGACTGTATCCACCAGCTGTTATTGCTACTGTGCAACATCTCCCAACTGTGCCGCCACCGTCTCCACCATCCTCCATTCAAGAGAAAAAAGACCAACCCCAAGAGGAGTCCGGCCATCAAATTGAAAGGCTTCACCCGAGGGACCACGACTACGATGTTGTAACCATGTCTCCATTAGGAAGAATAGCACATGAGTTGGAGTTGTTGGAGAAGATGGAGGCACAAGGGCTCGGTATAAGCAACCTAGGCCCGCAAAACATGCAAAGAACGGTGTCTGCCAGCTCCAAAAGTTCAGTAACTTTAGTGAGCAGGCGCCAGTCAGTAGCGTCCACGAGGTCAGCAGTGTCAATAAACAGCGAGGCTAGGTCTATCAGTGACCAACGGTCCACTATAGACATGAGCGAATATGACATGAATACGCCAGTTGCTAGGAGTCGTCAAAATTCTCTTACTGGGCGAGGTAGCTTCGACCACGGCCAACCTTCCCCTAGTAGAAGACCCCACCCTCTGGCTCAAGAAATCATTGCAAGCCCCATCGACCAAATGCCTGTGAGGACGATGGTGGATCTTTTTGGTAATATAAAAGCAAGGTTGCCATTCGTGATCAACGGCAGTCCTCGCGCCCCAAGCTCTGGGAAGAAGGATGAGGATGAGCTGAGGAGAGAAATGCTGTACACAATTTTTGGGTGGAAAGGTGACGTTGATAGCTTGGTCAGAGACGAGTGTGAGTAAACAAGACGTCTGGGCTAGATTCAGTTACTGACTGTTCATAGTGGACTCTGTGGATTCTCGGTCATTGACTGCTGTAATGCTTCGCATGTGGCTAGGCGAATTGGATCAAAACTCCCTCACTGTATTGCTGGGTTCGGATTTTATAGTGTCTGCTGACTGGCTGTTCCTCGCCCTTAGTGCTATGGGTAAGCGGTAGTGAACTTCCTGTTTTCCTATCAATTCAGCTAATTGTTGTGAAGATGGTAAAAAGGCATGGGATACCGTAGCACGTGCCATGGTATTGCGCTTGGCGCAGAAGGGAGACATTCACACCGCAGCTGTGGTCCTTCTGGCTCTTGGAAATGCCAAAGATGCGGTCGATTTTTATGTTACCCATAACATGCATATGTAAGTCTCTGAATATTGTTGTGGCTATCTTTCACTCATAAAGTTCCAGGGAGGCGGTGATCTTGGCAGCGTATCTTTGGAAGAGTGATTGGAAGAAGCTGTCTCAAATGGTCAGGAAATGGGGAGAGTATGCAGCAGCCCAACACGATAGCTCATTGGCAGACAGATGGTGAGTTCTCATATACATTGTAGTGGAAAGGAACAACATACTAAGCACCCATTAGTTTCGCTTGCTGTGGCGCAGGGGCGTCTGAAGATGTGCAATCACCAATTACGCCTGTATCTCACAAGAGGCAGAAGTCGGAAGCCGAATCGATATCAAGTTTTATCAAGAATTTGCCCTCAGCAGGGTCTCGAGCTTCCATGAAGCTGGCTACATCAACTTCGCCTCTTAAGCTTATCACAACCCTCCCTACGCCTGATAAATCTACGGCGGGGGAGAAGACAGCAACAGATAAGGATAAACCCTCTATTGCGTCAAGGTTCTTTGGATGGGCTCATGACAAGCACTCGATCAAAAGCCCTGCTCAAACTCCAATTGCCATGTCGGCAGTTTCACCTACAGAACAGTGGAAGGCATTTCCGGTCTTTCCAAGAACCCATACAACCACCCAAAAGCTTCCTTCAGTGGACGAAACTGGCTCAGAGGAGGCTCCGAAACGCCCCTCCCAAGGTCTCCCTTATGAGACCAAGCTTGACCTTCCGAAAGTGGAGCCAAGGCCACAGCAAGGTCTCCCTTACGAGACGAGGCTTGATACTTCGATAATCGAGGGTAGGCCTTCACCCGTACCTAAGGAACCATCGATATCAATATCCTCCCCCATAGGAAACAGCAATGAATTTGGGAGAACATTGGCAGATAAACTCACACGGCCAGCCGCACCAGTAACTCTTGGGCAGCAAATAACTCGTTCAGGAACGCCCCAGCAAAAACAGGGTCCCTTCAATGAGAATATCTTCCGAAGTGGGACCCCAGGCCCTGGTAGGTCACCTTCGGGATCTCCACAGATTGGGGCTGGCGGATGGGATTCCTCGCGGGGCCCCCCTGTGCGGAGGCCACCAGCTGGATTACAGATTCATTTCCCGACTATGGATGGAATCCTGAATGGAGAGAGCGAATTACCACCTCCTGTTATTAAGGCTGCCAGAATTAACCGATCCGTTTCCCAGAGAAACCCACCACGTCCAAGTGGGCACAGAGGAAGTGGGCGAGAATCTGATGATTCTCTGCCAGATATCGAGGAACGGGAAGAAGGACGTTCCAGGAGCCGGCGCAGGCGGAAATCACCAGATCGTCGTGGTAGAAGCTACAGTCGAAGGCCTGGTGATGGAAGTCACGTGAGATCACCTTCAAGCCCCTTGCCGTTCTCCCCACAAGCAGACTTTTACAGGGAGCGAGAAGATGAAGTTGAATCAGATGAGGGATACTATACTCGACCCCGCGGCCGCCGGGAGGAGTCAACGGAGCGTGGCCGTGGCCGCAGTAGGAGCATCCTGGGCGGTTCCATCATTAGGTCACCTTCTAGTCCGCTACCAATGTCCCCAGAGGCTCACCACTACAGGGGTGAAGAAGAGGACTCGTTTGATGAACAGTATTACACCCGTGCAAGATCCCGAGCACGGCCCGACTCCCGCGTTAGAAAAGGGTCCTGTGCCCAGTCTAGAGTTCGTGATGGATCAAGACCTCGTGCTGACTCTGCTATTCGAGTTCGTGAAGAGTCTCGCCCACGTGGTGAGTCTCGGATCAAAGCCCGTGAGGAGTCACGACCTCGCATACGTGAAGAGTCACGGCCTCGCATACGTGAAGAGTCACGGCCTCGCATACGTGAAGAGTCTCGTCCTCGTATACGTGAGGAATCCCGACCTCCTCTGCGTGAAGAATCTAGGACTCGTGAATCTCGGGCTCGATCTAGGCAGCCTGATGACCGTGGACGCTCCACAATGCGGATACCTAATATGACGCGATCACCCTCAAGCCCACTGCCAATGTCGCCTGAGGCTGCGTTCTACCGCTATGATGACGATGAAGGCAATGAAGTTCCCCTTCGTGCAAGATCAAGGCGCAGGGAAGAATCTCAACCTCGCGGCCGCAGGCGAGAGGAGTCAGTGGTTCGGGAAAGAGACCCAGTGGATGAAGATGAGGAGTTGGATCTGCGCCGGTCTAGGTCAGAGAGGACATTAGCCAGCTGGGTTAAGCAATTCGGCCGTAGTGCTTCAGTTGATAGAAGGCCATCTGTTCCAGAATTGCCTTCTCGAGCAATGTCCATCAGGGGTCATCAGGGTCTTCCGGCTAATCCCAAAGTTTGGAGAGGTTCTCTTTCTAGAGAGGCATCTCCTGCTGGTACTCCGATGAGGGGAAGGTCTCCCGCGCCAGGAAGGTCCCCACTGATTGGTGCCCCAATGACTGCCAGCTCTCTTAATGAAACATTGTCTTCAATGCCCGCAGGGACTCTCCCAGGGCGGGCGGTGTCTCCAGCTCCACGGTCAATGCTAGGCGACAGAGCACGATCCCATTCCCGGGGACCATTAAGTCTCCACAATAGCCCACAAATACCGCATGACCTCCCTCTTGGAGAAAACCGCGCCTTACCTCAGATCCCACCTACGGCAAATGGGCGAAGCCAGTCCGTAGCTGGCCATGGTAGGAAGCCATCGATGGGGAAACATGTCCCCACCCCTCTGAAAAACCTCGCCTTCTACCCTACTCCGAAAGTACAAGCTCCTGGGTCTCCACCACCACTACCGATCAACATGCCTGTCCACCCAGCGCTCCAGCTTAACCTCCCTTCCGTAAACAGTACAACCAAGATCTCTGCTGGACCGAATTCGCATTTTAGACTTGGGGGAGGGCCGATCACGAGGAACAAGGGGTCGATGGATCTAGGGGTACATACAATAGATAGCGTTTTGGGTGAATCACAAAGCGTGGCGAAGGGGGGGTTGAATCATAATAATTTGATTATTAGTATTGGTATGAGTAATGCTTGTTTGGAGGAGGAGGCAAAGACGGGGAGGATGAGTCCACCAATCAATACTCCACCGATGAATGGGGATCCGAGGCTGGGGACACCGCTCTGAGGGGGTTGCATTTATGGGTGAGGGGTTGCATTTGGAGTTGGATGCGACTAAATTGTGTGGATTATAGAAAGCATAAGTACAGATACGTCGCTTCTTATATTGTTTTAGTTTTTAGTTTTTGGCTTTTTCCTCTTTCATTTCTCAGTACTAGTGCTTTGGATGGAATGGGATGGGATGGGATGGGATGGGATGGGATGGGATAGGATGGGGGTTAGTCCGATTCACTCAGTCATTTATACCAGTTACTCCCACTCTTACTCTTACTTTTTGCACTATAAGCAAGTTTTTTTTTTCTGGCTCTTGATGAGCTTATGAAGCACGTTGTTGGTAGTCTAGGGGAGGCTAGGGAGGTGTAAAAAATCTTGGGAACAATGGGGATTGTGGTTGAGAACAGGATGGGCATGGGTGATTTTGGGATATCTGGGAGAGGCTTTTTCTTTGTTGCTACCTAGGTTTAGGACTGATAGTTTCATTGCGCTCAGGAATAGAAAGTATACATATATATCCCATTCGAGTTACCCTGAAACAAGGAGTTCCTTTTTGCTGGGCGGAGCGGTATCTTGAGGCATTGCTGAACCTGATAACTACTTAAGCCAGAAGCTGGGGTACGTGCGGACAGAGGATCTTAGAAGGATCTCATTGAACTTTCACCCAACTTACACGACAGTCATAGAAGTCTAGACGTCGAGAATACTGTCTCTACAAGAGCTGCTGAAGGGCATCGATCAAGATTTGGGAGTAGTGCTTGCCTTGATCACATTTGTACGTCTAGAGGTGGGGCTCCTTAACGTGCTTTATAAGAGGTATTTCTGACCCTGCTTCACCTACCGCTCGGATCACCGAACCACCCCCAGCCAGCTGCGGCAAACGACCACCTCCCTAGTGTATATCACCTCCCAGCTATCCCCCTTCTACTGGGGCGTCATCTAGCTGGGTGAATGGGTCCAGCGCCGGACTGGCCCTCACTCTCCCCCACTGTGAAGACAATGCCCTCACAATCTGCGGGTTGTATTCAGTCATATCCAGGACGTCTGTGGCTTTCTATTCGCCGTAGCAATGGTCGGGAGTATTGTAACTTCAATAGTTGAGGATGAGCTTATAAATGGGTGGACTGCGTACATGGCGGGGGCGGTTGCGGGAAGGTTGGCGGAGGAGATGATTGCGAGGGAGTGCTTCAGGGGTGACTAGTGGGGAGTGGAATATGGTTAAGGAGAGGGTGCGGCGGGTGGGTGGATTTATGGAGAGGGGGAGGAAGATGGCGTTTTCGAGGGAAAGGAGAGGCCTGTGGAGGAGACGTTGGGGGAAGCAAGTACCTAGGCGGAGGTGGTGAGAACTTGATTGGCAGTGTCTTTTTTTTTGAGTCTATACGCCTTTCCCCCTTAGAGGTTGGCATAGGTCTAGAACCAAGAGCATGGGATCTGCATGCCGACGCATGCGCAACTGGGATTGGATGCAGGAGCGCGCTCTGGTATATAGAGTAAGTATGGCACAACAGTGATGTTCCTGTACGGTACATGTACAACAGTGATATTCCTTCTCCCAGAGCCGAATCGTGCCGCCTCCCTATCAGAACTATCCAGGGCTTGGGATGCTGGGAAGCTACAGGACAGGGCAGTACCCACCACATACCTCGCATGACCCGCTCGCTCGCACGTTCGCAATTCAGTACATGTAGCTCCTAGGACTTTAACCTCACTCATTACACATCTACACCTGCTTCTTCTATCCATCCATCACTTCATTCTTTTTTCCTCTCCCTCCCTTTCCTATTTAACTCGGAACCAGGCCTGTTGCTCCTGCTGCGCAGCCAAATCAAGGCCAGTATTACGTTTATAGTACTGTCTCCAGGGGAACGACACGAACTACCCGGACTACCCGGACTACACGGACTACACGAACGACTCTCGCGTGTGTCTACTACAGCTTCTGGATCGACTGAAGACTACTCCGACAAAAGAGAAGGATTAGAGCCATGAGGCCTTTCAGGGAGCCAGAGCAGGCTGCGAGGAGAAGGGTGCAGGTGATTGCGTTTTGTAGTGCGATGCTAAACTGGTGAGTTCATGGCTCTATCTCTTATTGTATTGGTATGGGCGGGGGCTAATGTTGTTGGGGTTGGGGTGGAGACAGCTTGTGTGCAGGGAGCTTTCTTCTCTTTTCGCTGTGGGCTCCTATATTCCAGGATAAACTTGGGTTTTCACAGTTGCAGATTAATGGGATAAGCATTGCAGGAGAGGTGGGGATGTATATCCCGTACGTTTTGCCCCCAGATCCCAGATCTACACCTCCGGGTCTACGGAAGGAAGTAGTTAGCTAACGCTGTCTGTACTCTGTGTGTGTGATGTAGAGTCCCCCTCTTCGGCGCCATCTGCGACAGATACGGCCCCGCCAAACTTTCCCTCCTGTCCAGCATGTTCTTTGGCCCAGCATACCTTCTCGCCGCACATGCATTCACCAACAACCTCCCCTTCCACATCATGCTCATCGCATTCGTTTTCATCGGCTGCGGTACGTCAAGTATGTACTTCTCTGGTGTTACCACTTGCGCGAAGAACTTTACGGGCAATAGTCGAGGAATAGCAATTGCTTTGCCGATTGCTGCGTTTGGGCTGAGCTCGTTGTGGGAGGCGCAGTTTGTGAGTAGGATGTTTGGGGGGGGTGGGGGGGAGGGGGAGAAGGGGGAGAAGGGGATCCAGGTGGCGAGGGCGTTTGTGTTTTTTGCGGGGTTGTTGACAAGTGTTGGTGTCTTGGGGGGGTGTGGGTTGACGACCCTGCCAGAGGTGAAAGGGCAGAGGGAGGATGTGGAAGAGAGTCAGGAGGGTGATGAGGCTGCGCCGCTGCTGAGGGAGACAGGGGTGAGGAGTTTAGGGAGTTATGGGACGCGTGAGGATGGGCAGGTAGTTGCTGAGGAGATTGGGGACAGCAAGAAGGGATGGTTGAACGAGAACACAAGGACGTTTCTGACTGATCCTACGATGTATTGGTTCACCATTGGGGTATTTTTGACAACGGGACCAGGAGAGTCATTTATCAACAATGTTTGTCCCACTACCCCATGAGGCATAGCTTTAAACGACCCTTACAATACTAACCGTGCCCTTATAGATGGGCGCCCTAATCCGCACCCTCTACACCCCCGACACCAGCACACTCCCAACCACTCCTCTGCACCTCCAGCAACAAAACAACATCTCCACCGCAACCCACGTGTCGATTATCGCTCTCACGTCCACAATCGCGCGCCTCATCGCCGGCTCCTTATCCGACTACCTCGCTCCGACGACCCCCATCCGACCCCCACCCCCATACGCATCTGAGCCCGGGTTTCTGGGTTGGAAGGCCTATCTGGGTAGGAAGCCGACAGTTAGTAGGATGTGGCTGCTGATTGGGTCTGCGGGGTTGATGTGTGCGGCGCAGGTTTTTGTTGCAGCAGGAGGTGTGGACCAAGCGGGGGAGAGATTCTGGTGGGTGAGTAGTGCGATGGGAGCGGGGTATGGAGCCGTGTTTACGCTGTCGGTATGTTCTCTTACTCTGCAGGTAATTTAGGATATAGATGCTAATGTTTAGGTGAATAGCCAACTATAGTCTCCATAGTCTGGGGTGTTGAGAACTTTGGCACAAACTGGGGTATCATCACAGTGACCCCCGCTGTTGGGGCTACCCTTTTCGGGCTTGTGTTTGCGATGAATTACGATAATGCCGCAAAGGCACAGGAGCATGTATTACGTATGCTTGGAGCATACTACCACCCAGTTGTAGAGACAGGAGAGGGACTATTGAGCATGATTGTGAGTGGGGGAGAAGTGGGGGGAGCACCACCGGCCATGTGTTATGGTAGGGAGTGTTATAGCGTAGCGTTTTGGATTATGGGGGGGAGTGTGGTTGTGGCGTGTGGGTTTTGGGCCCTGGCGTGGAGGGGGTGGCGGAGGAGGGGTATAGTCGTCTAGAAGATGGCCTGTGGTGTTGAGGGGAGGTGGCCATGTTGTGGAGGGGATTGTTTCACACTCATAGGCATTACATAGGGTTTAGGGGGTAGATGGGTGGGTTGCCTACCACTTGTCACCTCATTCTAATGCAAAATAAACCCTCCAAGATACCAAATACTCCCCCCAAAAGGAATAGTGGAATATAGACAAGGAACAGATGCCACATGGGATGGATGTAATTAACCTCTGCCTCACCTCTGCCTCACCCCGTCTGCCCCTTGTTTTTCTTAGTCTTCTCTTTTACTAACCTTCCTTGTCATACCAATCTTCATAATCTTATTTATCCGGCAACCCTACATGTTTACAACAATCGGGAATGCTTCGCCAAGCGAGGTGCATCAACGAAACGAGAAATCATGTACCTACCACTAAACATTGCTACCCACATATTTTTTTGAAACCTTTCAGCGTAGCTGAGGGAGATTTTTTAAGCCTGTAACGGAGCTACTGTACTGGGAATCGAACAGTCCGGGATTAAGAGTGGCGAGCAAGCAAGCAGGCAGGCATATCCATCCGTAACTGGGACCTGATATGAGGGTAAGGCTCATCATACTAGGGTTCATAAAAATTGGGAGCTTAGTCTGGAGATATGTAACATGGACAGACATTCCCACACATCTGCTCCCCATAACCAGTCTATTCACCACAGCAAGCCCAATCACGCACGCAATTCTTGTCACTCCGCATCTACCTAGACCTATCTGCCAACAAGAAGAGTGAATGATTATGATAAGTCAGGGTAGAACAAGCAAGCCGTCGTAAGCGTACAGTCTATCTAAGCTCTCCAACTGAGCATAGGATATTAAAAAACAAGAAACCCCAAAGCATAGCATGCCTGATAGCAGGAACAGGCTACGGCCAAGGAAATGCTGAACTCCTCTTTTTAGAAAAAGAAGGCGTCAAACCAAGGACAAGCTCTATTCAGTCCTCATGTTCTCCACATTCTCAATCAACCCGGGTATCTCATCAACAGTGTACTCTCCCTTGAGGATCCCTAGAATAAAGACACGGATTAGCGTTCCGCCTCCCACGTACACGGCATGAGAACCTACTATAAACCGCGGTAAAAAGTGGAAACTCCCCTTCCAACCCCCTCATCTTCAAAAACTCATTAACTTCCTTCGCGGTACTAGTGCCCTGCAACTTTTGGCCATCAAGCACCTCCTCCTCAATCTCCTCAATCTTCTTCCCTGTCGTAACCATCATCTTTGCACATTTATGGTTCCTCCCACCATTACAGCTCGTAATCAAATCCGCAACACCGCAGCTCTCTTCCGTAAATGTACTTGTTCGGCATGTATCTGCAAAGAACATCTTACCGAACTTGCGCATCTCCAAGAGACCAACCCGCATAATTGAAGCCTTGGCATTATCTCCCCACCCCCGGCCATCGGAGAAGCCAGCGGCGAGGGCGACAATGTTCTTGAGCGCGCCTCCGAGAGAGACACCTGCTACATCGGAGATGCATCGAACGTGGAAGTATGGTCTGTGGAAGAGAGTTTTAAAGGTGGCGTGATCAATTGGAGGGTACTCTTTTGGTATTTCCTGTTCTTCTGGAGTTTCCTTTGGAGGCTGGTAGGCGATTGTCGTTTCAGAGAACTTTTCCTGGGCAACCTCATTTGCAATATTTGCACCACTAAGCGCACCGCAGTAGATTCCTAGTCTCCGGCCGATGACATCCGAGAAGAGTGAAACACCCTCTGGAGAGACTTCAACACCCTTGATACACGAAATGGCCTTTGCATAGGGTAGGTTGTGGCCCTGAATCTGATCACAGATCTTGCTGACAAATTGGTGAGGAACGCTAAAGACCAGGATAGTGGCATCCTTGACGGCGTTGGTGATGTCGGGAGTTGCGAGGATGTTTGAGGGTAGACGGATACCAGGGAGGTATTTGACGTTCTCGTTGAGTTCATTGATCAGCTGTGAAAGCTTAATGAGTTGCGAGTGTTTCGTTGGATCGTAGCTAGCGTGTGATGACGGGAGTAAATATGTCTCTTCAAACACCCACCTATGTCATGGAGCGTTTTTTGTCAGTGATACAAAGCAACCATCCAGGTGTTCAACCCAACTCACATCCTCACCTCCTCCTGGAACACATTGGGATAGTGTCTCGTATTCTCTGCTACGATCTTTGCAATTGCACTCCCCCTACAACCGGCACACCGTCAGTACGAATGCCCAAACCAAATACCTATTCAGAGCAGCTCACCAATTACCACTCCCAATAACCGCAACCTTGTGCTTCTGCTGGGCAACCATTCTTATCTTATTATCCCCAGCAATAGCTACCGTATTTAACCCCCTGTGCCCAACAATACTCCCATTCTGACTTGCCAGTTGCCTCTGAATGCTCTGTAGCCTCGTTGCTGCTGTTCGTGAAGTAGAAGTAGTAACAACCACTGGAGAGATAGGCGGCATAGGTCACGGCATAAGTCACGGCTCTCTTCTTATGTGATTCTTTGGAACAGATGTCTGGTAGGTAGTCTTATTATGGACCTCTGCTTCTCTGGTTGATACCTACTGGCTCCAGCATAACCCAGACCAAGTTTTCTTGAATTTTTTTCTGTTGGGACCTTTTCGAATGCAGGGTAGCTATGCTAAGATCCCAGCTTGGAGGCGAATGAGTGACGGAAAGAGAAGAGAGGGAATCAAGCGGTGAGAGAAGAACTGCAGTTGAACGGAGAGGTAGGTATGCCGGCAGCTACCAAGTATATATCTGAGTAGATGCATAATGAAGTACCTCCGTCATCTCATCTCCGTCATCATATTCGAACTTTAACCTCCCCGCCATAAACTCGGCTGGTCAGTTCCGTGAGCGGCACGCACATTGCTGGCTGATGACAAGATAATATAGAGGCTGGGCACGAGAACAGTTAGATCTTGTTTGTTTTCACTAGGCGAATTAATATCTCCGGGAAGGTTGCGGTGATCTGCAACTACAGTACCTTTGATTGCAACCTTGAATGGGTGAGTACTGGCCCTCCGACTGTTTATTAAGACTTGGTTGTCTGAACCAAAATATTATTAGCACCACTTCCAGTCTTCTTGCTTGCTGGTCCTTATTTGCTACAATAATATCACAATAACATAGGCCATACCATAGCCCTTGTTCCTGCACAGAGCTGCTAATGAATGGGGTCTAGCTGGGCCTACTTACTCTTTTTTTATATATATACAATATAAAAAAAGAATCACTATTAGGGCATGTTTGGTAGTCTTACTGCACATACAAGTATGCCATTGCAATAAATATTCATATATGATACTTACTTCCAGCCACTTTGCACTTTATGCCCTGTCGACTGCAGTTAATCAGGCACAATTCCTGTACATGGCGATCCCGACCCTTGCCTACTTCAGTACATGGTACCTACTCCGTACCTACACCAAAACGGGGTAGGCGCTTACACTTGGTAGATGCCTGTCTTGGCTCATGTGATTCTTATATAAAATAAGGCAACCCACTTCCTCTACTCGACATTTCCAGAACACCGAAGCAGTCAGCAAATTAATCAGACTGCAGTCCAGAACTGTAAAAGTACGTCTCATCGGTTGTGGCAGGTGTACCTAACGTAGTTAGGATACCGATGCATGTTGGCTATGTGGGATGTTCGCGCACAAGTCCCGAACACTACAACCTCTGATACCGCATCACGGTCATAACTGACTCGCCACACAAAATTTCAAGAGCTGGTGACAAGCAACTTACGGCCGGCCCTACTCAAGCATGGAGAATTCTCGGCCTGCAGACAAGCAGGTGGAACAGCTCCATTTGTGCGTGGTCCCTTCCGAATAGTATGCTCCCAATGAAGCTACGACTGACGCTTCTCAGACTTGCAGCCCGCTGGGAGAAGGCCTTGGAGGATAATCTGAAAGATCAGGCCCTTGGGCAAAACATAGACTTTGCCATAGCCCAGTAGGTCTCATCCGAACACTCCTTCTAGGGCACCCAGCATAACAATATTGTGCAAGGATTCGGAATACATACCAGGATATTATATTCCTCGACTTCGAATATGCCATTGCTCATGAAGTTGAGGGCAAGATTTGGACTAAGCATCACAAGATCATCGAGAGATATAGGTGGAACATACATAAAGTACGTTGCTGTTTGGCTTTTTCCGACATTGACAGGAAATTAGAGTTAACGATTATGTCCGGAGGGATAGCTTCGAGAGACTGCCGGGAAGAAGAGGAAGCCAGTAGAACTGCGGAAAATGCTCATGAATTTCGTGAATTTCATCAAGACCACAACGAAGTTCTATCGCGGGTTTATCCAGAGACTGGCTTCCCATTTTGGGGTTCTCGAGCTGGTACCAGTTGTAGAGCAATTTAAGCTCACTCGTGAGATATGCCACTATTGGTATTTGGTAAATTGGCCGGTGAGCTAACGCCATCATCATCCCCAGTCAGTGAACCAGATGAACCTATACCCCCTTCTCCTGAATTGAAGCGACTCATTATTCGTTCTTGTCACCGCTGCCTGGTTATTCTGGGCGATCTCTCCCGTTATCGAGAAGTTGGTAGCTCGGCAGACAAGAACTGGGCCCCGGCAACGGGATATTACGACCTCGCCAAAAAGCTTGTTCCAGAATCAGGCTCCCCGCATAACCAACTTGCTGTGATCTCTATCAGCGATGGCAGCAACTTCTCCGCGACATATCACTTGTACCGCGCGGTTTCGGTTAAGGAGCCATTTCCTGAAGCAGGGAATAACTTGGGCCTCGGGTTTCAGAAAATATTGAAGGCATATAGGAACGGAAAACTGGGTGCAAATTTGGTGAGGAAGGAGGAGCAACAGGTTTCGGAGTTATTGAGCTTGTTTACTAGGTTGCATGCGAAGTATTTCACTGGGAAGGAGTACGTATTTACATCAACTGGATGGTGGTTGAGGGTAACTCTAATGCTCATCGCCCTAGGAATGCTGAGGTTCATGAATCCTTACAAGGGGAAATTTTGGCACAGTTGACACAAGATCTAAAAGAAAGGCTACTTTCAGAAGGCATGTTGAGCAAGCTAGTCTTGATTAATATTGCAGCTGAGGCATATGCCGTTAATAGACGGCCTGGTACGTATCGACATTATTCTCCTTTGCGTCAATAGTAGCTCATATATTGGGGGCTGCCAGGCCGAGAAGCAGCCCAAGCACTGAATAACTTCCTCAATCTGAACGTACAAACCTTCAATACACTCCTCCTTGTCTTTCAACCAGAACTTGAACGGGTTTCTGTCAATAGAGATAAGCCAACGAACCCTACAGAATATGTCTCCGCTGTGGGTAGACGCATGCTTCCTGCCCTACGGCTGTACTCGAAATGGCTTTTAGTCTCCTACGAGAAGCTACGCAATACGATTGATGACACATCTTTAGCGGTAGAGACCAAGCAGCTCTGGCAGACGTATGCAAACACACTCACCTTGCTTGCTGCAACCTTCAATGTGGATACTTTGCCTCGCCTAGATTACATGCTCGAAGAGGATGAAGACATCATCGGCTTCCTCCCACTAGCTGCTGCTTCCAAAAGTGGTGATTACCTCCAAGCGAATGAGGGTCCATTCCTGAAAAAGGACAAGAATTCCCCGTACAGAGTTCACCCCAACGAGGAACAGCTGTCCCGTGTCCTACTCCTCCTCGAAGACGGGCTTACGCTTTGCGCAAACGATTCTGTCCCAATTGCAGTCGTGGATGGTACGATTATCTACCAAGAAGATGGGATGAATACTTCCATCCTCCCCTCTTCATCCTCGGCCGGACTGGGCTCACTTTCCAGACCTGAGCAAGGCCCAGGATTCACGGATATGCCACCAGAAATGCTTCCTGTCCAGCCACAGGTTGAGAGGCCCGTAAGCTTGATGGTTGGTCTAGGAGGAGGTTCGGTCGTGGGCAGTGTAGCGCCCAGTGAGAGCGCGAGCGTTATGGTTGCAATGAACAGAATGGTTGACTCAATTGTGGGGCCAAGGGGGGGAACTGTTAGTGAAGAAGATGAAGAGGACTTACGCCTATTTCAGGAGGAGGAAGGGAGAGGTGGGGGGATTGAGAAGAGTAAAAAGCAATATGACAAAGAGAGCCCATTGGAGGAGGAGGAGATATTATTTGTGGGGAGGAAGGGGAGGTTAGGAGGTGGATCGAAGGGGTCCACCCCAACGAAGGCGGGCAGGATGGGGAGGCAGAATAGTCCTGAGACCTCCGAGGTGAGGGATAGTGCCGGCGCAGGTAACTTCCAGTCAACCCCCCTCATAGCGCAGAGGGAGCGGCTTATCCCTTCAGCATTGGTGCAAACACGGAAGAAGGATGTCCGAAGAACCACTAGTGGATATGTGAAACCAACCGCCCCATCTATCGCTACTGAATCTCGCTTTGGAACCCAACTACCCGACCCACAGCAATCAGCATTACTACAACTCCCATCCCCATCCCCCCCACCACCACGAATCTCACCTCCCAATACAACCGCAACAACAGTACCAACCACATCCCCCAGCAGCATCACCCAAATCCACTCCACCCCTGCAGCGGCCACACCCCCAGTAACTACAACAGGAACATATACCGCCTCTGATCTAGTAAAGCAACTTCATAGTTATAGTTCACAAATGATGAATACAGCTAGAGATTCGTATATTATGCCTAGTCAATCACCACAGTTGCCACACCCACCTCACTCTCATGCACATACTCATTCGCATACTCATTCTCACCAGACACGGCCTGTGCGTGGAGGTGTGGGGAGGGGAGATTTATGGTGGTCACCAGGGGGCGAGGGAACTGGAGGCCTGTATTCGGAGGGGGAGGCGAGTTTATGTATGTATGGGACTGGGGTGGGTGGATGGTCTGGAAGGGAGCAGAGTCCAGTGGGGAATGATAGGAACTTGGGCTCGCCGATGGGGTATAGGTAGGCGAGGAGGAAACTACATAGGTGGAGCCTGGCATGAAGATTGGTTTATGACATAAAATTGGCTTATCTTTTTGCGCTCACACTGGCTGGTGTGTTTACTATTTCACTCGAAACTATGGCTGATGGCAACAGTCGCCTTCGTGTGGATGGGCTGGACTACGGCCTCTACTGACTTCCTGCTGGTAATTTCAGGAAACGCCTGGGTGAAAGAAGTTGTCGGAGACGAAATACACAGCGATATGAATAGCATAGGATATATACTTCTATTGAGGGATAACACAATAGTAGAAATGAAAAGGTGCCAATAATAGAACCCATAAACTCCTGCCCCTGTCCCTAATGTTGGTTTGAATGTTGAATGTGAGTGTTGTCAGTTGGGAGTGGCTGGGTATGTTGAAGTTGACAAGTGAAGGTCAAGGATTTCGATTGTGATTGTGGGGTATATTGTGGGGTAATTAAGCCTTGCTGTAGATTTGCTTTTCCTCAGGGAAGGCGGGGCCGAATTCCCTGATGGACAAGCTGGCGAGCCATTGGCCCATGTCAACACAGGTGGGGAGGTCCTCACCTTTTACGAGGCCTCCAAGGAAACCGCCGGCGAAGGCATCACTACATGAAAGGATACAATTAGCTTCTGATTGAGGGTCTGAAGAAGAGCCGGGGTTCCATACCCAGCGCCATTGGTGTCGGTGATCTCAGCGGGGTTGATTTTCCTGACTGGATAGGCCTGGACACTGGGCTCGGAGTCTGTTGCACTTGCGACGATGGTGGGCTCGGTCCCCTGGGTAATGACAACTTGACGGCGCCTGGAAGGGTTGATCTTTGGGAGGTTGGCGAGCTTTTTTGCGATCTCGGTGATATCTGTAATACCCCAGTTGTGGGACTCTGAGTATGCGAGAGCCTCGGACTCGTTACCGATGAGGTAGTCGAGGTATGGGATGACCTGATCCATGGGCTCCTTAAAGAATTGGCAGAGGAAGGGGGCAGAGAGGTTCATGGAAAAGATCTACCAGAATTGTGATTAATAGGAGTCTTGCCTGGAATACCGTGGGGTGAAGTTCTACCTTGTTGGTGGCAGCAGCATGCTCAGCAAGAGCCAAAATGGCTGGAACACAAACAGTCAAGTGGTATCCTCCAACGTAGAAGGTATCGGCATTTTCAACGAGAGCCCAGACCTTCTCGGATTTGAGATGCTCAAGCTTGTAGTGGTTGGCGGCACCGAGGTCAGTGACCATGGATCGGTCGTGGCCGGTGATGATAACAGCACACTTCCCGGTGGGAACAGACTCTTCGATACGGTACTCGGTACAGACACCGCCCTTAACGCTACAGGCTTGGACGAGCTGGTCGGCGTAGGCGTCCTTGCCGACACAACCGACGTAGACAGTGGATTTTGGTGGAAGAACATACTGGTAGGATTATTTATCAGCACAAGTCTTCGCCAGTGATTCGGCAATTGGGGTATTGGGGGTATATTGTGGATGCACACCTGAGCTCCACGGCAAGCGTTTTGGGCAGCACCTCCGGCAACGTATCGGGGTTTGAGCTTGGTGATCTCCTCGTAGATGGGCATGTGTTTCTCCTCAGCGAGGATAGCATCGTTGGGCTTTAACCCATACTTGTCGAGCAAAGCCTGGTCACTGTAGGTGGGAATGTGAATTAGTATGTGACGGCCCTTTTTGGGGGTGCAGGAGCTTACCCATTGACCTGGATGTCTATGCCGAATTGTCCTGTATTAGTTTGCAATTCAATTGGCAGTGCTAGAGACAGTCTTCGCACCGAGAAGGGGGTTTCCCAGGCACAAGAGCTGGTATTCCTTGACCATTTTGTACAGACGGTGGGACAGATGGTGGAATGGAGTTGAAGTTGTGTTGTGAAATGGCGGGGATTTTGATAAAAAGGTATTTGCAACCTCCGCAACCTTGGCAACAGACAATCCCCGTCTCATAGCTTCACAGACGTATAGACTTAAAAAAAAAACTCTATATATGTACCATACCAACACACGCGAGGTGCCACATTCAGTATCAACCGCGCACCGTTTCAAGTGGGATACAGCAGGGAAAAACGGTCCAACTACTAGAACAATTTTCAATAAACAATGTTCAACACCAGCATCGGCTCCACCATGTGGCTGCGTCAAGGGCGCAGCTCGATCAACCGGCGCTATGGTCAGGATGTGACGTCTCTTGTTTGGCTCTTCTTTTTCATTGCCCCCGCCGTGCCTCCTGTTTGCCTTTCCCGTGCACCAGGGTCTCTTTTGACCCAATCTATATTAGGGACGACAGATGATCAGTGACGAGGGTTTTGAATTGTACTGTAGGGGTTTTAGATTACAGTGGTGTAGAACAGAAAGCACGAATAGTAGGGTAGAAATCAATTAACGGTGGTTGAGTGCGGGTGTTGTGTTGTGTGGTGAAGTTGAAGTGATGGGCCTAGCTAAGCTGACATAACCTTATGACATAACGCTAGTATGTGAACTAACAAATTGTTGTGGATATAACTGTACATATCACCATTGAAGCAAAGAAAATGAGTATCCATCACGTCTATCCCACCACTCTCGCATCAATCAAGTTCGTGTTACGGTCAGACTACCTTGATTACGTTCAGGATCGCACAACCTCGTGACCTTGACATCCATAGAGCTGTCAATACTACTCATATCCTGAGGTGTAATGAGTATAAACTGCTTTCCAATGGACCTCCTCGCCGCCTCGATCTGTAATGCCGATATTGTGAGCAAATCATATTAAGAATAGGGAGTGGATAACGCACCATCATTTTAACACTGATCGTGCGATTTACTGAATCCATAAAGACATCAAATTCGTCAAGACATCGGATAGGAGAACCCATCGCCTCCCAGAGTGCAAGGAGTAAGCAGACGGTCGAGAAAGAGCGTTCTCCACCAGACAGCGTCTTAGGGCCCCGGCCTGCTTCCGACTCTTGCTGGCTTGGTTGGACCTATAAAAGGGGTTAGTAGCAAATAACACCAGGTGATTCCTAGTAGTTTCTTATACGCACCTCCAATTTCAACTCCTGGTTGTCATGGTCGATACGGAGGCGGCCCCTGAAAGCCCTCTGCGACATCAACCACATAAATTGAGCTCTAGCTCTCGCACTGATATAGTGACGGAACTTTTTCCACCGTACAGTTCTGTCCTTATAGCTGTGCTTCATGATCTCGAGAAGTTTCTGCATCTGCCTAAGATCTTCTCTTGCTTGCAAATAGCTTCTTGCCGCGGCCTCACACGTTGCCACAATCTCCTCGAGAGTGCCGCCAATGCTGTGTATGGATTAGCATCAACCTGACTAAGAAGATTTTTCCGAGGCTACTAACCGTCGATTGGACTCATCCAACTCTCTTGTCAGCTTCTTAAGCGTTTGATCTAGCTTGTGTGCAGTGGCTTCCCTAGGAACCCTGACACGTTCACAGACAGCATTCGCTTTGGCAGTGAACTCCTACGTATAGTCAGCAAAGTGAATCGAACCAAAGTTATGATGCCAACTCCCACCTGTACAATTCGCTCTCCTGTGCCGTGCTGCTGTTGTCGGCGACGTAGCTCCTCTTGCGCCCCTTCGAGTTTGGCGTGCCAGTGATTTTTATCTGTCAAAGCCTGTTGACGTTTGGCCATGACATCGCTCAACTCTTGCTGTGATCGTGTCAGCTTATACTTCCACCGAGGCCCTATATCAGCGTACCTCGCGCTGCTGAACTGCCTTGCGAGCCGTTTCGAGCTGATTCTTGAGATCGCCTAGTTGTTTTTTATATGATTCCTGCTCCTCATTCAAGGTCCGCCTTGTTACAGACAACTCCATATAAACCTGTTCATCTGACTCGAGCTCCTTTTTGAGAGTCTAATGTAATGTTAAAAACTGTATACCCAGACTGGTGCACAATACCTACCTCGAGTTGCGTTTCGAGAATCCCCAGTCTGCTATCTGCCACATTTTCCTCAATATCGTTGGAAATCTTTTCGATCCGATCATCCAGGCGTTGTCGCTGGATCCTGAGCTGCCTTTTTCGTTCCTCAAAAGATCGCAGACCATTCCCTAGTGTGGCAATAGTCTGATCTTTCTCCCTCTTGAGCTTCTTCAAATCCTCCAGCTCTCGATCTAGTTGCTCAAGCTCCAGCTGTATTTCTCTACACGACTTGAGCCAATGGATAACATGAATTGGGGTCAGGAACGTACCTTCTTTGGTTGTCAAGGTCCGTTTTCATACGTGGTGCTCCAGGCCACGCCTTTACGGGTTTGACTGCATTACCGCCGACTCTGTTACCAATTAGCAAATGTCACAAGAGATTGTATGCCCCACCATCACGCAAGCTTCAAGCGAGCACTGACAAAAAAGGGGGGAAAGAAATAAAGTTGTACGAAGCCGCATTTCACTTACCTTCCCCCAATTCTTAGGCCCCATCCCCGCCTGCCTAGATTTTTTGCATAGCAAACTTGGATATTCCTGCTATTATGTTCAGTCACGGTAGACCATACGGCATTGGCCTCTTCTTGGTCATCGAAAAGCAACGCCTGTTCAATGCCATTTTGAATGACCAAATGCTTCAGTATAAGTGGGTGCGATATCTTGAACGGTATTAGTGAAAATAGACTCCAATACAGATGTGCATGAAGTGTAGGCTACTCTTACCTCGAGCACTCTCAGGATAGTATCAAATTGTTCATCGGGTTCACGGAGTTTGAGGGGTGTGTTTTTACATATCGAGACAGGGAATTGGCTGTTATTCTTTAGTATAAGAGACTTGGAAGGTTGAAGCCTTAGCATGTAACTCACCAGTTGTTATTATACATTAGTTTTCGTAGAAGGCTTTGGTCGTCATAGTTGGTAACTACAAAGCCTGAAAGCCCATTGCCGAAAACAGTTTCAAGGATAGGGGACCAATCTTGCTTTAACAGTGTCACGTGCCGGCCGAGAGGCCCAAGCGGTTTTTCCCTCCAGTTCCCTTTGCGAGCCTCATCATCGATAAGCCTCAAGAGGGTCTGCATATTTTGCCCATAAGCCAGCATAGCTTGGTTCTGGACTTTCCGTAGCTCCTGTTCTCGATTGCGGACTCTCAGGATTTCGTCCTGCTTTCCGTTAATTTGTCGTTGAATGTTCTGAGAACTTTCCTTGGCTGTGGTGAGTTGAGTTTGACATCTGACATGCTCTGTCTCAAGCTCTTGAGCCTGTACTGTAACACGATCGCGCTCTTGGATTTTTTCTTCTTTCTCAGAGACCAGTTGAGCATTACTTCCACCGTCGATTCCACGGAGCCGTCTCTCTTCGTCGCTTTTCCGCCCTTCTGTAACAGAAATCCGGTTCTTCTGCGCCTGAACCTGAGCTATAGCATCTCTCATATCAGACTACCCCCATATCAGCTTAATTCGGTTGCTCGAAGAGGTGGCTAATCACCTGTATTTTCATGAGTTCCTGCCTAGTGGTATCCATCTTGTCTTTTATCTGAAACTCCTCCTCTTCAATTGGCCTAAGTTTCCCTGACTCAGCAGCAAGATTTTCTGCTGATTGGTCCCTAGCTACACTTACCTCCGCAAAGGCCTTCTCAGAGTCATCGATCTTTGCTTGAATGCGTTCTATCAAGTCCTCCGTTTCCCTGATCTCCGCGGAAATTTTGGTAAGATGCTAGAGATAGTCAGTTCAGTCCTAGGAGGATTAAACCCCAGCATCTGGATAACCGACCTTCTCCTGGTCCTCAACTTGCACCCAGGCCATTTGATGCCGGAGCTGCTGGATCTTCTGTTGCAGCTGCTGCTGCCCCTTGCATTGGTTAAGCTTATGCTGAGCTTCCTCCTTCTGTTTCTTCAGTAGTAGTAGGTGTGATCGTTTGGTCTCAAGTGTAGCCTCCGTGTTCATGATAGAGTCAATAAGCAGCTTGTAATCCTGGTGCAGCTGCTCCAGTTGAACACCTTTGATGAAGAACTTATACTTTTCTCGTTCACTAGAGCTGTTAATGAACTGACGGGCGGCGTCTTGTGTGAGAACATTCATTGGATTGTCGACCTGCAGCCCCATATAATCACAGATTTCATCTAATTCTTCCCTCTTGCTTGAGATGACCCTGCCAGCCTTGGACTTAAGCTTATAGGAGCTGTGACCTTCCCGAGAGAAGCTTCTTTCGACAATGATGATGTCACCATAGACATCTGGTTTGTAACCATCTCCACTGTTCTTCAGCTTGAGGGTAATGCGAGCTTGGCTGTGTACCCGAAAGTTAGCAACACTGCATCCCACTATGTATTCTGGGATAGACATACTTCTGGCCTTCTTTAATGAATGATTTCAGACTCGATCCACGATTGGTGGAAGTGGCTTTTCCGCCCAAGCAAAGTGTGAGACCAGTGAGAATGGCACTTTTCCCACTACCGTTGTGCCCAATGACAAAGTTTATTAGGGGGCCCAGTTTGACTTCCAAATGGGAGTGACACTACATTCATTAGCTCAGGATATAGGGTAGATTTTGAAGCTGCAAGGCACACCATGAAATTTTCCAACTCAATAGCTGTGACTATTCCAAAGTCTGCGGGAGTCTTAAAAGCGACACTTGTCAGCCAGTACCTCTACAGGTAGCGGGGAGGTCATGCAAACATTTTTGGTATTCTTGGAGTTCTTCTCAACAATAACCTTTGTGGCTCTTTGTGTGGAGGCCTCAAGAGCCTCCTCATCATCATCTTCGTCATCCTCGTCCTCATTAAGCGTCATCTGCGTTGGGTTAAGGACATCATCTTCGTTGTCATCTTCATCACTGTTATGACTTGACTCCGGACTCCTCCGTTGACGTTTATTACTCTATGCACAACTCTATTAGTTTTATAACCCAGGAAACAATGGCGTCATTATACATTTTGGGCACGTGTCGGAGGGGACATTTGACCCTCCGTCGATCCATCTTCCCCAGAGATTTCCCGGAAGCGTTTTGTGGGCGGCATCAGGATCTGTTGTGGAGGTATCGTTGCACAACAGAGGGGTTTGGGTTGAGGACGACGCGACAGACCCCGGCTTGGCAACAATTTAGGAATCTCACCTGGGTACGTGTTTGTCACGTGTGTGGCGTGTGATGTGGATTTTTGTTATATCTATCAAGTGGCACCGCTAGCCTTAGGCTCCACAGACGTATAGACACAAAAAAAAGATTAAGTGGCACCATTACTCTAGATACTGCTGTAAGGAATGTTTATCCACCAAAAACCCAAGCATCTTCCTAATGAATGGTGAATAGTCGTGCTGTTTCCTCGTAGCATACGTCGTGTATGTTTCCAGCTTTTCCTGCTCTTCCCGCATTTTGAATCTTAACGTGTCTTGCTCTTGGATCAGCTTTGCCCTTCTATCAACTAGCCTGGCAACATCCAACTCGGATTCAATATCTGTAACCATAGCTTGGTCAAGGTCTGTAACGTCGGTCTGGACTTCAGGGTTGATGCTGGCTTCTGATAGGGTGCTTTTCCAGTTTACGCCAAGCGAGTCGAGCCTTCGCTCTATCAATCCGGCCAGCTTCATATTTGTGGACAGCTGACTTTGTAGGATAGTCAATGGTTTCTTCACGATAGCCAAGAGAGTGAACCGGATTTCGTCTTGCTCATAGCGTAGGATCCGTTCTTGGATTTTCGGTGTGGCCAATGCGAGCCAGGTCTCACTCGTGCATTCACCTGTGGAAGTTAGATTCCTAATTCTGAGGCGCATCAGGGCAGAGGCACTTGCCTAACCTCACGGGCTGCCGCTTCAGACCATCGAGTTCCCATAACGAATTCCCTATGGGGACATATGCAATGAAGTGAAATGATTCCCCCTCTTCTTCCAGAGCAGTAGTCCTTTTCCGCTTGGAAGCCTCCAGGAGTCCTATATCAGAATCCATCATTTCTGCCTTCCTGTGGCATGGTCAGCATTATTAGGTTTCAGCAGGCCTGGTGGCATCTAGCCGGAAGCATAGTACCTTGCAAAGGAGTTATGACATTGACGAAGATACTCAAAATTCGCCAGAGCGAGGCCTCGCAACGGAGGTGATAAGTCGCGAGAGTATTCCCTAAAGCTTCGAAGATGTTCACCAACATCTACATGTGGGCAATTCATGACAATATTTAACATTGCCAGACTGGCACACAGGTTATCCGTGACCTATGGTAAGGAAATAGTCAGCGGATATAATTAAAGGACAAAAATAAAGTTGGACGCACCTGGTTTGCAAACCATACACCCTCTGGACAGCTGACCTCTGCTTCCTCTGGATCCACCTCTGATCTCCATCTGAATAAGAAAATGAGGCCATAGACAGGTCTGTACTTATTAGTATCATGATAGTAGTCCACAAGGCTAGGCCCCATACTTTATTGTATTTAGAGAGTCCTCGTCCAAACTGTATACTTCTTCAACTTGGGAATCTCGAACCCCAATATTCTTCAACAATTCGTTGAATACTGCCTACAAATATATATCATATAAATTAGGCTGTGCCATCATTGTGAAGATCAGAGTATGAGACAAAATAGTATATGGAAATACTTACAGGTTCTGATTCTATAGTGGACCACCCTGGCCACGTCCGCTTCTCGCTAGCCAGTTGGGTGATAACATCAAGTGATTGAGTGGCTATGGACATGGAGGTGTTGGTGTGGGAAGCGGAGGATTGATTCTAGTAAGTATATGCTCACTACTATATGAATATGAAATAGTTATAGTACGTGGGGTAGTCAATACTTATGATACCTATGGCACCTGAAAGCCTGGAGGTACGTCTGCATGAATCTTGGTGCCACGTGACCTTCGCGTGTGTCGCGTACATCTCTACCTAAGTACGGAGTACAGTACAGGACATGAGCGCCAAGCAAATGACACACACATATGCCGATGCAACATTGCATGTATTCCATTGCATTACAAATTGAGGGCTTGTGCCAACCAGATGCAACGTTGGCCCGTGTCACTATTCTAACAACCCAAACCCCACCCCGTGTACCCGATCAATCCATACTATAGTTTGTATTTGCAAGTGATAGTACTTTTAGTTGCTCACATATCTGTTTGCCTCGCCAGTAGGATTTTGGTTTTCTTTGTTCACCCCCACATAGCTAGTGGGTTTAGTCCTATTTTATTACTACGGTTGTGATTTTGTCGTGGGTAGTTCTGCTTGGTTGCTTATGTCTATTTGGTTTACTAGTAAGTACGGATACAACCCAAAATAAATTGACCTTTACTAGGTCCATCATGGGGCTTGAGTGGAGTGGCAGCAATATCGTAAACATTTGGATACTGCAGAGTACAAGCTCAGGATAAGGAAGTATGTCAATTTTTTTTTTTTTCATTCCAAAACACAAATTCGACCACCGCCTTCCCCGTCTGTCTTGTTGTAGATGAGTCCAGCAATAATAACTACTATCCTTATCAGCCAATATATTATTTCCTCACCTTTTATACCTCCTATTCATTCTTGTTCTCGTGCCCAGACTTGTAATTTTTATTTGGGAATGCTTGGCATTTGTCCTACTCAGGGTAAAACTCATTCTTTTTATGTCCACTGATGATACTATTCCTGGATTCCCCCATTGTTTTGCAAACCTCTTCGTCAGCAATCTCTGCGTGGCCCTCTCTGCCTGCTGAACTAGTCTGGAAAAGCAGTGGTGTGCTTCACTCTTGTGGAAGCTGCGCTGGAGATATACTCTTGATTGCATCATTCATCCCGGCAGGTTTTTTTCCCCGGATTAGACTGATCTGCCTTTGTGCATGCATAGGGCCATGGATGACGAGGTAAACACGAAGCAATTATATTTAACCCCTGTCCCAATTTACAAGTATGTTGGAAGCCAAGTACCGTCTCATAGCCTATGGCTCCCTTCGGGGAAAAGACGTATAGTCAAAAAAAAAAAAAAACCTAGAAGCCTGTATGGCATAAATAAATACACGATACATATGTATCCATAATGCATTTCTGATATCGTCCGACATCAGTCATACCGGTATACCCCCCATAAAAAGCGACAGCTATGGATCTAAGAAAGTTACCCGCTGCATACATCCTTGAGCTGAGACTACAACATAACTTTTTAGCAACACAAACCAACGCACATAGCCGGTGCTCCTAGAACAGATATCCCATCACAAAAGCTACATGCCGTTTCCAAAGCAAAGAAAGTGTAAAAGCGGAATAGGAAATACACACAGTATGCATCAGTCACTAAGGGCATGTACTGTACTCAACGGCGCAGCCGTAGGTACCCTCGCTCTCGACACCGAGGCGGGTTTCCTCCTACTTCTATTCACATTAGGGCTGCTCTCAACAGCTCCGGCTACTCCCTTGGGCGCTACAGGGGTACGAACCCCCGTAATACCAGAGTTCCTTCTGACGGGCCTGCCCTTAAGCCTTGGCCCACGCTTCACCTGAGACTGGTCTTGGGGTTGCCGTGGAGGTGGTGGAAGTGAGATGTGATTTTCTTTCACCACTGGCGAGGGTCGAAGAAGATCCGCTCCAATCGTATCAGACAAATTACCATCTAACTTAACATAAGTATCCTAATCCACTTGCACGAGGGCTCACGCACAGGGGATAGCTTCAACTCACCAACGTCTGCAGCCTCCTCCATACGCGCCAACCCGCTTAGATGTGCACTCTCCATATGCTCCTCCCACTCCTTCTCTGTATCAAAATCCAAATACTGCCTCACTTTCTCCTGCACACCCCATAGTCGTCGCTCCTTCTTCCCGGGAGGTATTGGCCTTGAGCATCCCCCCCAATAGCAAGGGTATCCACCAAACGACGCCTTACTCTTATGAGCCTTGGCAGTATGCTTCCTCAACAGCCCGACAGTATGTAACTGCGCATGACAATTCTTCCATCCACACTTAACAGTGTCAAACATCGGAGGTGGAGAAGAAGCTCGATTGTCAGCCGCAACAATAGGGGCCTTCTTCCTCGGTCTGATTGGGCCTTCTATGTCCTCATTCTTTCTCTTCCCACGCTTATTTGTCTGCACTGAATTCCCGCCGGGTTCTGCCGCGCATGGAGTCTGGGATTGTATGACCACAGCAGTAAGCTTTGAGCGTGTCGAGGCCTCAACCTTATTCACTGGAGTCCAAGCATTTGTCCTCGGTGCAGTCTCTTGGGGCTTTGTTCTTGGAGTTGCTGGTGGTCCCACTAGTCGCATGCGAGGGCCTCTCAGGCGTGGACTAGGATGTGCAGCAGCTTCCCTCCCAACACCTTCTGCATTTTTCTCCGTGCTCCCATTCGCTGTCAGTGCTCTAGACATAGTAGCACGACGGCTTTTATCTGTAACACTATGTGAAGTAACTGAATCAAAAAGTCCTCCCAATGAGGTATGAGAGCGAGGTGCCCGAAGTTTGGGCCCCTTAGATGATGACGCTGCAGGTGGATTTGGTGGAGCTAGGGTCAGATTTGTGTTGGCGTTATCCACTTTCTCTTTCTTCCTTTCCTTGCCCTTCCCCTTTTTGGTTTCATCTTCCTCACCCGGCCCTTTCCAGTGGTGCCGACTCCCAGGCCCGTTAGGTGAAGGGGTCAAGTCTTTTTCAGGGGATTGCGCTCTTGTTATAACCCCCAAGTCACCCATGACAAGATCATCATCGTCATCATCCGGCAGCTCGACAACCTTAGCACCTTCAGGAACGGGATCTATCAAATCCCATCTCAAGGTCTCAAGGTCACTATCCTTATTCATATATTTGCTTAAAGTAGTCAGGAGTGGGAATAGATGACTATTCAACGGCGCCATCTTTGGATGTCTGCCTGTGGCAAGGAGAACGTTACGGGCGATGGTTTTTGGATCATAGGTCGACACACGAGCTGCCTTTCGTTTAGAGATTTTCTTCACAATCTTGTCTTTGCCAGGTAGCATCAGGGCCGGAGGTAGCTGAGGTGCAGTATCCAACACTGGAAGACCCACTTGTGCTTGATGGGCTGACGGAGCGGGTTGCTCAACTGGCGGTGACTGTATACCAATCATAGGAGCCACAGGGACCATCTGGGCAATAGGTGCGGCTGATAGTGGGTAGGAGGGCCTGTTGTGAAGGTTCTCCGCATGTTGACTCAGCGGCAGCGCCGGGTGTTGATTAGTAGGGTCGGGATGCGATGAATGGCTCATCACTTCAGCATCAGATGCACTTGGTCGATTGTTCATCGCTCCCGAGAGTTGGGCGGATTGTGGCATTTTGTATGTCACCCATTGGGGGGTGCCAGCATCGCTACTGTGAGAATCCTGAATATATGAGATATCATCATTATTAAAGAATAATGGTTGTGATTGGAAAGGAGGATCGTGTGAGTGTGGTGGGGCAAAATGTTTGTCGGGCTGTGGTGGCTCTGGCTGTACCACAGAAGTGGCATACCTCACACTCTGTGGGGTCGGATTCTTCTGCATTGGTGGAGGATACATGGGTGATGCTGCAGACGAAGAGTTCGAACCACCGTGGATTGTAGGTTGTGTTGGTGAATCGGCAGCTGCACCACTCTTTAGCTCCTCTGAAGTAGACTGAGCGGATGCTCCAGGAATATCTATAATAGCTGCATTCTTGCCCTTAGGGCTAGGAGTGACTTCTGAGCTGACTGTTTTTGAGGGGTTCCCTTGGGGCTTTTTCTGGACTTGCTGGGGTAGCATAGTATGTTGAACGTTTATATTCCTGTCATGTGCTGAACCTGTGTTGGTAGCCCCTCGATGATCAGATGCTGCAGCCCTGACGTTAAGGGAAGCTACCTGGTGGTCTCCATTGGTTTCGCTCACCCCGCTGCCTTTATTCGAAATACTGTGGGGGACATCAGATACTAACGCTCTCGCAAAATCTGATCTATCAAATGTATATCCAGCTCTTTCTAGTGTTTCACAAAGTCCCACAAAGTTAGGGCTAGGATTTTTATCTAGAAGACTCTTGACCCAATCCTCTGGTAGAGGTGGATTATTGGATCCATTGTTGGCCATGAAAATTGCCGCCTTCGTAGCCAAATTCGGCCTCTTATCTGGTGGGAATAAAGGTGTCTGGCTTGGTGGTGAGAGGCCTGTAGAGTGGTGTCAGGCAAGATCGGGTGCATGAGATAATGAGAGAGGAGATCGCACCTGATAGAAACTGTACATGAGGCGCATTCTGTGCCATATGCGAGGAGCGCAATGTAGTTTTGGGCGCCAACCGGTTATGGTTAGATGGATTAGGTAGGTAAGATTGAGTAGTACTGGCCATGAAATTGGGAGGCTTCTGTAGGGACACAGGATTAACAGGCATACCTGCCTGCGCCTGTTGAATCGAGGGAAGTGCTTTGACTTCGCTTTGATCTTCCAGGTTATAGTCAGGATGAGATAGGGTCTGATGCATAGAACCAGTGGAAGGGCTCAAGACCGCACTGCACGAGCGGGAATGAGCTTGGGCATTCTGATGAGGGACGTTTATACTGGATGAAGGGACTTGTTGGTTTGTTGTGTGGGGAGAATGCACATTACTGGGGGCATCTCTGGAAACACCTCGAGCCTCTGGGGCAGCAGTCCCACCCAATCGACTGCCCTTCTTGACATTCTCCCACACTGCGTGAAAACCGGTGGGATCAATCGTCTGATATTGCCTCATTCGTGCAACCATTTCTCGCATATGCCTCTCCATCTCAACATAGTCAATCGCACTGGGTGGCCCAACGACTGCAGAAGTATTATTACATGATGTGGAAATCGTATTCTGGTCAGGCGACTGCTGTTGCTGTTGCTGTTGCTGTTGCTGTTGCTGTTGCTGTTGCTGTTGCTGTTGCTGTTGCTGTTGCTGTTGCTGTTGCTGTTGCTGTTGCTGTTGCTGTTGCTGTTGCTGTTGCTGTTGCTGTTGCTGTT
>Ga0307514_10001083_pt1 | contig 38159 bp, 26 predicted proteins | sample 16_EM_MG_FD_203088 | JGI IMG/M metagenome (GOLD analysis project Ga0307514, IMG submission 203088) | Populus trichocarpa ectomycorrhiza microbial communities from riparian zone in the Pacific Northwest, United States - 16_EM | ecosystem: Host-associated > Plants > Roots > Unclassified | place...
TGCTGTGGTGGGTTACCTCCTCGTGAGTATTTAGGGCAGAAGCTCGCCTTATGGTTCGGAGATCCGCATCGTAAGCATTTGCCGCTAGAACGTCGGATTTCGAAGATTTCCGTTGAGACCCATGGTGCTGGCGGTAAGCCTGACGATTGTCCTCCGCCGCCTGATTTGCCGTGTTTGTTTGTTCCCAATTGGCCGGACTTGCCGCCGCCGGTGGTGTCGGCTTACTCAGAGATGGATGGCCGGTAGCCTCGGTTGCCGCCTTTGGAAGATGAGTCCGTAGGCTGTTTCTGCTGCTGTTGCTGCTGTTGTTGCTGCTGCTGTGGCTTCTTGTTTTCAACATGTGTAACTTCCGAGGCCGCGGCCTTATCGAAGAACTCGTCCAAGGTGTCAAATCTGCCGCAGGCGGGCGTCATCGGTCCAACTTTGTTCTTGAGAGAGTTGCGGAGGCCTGCCCAGGCAATATCGTAGAGGACTTCTTCATGCTTCTGTAGATTCCACCCAGCCTGTCTCCAATTAGCTTTCACACGATTCGCATAGGCTCTGACCGATTCTTGTGGAAGTTGTATGTATTCCTGCATGAGCGTAATCACCGCCACGCGACGTCGATCCTTATCCCCATAAACCTTGGCTATCTCCTGTGAAAAGAGGTCGAAGTCTTGTAGGCATGGGCCGGATTCCGCAGATAAGTCGCCCGCCCATTCCGAAGGGTCTGTCATCGCCGTCTGTCTGAGTGCCGGGTTTTGGTGATTGCTCCAGGCGTCCAGAAGAGAGATCGCGTATTTGACGTGATCGGGTCCACCGCGTGGGAATAGGTGGCCGTGGGAGTTGAAATTCGAGCGTAACGCGTCCAGAAATCGGTCCAGCTCTTTCGCACCGCCGCAGTACCGTACAGGGTCAACCATCTTGTAGATATTCGGTCTTGGGCCTGTGATGCTTCGTTCGGCGCGTTCGGCGCGTTCGGCAGCCCATTGATCCCGTTCGGCAGCCATTCGTTCCCGTTCGGCCGCCATCCTCTCCCGTTCGAGTTTCTGTTCGGCTTTCCACTGGGCTTGATTTTCGAGCAGCATTTCCAGCATCAACCGGTTTTGAGTCGCCATGTCTAGACGATCCTCATCAGTAATTTGGGAACGGAGATCACCAATATCGTGGTCGATCGGGCTATCTTCGTCTCCTTGATCTCCGAGGTCATCGTCGAGATCATCGTCATCGTCAATCTCGGCCTCTGGTAAAACTGCTGGAGTAGCTCGTTCGCCTATCGATGCCACTGTCTGCAGAGTGTCATCACTGTCATGGATGTCAGCGACGTGCAATTGAGTTCTAGTAAACTTCTTTGGAGGCATCTTTATTGATAAAACGCGTTATTTTGTGGCGACGCGTCGAAAGGGGTAAATCGCGAGATCCCGTGAGCGAAACGTATCGAATTGATTAAGAGCGATAATAGTGTAAGGCCGTATATCCGTATATGGCCGCGTATGAGAGTATATGAGAAAATACGGTTGCACACGTGGATGTGGTAATATATTAGAGTAGTTGATAGGTAAGATTATCGCTAGCGATCCCAGAGAGATCGCGAGTCGTCTATATAAGGTTGCGGTTACCCGGCCCTGGACACGTCTGGTGCCATTGCCGAGAACCTAATCATGACTGCCATTACAACAGCGGTCTCAAGCTGCTTTCGACGTCTCAGCTGCTCCAAAATTTGACTATCCTACAAGTCAAATCTTGTAGCATGTTGAATTCACCTCCATAACTGCTGGTGTTTTCAGGAGCACCTGAGAATGCTCTTTCAGAGTCTGAGAGCACTATGCATAGCTCCAGGGGGGCCTGGAAGCATCTGGAATCACTTGGGAGCCCTGGTGAGGTCAACCCGAGTGGCTGGGAGGTTTGCGTGGGGCTTCCGGACCGATTTACATTGTGCTGATGCAGTTTCGTCCATACCATTTCCAGCGACAAGCATCTACCAGTCAGATACCACCTCACCATCGCCAACAGTATACAAGAGTCAATACTGCACACATCAAGGCACTCCTCTTCATATCAGCAAGGGCACTCGCCATTACACTAAAATATGCTATCACCATGGTATTCACAGCGATGACTACAAATGCACCTACCATGATTGCTTCTCCAACAGTTACCAAGATCCCTTTGAAGAGGAAACAGAGAGAAAGTATAAACAAGGCTGCATATCAAGCACTGACGACTGTGCTCACTACCGTACCAAACTACACTTCCAGGTACACCATTAAATACACTCACACCTACATCCTCTTTTACGCCCTTGGTGTTACAGGTATATTTCCGGGATCATGCAAGATCACTTGATAGTTCAAATATGGATAATCAATCCGGAATGATGAATTGTCACTCGGATTTCCAAATTGAATCCACCTTCCTGATTTGATCACCTATGGGTAATATCTCCATTATGCTACCTTCACATCAATAGATGAACGACAGCGATTGAGCCGAGCCTAAATAAGATGTGTATTATCTTTAGATCAGGAGTGGTCGTAGGATATCCATTATCAATACCTATTCTGTATTGGCCAGAAACCTTATTCTTTGTCACTGAACAAACGACTACTTACTTACGCTCCAATGCTTTATTCCTAGGGAGATGAGATGTCGTCAATATCAAACCATAATGACATCTTGACATAGGCAGAGTCATATAGGAGTTAAGACAGTAACCAATGATTGATATATCGGTGCCCAGTGGACCGAATAGACTTGTACAAACTGACCCTTACAATGACCACACCATTTTGGTCTGGGGCGAACGGGACTTGCGACATAGATCCTGAGTGGCACAGGATACACTCTGTTCAATATATGGCCGAAAAATCAACAGCAAAAAGTGAAATTGGTTTCCGAAAGTGGACCCCATGCACTGATCCTTCTCCACATTCTCCATAAATAATCCAAGCGACTTATTTGCAATCTTCCACCATGCTTCAAAGCGTTCAATAATGTCATCCCGTGGTTGCAACATCTCAACACGTGTTTATTCATTTAAGCTAATTTATTGCACTTGTTTCTTTGACGTTGTTCCCCTAGATTTTAATCCTTTCGACAGATTTTTGAACTGTTTCATTGATTGCAAGAATATTCTTAAATATTTAATCTGTTGAGACATCGATTATACACAAGCTTGCACAACTCCCATTACAAACATTAAGACACCCAGAGTAAACAAATCAGATTTCTATATATCGCTGCAACGATTACTTCAAGCTCGAGTCGAACAATCTACATGTAAAACAAATTGAAAGCATTGAAGTCAATTGTGTTGCTCAAGTACCACCACGAGCTATCTGGCTGAGGCCTCAGCGGAACAAGGTGAACAGCTCCTTGGATAGGGTTTCCAACGGTTCCGGGTTACCAAGGTTCGAACCGGGTTGGATCCAACCCGAAGGCCCCAATCCGGGTCAGGAACCTCCAAGTAACCCGACCGACTCTGTCTTCACGGGTTTGTTACCCGGACTGGATATAAACCCGGGGTTTTTTGGCCGTGTTGAACCCGGACCACGGGTCCATATTACGGTTCAGGCAACTTTCGCTACAATTAAGTATTTGAGTTCTGATTGTATCATGATATGATCAGTATGTAGATAGTGCAGTTTCAGCAGCTCTTTCACCATCCGATGCCAGATTTGCGATTGGACCAATACACATTGAATCGCTGTGAAAGAACGTCACAGGTCGGGCGAAATTCCCGGGTTATCGATAGCAAGTCAACGAATATTGGTCCGACTGTACATCTGAGAGCGGGAGGTGAAAGAGGGGCTAAAACTACACAATCTACCAACTGATCATGTCACGATACAATCAGAACTCAAATACTTAGTTGGGGAGAAAATTGTGGTCATGTAATGCCGGGTTTTTGGCGATAAAACCGGCCCAATGGCAACGGTCCGGGTTTTGGTGTGGTATGACCTGTTGCAATGGTTTGGTTCCGCGTCGGAACTGAACCCCGAACCGACCCGGCGAATTGGAACCGTTGCTAACACTATCCTTGGATCACACTTATAGGGAAGATATATGTAGTTCTGACACCGAAATGTGACTAACAATAGTAGCTCCCATCATACAAGGGTTGCATCAGAAGTTGATGCCGCATCTTGACAATCACCATACCAGCAGTCTGACATATCGGCCCTGTTGCTGATGTTTGAACCAAGGCAACAAGCTCTTGAACGCTCGATCCAGCATTCTCAACGACGAAAAGACACTTCAACCATACAGGAATGTGTGCCGCAGTCGACTTGAATTGGCTATCCGGACTCATCCCCATCCAGAGAAGCACTGTTTCATTTCTTGGTGGCATATGCTTTCTCTACCTTGTGGACCCGGTGCAATAAACCGTAAGAACTGGTTGCTCGTCGCATTGAAAAGACGTCACTCAATTGCTACTGCGTTGTACCGAATGTATTTTTCATCATTCAGAGGACTGAAATACTGATCGTGTTCGACGTAGTCTGTGAATTTGGCAAATCTCTCGAATCACCAAGCAATGTGATTCTGTAGCTCCCCTTTTGGAATTGCACACCACTCGGCCAAGTCATCAAGGGTCTTGATTTCTAGTCACGGGTATTTCACCCTTCGCTTAATAGGCGCTCTGGTTAGAGCCATGTCAGCGTCGCGAGGTTGTTTTGCAGCGTTCGTATTCAGCTCTCGACACTGAAACACCTCCTGCCGGGCTTTAGATTCCAACATCTGGAAGGCAGCCTCATGACAATTCGATTGTGGGTATGCTTGTTTAAGATCCATCATCACTTTTTCTGGGATTTCAGAGCTTACATTGAAGAGGTTGCCAAGCTGGCGGATATGGTCAGAGAAGTGGTTCAGAAGAACCATCTTCACAAAGTTGAAATCCGATTCATTAACAAGATGTTGTGCAGTTTCTCACTCGATCTGCTTTTGATCGTCATCAACGCGACAACCCTTTGCGGCCACCGAAAGATTGTTCCAAGTGGGGTCACTCTGCCGTTCCTCTTGTTTGTCAAAAGTAAGCTGTGTTTTCAAGGCCTCCGAGACATTCTTTGCAGATGTACTGGCGCGCAATTTGCAGAAAACATCCTTGTTACAATGAACCTACTCCAGATAATTCTCCATGTACTCGATCGTAGCCTCATTATCGCACCGGTACTGTACCATATAGTGAAAATACACTAAGTTCTTGACGAACAACAGGGCTTCTGTGAAGGGTATTCTTTGGCTCGCCAAATGGTTTAAAACAGTCACCGCGAAATCTGTAACAATCACACGCACAAGTGCTTTCATCTCCTTACCACTCAATGGCGTCAGCTGGCTCTATAGCTTGTTGAATCAAGCATTGCTAGGATATGGAGGTCTCATCACCCACAGCTGGTTGAATCTGCCGATCCTGGAATATTGTTCAAAGAAAGACGTTACCCAGTCCATCCAATGCTTAAGAATGCTGAGATAGACAGTATGAAGAATATCGGGTATGATAATAGTCGTCCGAGAGATGCATTCCATAATCCAGAAGACACGTTCTGAGGTTCCTACCGCGCGGTCTTCCAGATATTGTCTTGCTTCCGGTCTCCCCGTTTCATCTCCCTGAGTCGCGAGAATCATCTTTTCACAGTATAGCCGATACTCTCTCGATTGCCACAATGATGAATTGCCATCTGCAGATGTCCATTTCGGTGCTTCCCACACAGGGCAATGGGGATGCTTGAGTGAATGCAAGTGAATGTTTTCGAAGTAGTCAGCCGTCCATACACAGATGACAGGATACAATTGCCACATCCGACCGTCCGCATAAAGAATAAGCTTTCCAGTGTTGAAAGAGCTCAAGAGGACAAAAAATATGCTCGAACACATTGCTTCAAACCTCTCGATTGTGGATTTGTTGTTCGTTCATGGCAGTTGTTTTTCCATATCCTTTAAACTGATATTTCGGAGGAACGGGAAGAAGAGGAACAAGGATGCTTGCAAGATTTGCAGGCTTTGATCTAATTGTCGAGTTGATGTTTCCAAGACTCGAATATACTGGCCATTCCTTGTGGTTACCCGAATAGTTTGTAAGATGTGTCTGGTCTGAACTCCCGAATAAAGGGACAATTGTAGCTCCAAGCGGCCACAGTAGCTAATGAAGCGGTCAAATCATTGTAGCTATGACGAAATTCAACAAACCTACCTGTTCATTCCACCACCAGTCGCTTGATTTCACCTCTGAGTAGATACGTTCCTCAGCATCATTGAATTCCTTTGCTGGAGCATACCACATATGTTCCCTAAATGCAGGCTGTTGCATGAGGAACTCAATGCTGTCAACAGGATTGGGGTAAAAGAAATATGTGTAATCATCGTCCCGAAGTTTGTTTTGATCCGGAAAACGAGTGAAACACACTTTGCTGGATGTCCCAGAGTCGACGCCCATTGCGTAGGACATTTGGTTCAACATTCTGAATAAAGTGTTGGACGAAGTGAAGTTGCTGACAGTTGACATTGTAGAGTTCCTGAAATGCTCGTTGATAGCAGCTCTGCTCAAGTTGTGCTTGACACACCAGTGGGCTAATCAATACTCGTCCTCGCAAGAAAACAGTGACAATGGATCAATTTCATCGTCAAAGATATGGAAATACTCGTTACTCATAGGCTTGCTGGCTAGACCGTTGTCCAACTGTGGAGTCCCACAAATACGTGTCTGAACTAAAGGTTGCTCCGGATCGATTCATGAATTCTCGCTTTCAGCGTCTGTATAGCAGGCATCCTCATCGGAAGGGTGATGAAAGGGGTCACAATGCGGTTCATGAATGAATGGGAGTAGAATACTATCATGCTCGATCACAAAACCATCATCTGGCAGTTGTTCGGCTGATGCGTATACTGTCCATGCTTTGTGGGCACGACGGAGGTGTGTGATGTAAGAGCTGAGGTAGGAGTACATCTTCGAGCAGTACAGACATTGTTGACAAAGATCGATGTTTTGTTAGCAAAATGAAATGTCGCAACAACGTTAAGAAGTGTCTCAACGGTCTTTTCACTACTAACACCATCACAAGCCAGCTGTCCTCAGAAACAGCCACACCGCGGTTTACTTTTCCCACAAAGGGGTCCTACCACTCCCATAGGATTTCTCTCATTCTCCTTCACACATTTGCAAAGTGTTTACTTGGTCTCTCAATTTCAACATCCCTTGGATCTCGAAATGCATACTGCATCTGCATTCAGCTCATCACAGCAATTGTTTTGCACGCTCACAAGACCCTCCTACACCCATTGCCTGATTTATGGTTGTCACTTAATGTTTAGTTGGTACCTTACATGAACCTTGCATTCTCCTTAGATACCAACCCAGCAATGTCATCGCGGGGTACAAGAACTAGAGCAAGGACAAATGAGTGAGATATGACTGCAGAGCATTCTTTTAGTTGTCTTTGTGATGAACTTAAGTGTTCAGTCGATGAATCAGGGTGCTTAGATAATGCTAAGCAAATTGCCTTCTAGCTGAATTGCTGCCAAGATGATGTCGCCAGATCAAGAAAACCCTCCAAGCCTATATATATCTTCACCTTGCCTGCCCACCTTACTTACAATCTCCAGAACCTTCAACACACCCTCCTCACCTCTGCTACCGCATCGCATCACCCTTGACAATATATTCAACACCCCTGACGCTTGTTTTGAGTAACAAGCATTCGATATCTACCACTCATTCATTAACCACCGTTGAGAACCTAAAATGTAATAGCATGCCTTCTTATTACCGAAATCAGTCATCACAGATGCTAATACAATCCAGATGCCAACTCTACAAGTCTCCGTCTGGGCCGAGAGCACCGGTGTTGGAGTCAGCCAATGGGCAGCAGAAACAATGGGGATTTGGCAGGATATGGGTGGCTTGACAACACAACAGATAGATAATAAAGTGAGGGAGCGCATCTGGGAGATTGCACCGTCCATGAGCATTATCAACAAGAAAGGAGCCGGCCCCAAGCAATGTGATGTTCTAATCGATTGTTGCATTACTCGAATCAGTGATCTGGCGTCTGAAAGGCCGCTTTGAACATGGTATATGGCAGACAAGACTACCCTCGATGGTCAGAAACTCAAAGCAGTGCTGGATGAGTTTGTGGAGGTTGGGATTCGCCAAAGAACGAATAGGCTCAACGAAACCCCCACTAGGAAGAGGAGACTCGTGCACGTTGGTATGAATTTCATTGCCCCGATGCTTCTTTTGCTCATCCTGATGATGTGTAGATCCAGAAGATGACAAGGAAGAAACATCGGGTTACAGGTCTTCGCCGATAAAGGTGCGTTGCGATGCCTCCAACGATTTCCTTGTCCAGCCATTTATCTTTACCATCGCCTATGTGGATCCCGACATTGCTGGGAAAAGGGTGGGTGAAAACAATACTCTGCTATTCCCATGGCTCTGGCCTGGGGATGATGAATCGATACTTCCAATAGTTACATCAATGGTCGCTACAACCATTTGTCAATCATGACTGCTGCAATCGCCAGTCTACCAGACCCCAGCCGGATAATCCGAGAGCCTTGGGGCTTCTTGGGAGAGCCTACTGGAGATTGTGGTCCACATGCCCGTAATGTTACCGCAATCTTTGATAACAATACTGCTGCTGGATGGGTAAAGGCGGCGATGAAATTAATCAACCCAACGCTTTTTCACGTCGTTTATCGTGGCCAACAAGCCGACGGCACAGATGCTGCCCAGACGCCTATGCTTGGTAGCCGCAGCTACCTTGGCTGGGGAACATCCCCCCACCACGAGCCAAGGATACAATCGATGATATCGGGGAGGAATTGGATGATGATCGTGAGATGTGGTGCCCAAATCCATGAATGTTCCCGATGAGGAAAACAGGCTTCCAATAGTTTGAACTGAAGCTTCAAAACAGGATTATCAGACAGCAGCGATACCTTGAAGTCATCCGAAACTGTGCTCTTGGTCTCTTTACGGATTACAAGGAAAGTGTTGTTGCTGATGAGGATGTGGCTTGGCTACAGGAGCACAATCACATTGTGAATCCACTTGCTGCAGACTCTTTGGCCAATAGGAAGTGTACAAGCAGCCGCCCAGCTGCAAATTAGTCGTTGTGAGGATGGAATGCACTGGCTGGACGGTTCTTCAAGGATTTGTATTTTGGGTGGGTATTTTTGTGGCTCTTTGGAGGGTGGACGGATGGGTGATAATTTTGAGTTTTTTGGTGAGGTTTTGGGTCTCTTTTTGGTGTTTTGTTTATTTTATTATTACATCATTCATATTCATGCATGATAGGCTGTGTTCAGAGTTCACCATATTGGGATTAATCGTTGAGACGTGTATTTTTGGGAATTGCATAGTGGCAGCGATAGGACACCGTATATGACAATTATGTAATTGGTTGTTTGGTATCTTTACGCAGCAGATGTTAGCCCGAATGATTAGTGAAACTCGAACTGTTTTTAGCTTGTTGGGACAACGATTTTCGTCAAAGGAATCCAATGAACATCCCTGTGGCATGCTTGTGGCCTGCCATTCTTAGTTCCGAGTTCCAATCCATCCAAGGAGTTGGAAGTGTGGGTGGCGGGACAAGCCAAGATCCTTGAATTGTCAACAGGATGAAAAGACACATCACGACAATGCTTTTAATCATATCAACGCTTTCTTTCCTTTACACAACGCGTTAATTCATTTACTCTACATTGATTCATATTTCCTATAGTTGCTGTTTTAATTTTTCGTAGTTATCAATTGCCGCCATTCTAAATAATGATAAGAAGGCGCTGCACTTCTCCTCCTCCTCTTCTTTCCAGCACCAGGAGAAGCAGATGTTCTATCCACAACTAGGATCTCAATGACGATCTCAGTACGATACGCGACAATTCCAATGATCATTGAGATGACAATGCAGAATCCGATGACAACCCTCTTTGGCGACCATTCAGGAAAGCAATGGGCAAGTGGCCATCAAAAGATTCCTTCATGTCAATACTTGCAAAATGAGTCGCAGCAACTCAATGAACTCCTACGTCGGCGCAACCCCTATATCCTGAGCGTCAGGAGGTCTATAATGTCTCGGGGGAAGAGGATGAATGTGAGCCTACCCCGCTGGCATCCAAGAAGGTATCCAATTAAGCATTTCAATGATTGAATCCGCCCGCTAACGTAAATATTTACTAGAGGAAGTATTCAAATGAAACTGGTGAGCAATTTGTTGCTTGGAAACCAGGGAATCTGTGCGGATATGAGCCCTTTGTTGACGACGTGACAAGCCTCATCGTCGACGCAGAGTACACCGCCCAGACAACCCTTTCAGGCATTCCGGCGACGGTCATGGCACGAGTGAAGCCTATAGCTATCAATCATACGATGTTTGGGAATCCCTTTGCCATGAATGCGGTGAAAACAGTCCAGATTCATACTTATTGATAAGAGGAAATCGCCAGGATTGATCCAGCCCGGAGAAACTCAGACCCTCCACGTGCCTCCATTTCAGTGGTAAATGCATTATCTCAACAATTGTTTTCATCACTGACATTGTGCATCAGGCTCTCGGAAAGATTAGTTGCTCACGTGCAGCAATGGTATACCGCTCCAAGGCCTCAATTGACTCTATTTACGGATTTCGAACACAGTCGCCTACAGAGAACCAGACAATGGTAGACTGGCTATTGTGCAAGGACAGGTTCACATGCCCCACAAACATTGGTGAGTTATGTTGAAAGTTCCTTTCGTGTTTAATCGTTATCTTGAGGATCAATTTAGGAGTGAAAGTTTCAATTTGCAGCAACTGAAATTGTAGATTGTATTGACCAGACATACTTCAATGGCATAAGACAAATAGGAATGAAAGATACATCATTGATTGATAAAATGAACCTGATATTAATTACCATCACCCAAACGTCCATCCGCCATTGTCAGTCGGCCTGGAAACCAGGCGAGTTCAGGGTCCTGCCAGGGTTTGGTCCAGGAGGTGGAGCACAACGTAAGTGCGATCCAAGAAACATTAATCCCTCGGTTAATAATGAATGCACTGATGTATTTCGTCGTCTCGACACGGATTTTGGTTCTTCCTCGCCAGCGGTTCAAGCCAAAACAATAAACAATATCAGCAGCATGATCCGCCGAAGCATCCACTCAACTGGTATAGACCCTGCAATGGCACAACTTAACAACGATCAGTGCAGCTTTGATGAGGACTTCATTGATTACGTCCTGGAGGAGCTGATAGAGCAGCCCAGCAATTCTTTTAATCATCTCAGCAGCTTTGTTGCTGCTACTGAAGCTAGTCTGCAATTCTCAGCTAGTCTGCCTGCCATCGCCAGGAGCAGCCAGCCCGTCCCCTGCAGCAACAGCAACAACAACAGCAATGACATCACCAATATGACCAGCTTTGAGAATATGGGATTTGTCAGTGGAAGTACGATTGTAGAGGGTGCGATGTCGCTTGGACGTTAGAAATAGTGTCAGTGATGGGATTTAGGATTTCCATTCTCTGCTATTATATTCTAGGTTTCGTCGATATATCATAATAGTAGTTAATGTAATAGATTTGATGATTTACTGAAGTCTGATCTCAAATGTGTGAAATCATAATCGCAACAATGCATAACCCTCCCGCGACGAACTGCAAGCTACTGACGATCTTGTATCAACAAATTAAATTTTGTTAACCACTTCAGCATGGTAACTATCATTGGTCAAATTAAGCCATGAAAGTCTTTAAAAAGAAGAACTACAGGCTTGAGGAAACATAAGGAGCGAGTACTATCATCATCGTGAGGACTAATCGAATTCGGCCACGTAGGAGTATGCTGAGAGATGATTTGCTATATTGCCAAAGGAAGTGTGAACCATTCGTCAAGTACTCGTTGTCACATTCGCAAGCGTGGGTACACTGGTCGTGACACTTGAAAACAGCATCGTAACGACTCAAAGAACACTCAGGAACAGTACTGCCATGCCACATTTCAGCTAAACCTCGATTTCATTTTTTTTGCGTTTGTGGGTATCAGAAACTAAATAAATTTAATGAAGGAGATTTAGTTTTTGCTGATGATTCAGTTGCAGAATACTTTATATTTTGCTCCATTAAAGCGGAGTCAAATTAAGGGTTCTGTCGTTTGCAGCAATGATTAAACCGTTACATACCCAGTGGGTAGATGAGAGGGCACTCTCACTGGCTCTTGGTGACACGAACCTATTCGTTCAGAATTGGCTTCTGATAAGCTCATATTCATACGAAATATTGCCAATAGCGATAGTGTCACAATACCAGCATATTACCTTGATGATGTAGTAAGTACTCAAAGGAGATACAACTCGACCATCAATGGTAGAAGGCAAGGATGATACGGCACTTATGTATGTGACCACCGAAACAGGCTTTGGCAGTTTTAGGATTGTTAACAGTGTGGATCATCTGATATATATCAGCAATACCAACATGGAGGAAGAACATTGATATCATTTTATCAAACATACAAATCAACATTAAGATTTATCTACAGATACCTATTAACCTTCTCAATCTGGAGGTTAATCCCTAACTTTATTCCAGTTTATTATCTATTCGTTCTACAAACCCATCACTCTTTATCACTGGATATTCTTTGTACCTTCGTCAAAGCAAGTCATTGATCAGGAAGAGAGCAAGATGATAATTTAGAGTCTGAAAGAGGTCCGAGAAACAAGCCCGATAACATGGTGGTTTAAAGGTTAATTCTTCTTGGATACTCTTGAGTCGGCACTACTCCTGCTGAGGTGAAACTAATTAGTTGTTTCTTATAAGCCAAGTCCCTACGTGGAGTAGTCATACTCCAGGACAGACGGTCTGTGGTATACGTGCAAGTTGTTGGGCCGATACACATGAGTCGAAAGGGAGTCTGAAGTCTAACACGATACCGTGTTAGTATAGAGGATCTTCTGAGTCAGGTACTGTTGAATCGTGTGCTCCAGTATATTGATAGCGTAAGACGATACTCTTTAGTCAATAGTAGCTTTCGGGAGCAGAGGACGCAACAGTTACCTTGTTACTTGGGTAGCAATCCTTATATGCATCCTAAGTGAAGCTATAATCATGTTTCTCTTTATTAGTCCGGAAGTCATTAGGGGCTTTTATTGATTAGGACTTAGGGTGGATCTCTCAGCATTACATCCTCACCTACAATCACACAGTACACCTATAGTAATCAAACTTCGTCAAGCCAATAGTCATTGAGCTTGAAGATGACAACAAACTTACAGTAAGTTACCATGAACTTGATAATGTTTTGCAGGAGTACAAAGTCAATGCTCTCTACACCCCTGCATTCCAGCCCTCTCTTCTCTCCATCAATCAATTGGACACAGCTGGATACACAACCACATTTGGACAGGGTCAATAATCTCTATATCATATCTCCCGCAACTGCACTCACTTCGGCAGTACCAAGTCTCTCTGCGAAATCCACTAAAAGAAGACGCAAGAGGAAGAGAGACAGAGCATCATCAAGTGGACAATTTACCAGAAAAAGCATCATCGAGCGCACATTTCACCATACTTCCAATTGCGTACTCCACCAAACATACTACAAGCTCACCCCACACAGTCTCTCCAAAGGTAGCCTGCACAGTACCTCAATGTCCACCTGCCACCGAATATCCAAAGCGCGCCTGCAATCCAGATACCATTCCTGAGTTCAGATTATGGCGCCTGTGTCTATGCACATGCATCCTACCAACATATGGACCCTGATCACCAATTACAAACACCATCGCAGTCAAGTGGACAACAAGGCCCCATCTGAACTTGTACATTTGGATGTGTGTGGACTATTCATCCACCTCTACTTGCACCGGTGATTGCTACTATATCATATTCATTGACGATTACACATGCTACAGCTTTGTTTGGGTCCTCCCTGATCAGAAGTCCAAAACATGCACCTCAGCCTACAATACACATTCGAGAGAAGGAGCAAGACTCAAGATATATACTAGCACAACCACCATTGCATTCTCACCACCATACCTTCAAAAAGATTCACTACCACACTCCACTTTAACACACACTCACCACCAAACCTATGCATGTACACATCCAAACCTACCAATTGGAATGTACAAATACACTCACCGCCAAATCTCCATAATTCAGTCTCCACCAGATGCAAAAGTGCACACTCCAAGGCACTAAGCCTGCGAGGCCCACTACGACGGGACATTTATCACCATCAAGCATTCCAGGGACTTTTACGTTCTTCATTTTCCATCCACTCTGACCTCCGAATCTAACGGAAGCTACTCAATGAACTTCACGAATAAGATCAAGGAATCTACTGCATCTTGTCGATTATGCAGCCACCACAATGACCATCAACACCTTAAATACAGACCTATCATGAGACTGTGACAACCTACATCACACAGGGCTACCAGTTAGATGTCCTCACGCATATACATCTCCTTTTCGACAATCATTCCCCTCAATCCGTTAACTGGATACGACATGGTATACCGCTATATTTGGGAACGGTGTGGTGAAATGATGCAGCAAGAAGAAGATGGTGAGAAGATATGATAGACTACCCGGCCATGGAGAACCACACAAATTGCGTGGATCTATGAAAGCTCGGCCAGAGTGTGTGAAACCAACAGCTGGGAAAGATACAGTGTATATTTTGCTGTATGATAATGAGATCGTGTTTATCTACCCCAGGGCCTTCCAAATATCTCCTCCCTATCACTGAAGCACCTGTGGCGACTACTTCTCCTGGAGGTCTCTTAAAATCTCAGAAACCAAGATGAAGGCACCGATGCCTGGCACACACATTCACCCAACGGCTATGCGATCACTCATTTCCAGGCACACTACAAAGCCATTTGAATTTGTACATTCAGGCAGTGACACCACATATGAATTCTGGCCTCCACATGCTCACTTTAAGAATGGCATCACCAAGCAAATGATACAGACAAATACTGTGCAAAAGATGATATATCCACAAACACCCAACGAGTTCGGGAAAGAAGCAGTCAAATACTATAGAGAATGCGATAGCTACCAAGAACTGAAAACCAACCTATAGCTGCCAAGCACCGACCCCTTCACCCCCTACAGCGATTCAGACAAAGCCAGTTATTAACGATAAGGATCAACAGACAAGAGAATGGGTAGAAATAGATATCTCAATAACCGCACAGATACTGGAGATGGACATCTCCGAGTACAAGGTAGAGAAACAGGTGGAGATGGACTTCTCCCGGTACAAGACAAACAAACGGGTGGAGATGGACATCTCCATGACCACCCAGGAACCAGTCGAACGGGTGTATGCTACGGACGTAGTTTTCATGGCCGTACTAATCATGATGATACAGATGGCTACAATCCTCGGCCTGACGCTGACAAAGCCGTTGAAGTCTCCCTGCATGTACAGGTGTGAGATTACATCTTTCTGACGAAGAGGTTGCACCACCGGTGTCTAGAGACACCGTCATTTACACTTGACATCTCCACCACATACATGATACAGCATAGCCTGCCAAGCAGCGGCCATGACCAAGATGTCAATACTACTATTAAACACAGATCGTGCCTACTACCACTACAAGCCACAACTTGTACCACTCCAGGCCTCTGTGGAAGCGATGATATGATTATTACTTGCATTTAAATTGATCAAGGCTAGCAAGCTACAAGCACATAAACTTCAGTATGACTTATACTCCAATTGAAAAGCTAACTATGTAGACACCGCATCTCCCAATCACAAAGATGATGACAATCTCTACATGACACTGCCGGAAGGCACTGATGCATCTGCGATCTTCGCCAGACTCAATAAAGCAATTAACGGTTTCAATCGACTAAGCTACGAAGATCTACAATGAAGGCAATCGAATGGAAGCCGGATGAGTCCTATGTGATTTTACAAAGGTTTTGTGAACTCCTACCACTTCCGGATATCAGTTTACATTTTGTCCTACGATAATTGCGAACAAGTGCAAATGTGACTACTGCAGCAGATCCGAACATGATGCCGAACGAGATACTGAACGACTGCGACATGGCTACCAAATTGGTCCCAAAGTCAATCGAAAATGACCACCGAGCATATTCACTGATATCTCACAGCAACCGATATCACCGCCGAAAGACTTTACATGGAGATCGAGTGAGAGGATTACCGGGAGCCCAATCAGATAAAGCCACTGCTGGAGATGATTACTGAATGGCATTCTGAAGGATCAAGAAACAATGGCCAAACAGCATACCGAACGGAATCCTGAATCACCTTACCGGAGGCCTACTAAATGACTACCGAGAAGCCAATGGGCAGTCTACCAAGTTGCCCACTGAGAAGTAGTCTACTGAGTTGCCCACCGAGAAGCTGTCGACCGAGATGACTACCAAGAAGTCGACCGGAAGGTCACCAACACTTATGCCCAACCTCATTACTGAGAAGCATCTACAAGTCAAAGCCAATTGCTGATGACTACCGATATGTCTGATACCACACAACGATTACCTATATAGTATAAAGCATGCAGAAGCACTGTACGAGGGCTCGGGAGAGCACAACCGCACTTAAATACATGGTGAGTCTAACCACCTTCTGAGATACTGAGATACTAGATATGCCGTGTACAATTGACGATCACTGACAGCTACGAAATATGCTGGTAGCCAACGCTGCCATCGATGATAAGTTACGAGCTGAAGCTCCCATCAATGCCGAGTCAAGAGCGCAAGCTCCCATCAATACTAAGTCATGAGCGGAAGCTCTACCATCATAGAAGGTCGATTTATGGTTGGATTTAAGGTTGTTTCACTTTTCTTTTGAGCACACAGATTTCTTTGTTTCTTTATGGATGGCCATCCTCAGGCTACGGTAGTACTGTTTCCCTGCTCAATTTCGCAGGGTTTTAAGGAGGCCATTATGGGAATCACTTTGTTTTATCTTTTTATTTGTTTCTTGCTTTACGGTGTATTGCAAGAGGGGGAGTATTGCATGATAGGTCTCTGCCATCTTATGGCCGGAGATGACTCTCGTATGGCCGGAGGTGAGTCTCGTATGGCCGGAGATTGCTGTCGGCCTGAAGGGTCTATACATAGATGCGTACGCACGCATTCACACTTGTACTCGTATATATATGGCCTTGTGGCACTCTTAGATAATACACAATCAAGCTGTTCTAGTATCACTATTTCAACAGTGCTGATGTTATTGTGCGATTGTTTCAGTACTAAACACCCAGGGCCCAAGTTAGACCTCGGATCTACCGGCGACTGTCCCTACGCAAAAGATAAGAAACTGTGCGGATTTAAAGAATGAGATGCCAGATATTAGTGCATAGTCGAGCACTATGGGTACGCTCGGTACACCGCAACTACCACCTCTGAAATTTAGTGTGTAGTAATATCATAATTAAACCATATCGCGATTCCGATGTCGTGCAGAAGATATGATAGTGCAGAAGATAACTTATGATATAATGTCGGAGGTACTCTCCATGAGGCGTGGGACCATTGTTAGATTACTGTGGTGAGCGTCAACGATCATGCCCTTGCAGTTCTGCTAATTTTTCACTGCTTCTTCGGCTGTCAGGGAGGAGAGTGTGGGATCAGTCGACTTATGCATGTTTGATACCCGAATGCCGACGATGAGGGAAAGGACTGTCCCAGAACTTCCAATCAACATAAAAGGGACAAATCCTAGAGTATGGCTCCGACATGTGCCAAGTTCATTGGCCAATGACTACTCAAAGGCCAGATTCTATCGAGAGAAATACCGTAGTAAAATGGAACAACATAGTTGAAACGAGGGGTAGCCGATCACCGGATATGGCTGCCTAACACCCGCCATGTAAGTTTGCAGCTGCCAGGAGTCCCCAAGTTTTGCTCTGATCACAACATGTCCTATGGATGAAACATCCATAAATATGTCCTATTTCACTTTCTAGTTGCCAATTTACTCTATTGCAAATTTTCCTTGTACTACTGAACAAAAACATTCCAATAAAGGTATTAATCCCCAACCACTCACCCAATATTAAAGATATCATGAATCTGTACCTGGGATGTGAAAGCAGGTATAGTTATACACATTTTGTGTATATAACACTTTGTTTTCAGAGTCCAACTTGCAGACTTAAATTAATGGGTCATTCTAGATCGGAGTTCATGTGGTTTATACTTGCCACTATCAGCCACTCAGCCAAAGAATTCTGACCAATAAGAACCGAAAAAGACACATGTCGTCTCCTTATATGAATAATGTTCGGATACAAGGTTGTGGAATTAACTGTCCTTTCCCTGGTTTCAAGCTTTCGGATATCAGACATGAGTCTCCTCCCACTATCGTCACCGATAGCAGAAAGAGCAGTGAAAAATCGGCAGACCTACCAGAACTGTGAGACCACGACTGCTAGCGCGGCAACAACCACTGGAACAACCTCACAAGGTATCTTTTCGCGCACAAAACCGGCAGTACGTGAGTGTCTTTGCATTTACCGCTCTCAGTAAGATCTGTGCAGACCAATTGCAATATTAATGACCTGAGAATTCTGAAGAAAGGGTGGCGGTCACAATGAATGCTTGGAGAGACTAATAGTACTACCATTGGTTGATAGCAACAATACGGAACAATTGATGTCGAATAGCGGCTGGGTTTTTGATACACAAGTGATCCAGGACTTCTTCTGGCTGGCAATGTACTCTGAGTATCACCACGGTATAAAAGAAGGGAAGCACCTGGCCCAAACCCAAAGGAACCAAACGTCGCAAATAAACCACAAACCACAAAGTCAAATTCTTTTCTCAAATCATTTACTCCCTACTTTGCACTATCAATATCCTCACTCCTCTTTCTTTCGTCACTATTTTCTCACAAGATGACCTACCACCATTGCTACACCACCATTCCCTCTGGCGAGCAAGCTCTCAAAACTTACAAGTACCTAGGCGTTGCGTGCTATGTCTATAACACCTATGTGACGGGGACAATCCCAGCCTATCGTTGTTACTGTACCGGTCATGGTGATTGGGACGGGGCGGTCTGCTGACAAGGATTTTTGTATGGGACGGCCGTATCTGACAGGTTTGACAGAATGGGACATAGAGGCTGGAAATGTTTGTGATGAGGTATTTCTTTGAATTTGAACAGTATTTCTGGTCTACCGGCCAGTGCCTTATCATGATGTAGCTGACAGATGCCATCATGTATGACGTCCATCATAGATGGTAGGGCATGAGGGGCCACCAGGTGTGTTGACTAGGGATTTGGCCCGGTGGCTTCCTTAGTCTTCGATGCCGGTGGACTCGGGCATGAGGCCAGTGGCTGGCTGCTCCCATCGGCCTCGCCTGCCCCCATGCTGAGGAGGAGGGCTCGGCACTGGTACTCGGCTGTGGGCTCCGGCTTTGGCAGTCAGCATGGAGTTTTCCTTCTCTCTCTTTCGTATATAAGTCTATAGTTTTCCCTCTCTTTGGATCGATGGACAATTGAGCTTCTTCGTTTTTTCTCTTTTTCTCTTTTACTCTCAACAAGGTGCGATGGGTGGCACAATTCAATAATACAAAGACAGTAGCCGAGTATGTCACAATATACGTATGTAGTATATCAATATATAAGAGAGTCTCTTTCTCTCTTCCTCCGAGTCTGTACATACACAATTGCACAATCAATCATCTTATAAACTATTATCTTCTTTCTCTCACCGCTATTCCATCTACTAGGTCTTCAAGTTTCCTATTCCCCAACAGCAATCATGTAACCAAGTGTACAATCCTTTTTTAGTAAAATTCCCCAGGCTAAATTTGTTAAAAGTATGGCCGGGAAGCTACAGCAACACCGAGCAGATTCTCAATAACTACACAAACCCTGACGGAAAAAAACGAAAATTCCATGAAAAGAACAAGCAGTATCAACGAGCTTCGAGGTTATGGAAGCGGCAGAAAGATATTGATCAGGGACCTAGAAATCCAGATTCTGGGAAGCTTATTTCATTGCCTTCAGCAATGCTCCCTACACCGGCAACTACCTCACAAGGGATTTCAAACTTGCCTACCTAGGTAGGTACAATACTTTATATGATGCGCTAACCCAATAGGGAGCGTACCCTATATCCGAGTGGGTACGGTAGTCGTATACTTTTAACAACCTGCAAAAAAGTCATTCAAACACTAAATTCGATCCAAAAAATATGCGAATATTTGCTTATATGCTCATTTATTTAAATGAATTTTAGAGAGTATTTTTGTAGTGGTGCTGAGGTTTAGTTCTATTATTCCACTAAGTACCCATGGCCAAAGCAGAGAAGGGCAAAAATATATGTATTTGATGTAATGTTCTGTGCAGAAACTGTTTGGAACCCCATTTTAAATTTTAAATAACCACTCTAATATGCCTGGAAATTTTCTTTGGCCTTTTATTAATTTGTTTTATCGCGTTTCTCTGTTGTGTTTTTTTATTCTAGGCTGTTCTGTGGACAAGGAACAAAGCTACAGCAGCTCAGCGTCAGCCGATTGTCAACGGTTCTGCCGAACCCGTATCTCCTCTCTCGATTTTAAGGATCGACACAGACGGAGTAATATAGCGGACTTATATATCCCATAAGCAAGGGGTTATCATTTACAAGCGCTGCCATATGAAGTGCATACAGACATTTTCTACCGTCTGCCATCTTTCCGCGGTCTTTCATATACGCAGATGTACGGTGATAATATTCTGAGACTCCCGACTCAAGGAGATAGGTATAATCGAGCCCCGCGGTATAGCATTTAAATTTTTTAGATAATGCAATGTGTAATAAAACGTGGAGCACATTAATCTCCTGCAAAAACGTACGTACGTACGTAGTGACCGGCAGATCAAATGTAATCATGCACTCTAGTAAACATACGTACTAGTGGCCGGTGCCCCAAATCAGTGAATCTTGAGAATCATATCCAGCCAGTTACTATTGAATTAATAATTTATACAGACTGAGATATCCCGAGACTGCATCGGAGACTGCCCACGACAGCCGCACCACACTTACTCCAAGTAGCATTGGTGTCTATTGACCAGAATGTGTACTATTTCCTCGTATCCTTCCTGTTTCATAGGAGGTCCAGTTTGAAAGGGTCCTTAACTGTAGAGTCTGCATTTGAATTTGTGGCTATTGCGGTTTGTTTCACACACTTAGTCATATGTGGATATCTCAAGAACTGCCCGAGTGGGAATCTTGTGACCACTTGGCTATACTAACTGAGAATAGGAAATTTCACGATGACTATGAGATAGATAATTCCGTGAATGATCAATGAGAGTGACAAAACATGTTAGCTGTCCAGTACCAAATATCCACCACCCCCGTCCAACATATCACCTACTCAACACACCATTCGTTTAAGAAACACACCTTTCACCTAGCCAAGACAGAAAGACCGAGACCACTGACCGCTTTCAATACCCTGATATGTATAGTGCACAAAACTGGTGTACAACTCACGTCAACATACAATACAAGAGCTTGTCACCGTGCGCTTGGTTGGTTGTGATAGTTCTTACCTGTCCTGTGCCTCCTCCACCATTTTACCCGCTTTAGGCTTATCAATGATCAAAGGTCCACGAGTACAATGGGACAGGCCGAATATAGTCCGTACAGTGCTTGTTATCTGCGAGGACGTAGCCATGGGGACCTTCTGCCGTATATCCCTGGAAATCCGATGCAGTGGAATCGGTGGAGAAGAGATGGTCCTGGGAGACAGTGTCGTAATAGCGATACAAGGCGATGGTAGGGATGTCGGTTTGATCCTTGTTGAACATATACCAGCCAACACTTTCGGCAGTGTAGCTGCCACTCGGTTGAAGGGCTCTATCGAACTCGGCACGATCTGTCGTGTAGAAGTGGTTGAAGGTAATTTGATCGTATGCACGATAGACTGGAATAGTACCCTTCACCTGTGTATTATAAACATAACACGCGATTCCAGTGTATTTGTATCCGACTTTGAGGGCAAGCTCTCCAGAGGCGTCGGTTGTATAGAAGTGATGAAGGCCCATTTTACCAAGTACGTATGTAATTCAAAAATGAGGAGCGAGGGTATAGGCTAAAAATAGATGTAACACAGTGAAAGGACAATGGAATGAGGTTGATTTGGTACTTGGGTTCGGATGATTGCCTCCTTTGATCTTCGCGATAGTGCTAGCCTTCCTTTTATACCCTGTCCTTGCTCTTGATGGGAGGGAGCATTTCGCCTCAAAGACTCATAGGTATCACACACGTTGCATTTTTTCACACTTTCATAAAATTTTCAATCTTGACTGCAATATCGGTGATATGCTTCAATTCTTTGAGAATCCCTTATTGGATGTTAGAAAAAGTGGCGCACCCATATTTTCTCTTTCCACCAAATGGTTGGTGAAGTCTACCCCACGGCTTCTCCTGACTAGCGCCAGGCTTCATGCGTTGGCTAGTTAGAACTAGCCGTCTAACGTGCTGCCGTGCGGAAGGTAAAATTCGGAATTGAATCGTTACTAGTACAAAAAACTGATACTATATGGCACTCTCGAAAATAACCTATAGTACGGGTATCCCCGAACTACCCCGCAGTCCACTTAGGATCAGCCCATATGGGCCGCTGTTGTAGGCTTTGTACTAGAAACTCTTATCGGTCATCACGATCGCCGGTTGAATCTCTAAGACTGCGTGGACTGTGCAAGTAGTATGCTTCAATTGCTAACACCTTGCTAACCTCCCGCTCTCATCGCCGACAGCAGAAGGGGCTGTGAAAAACCGGCGGGCCTACTAGACTTGTAAGACCAGACTGCTAGCGTAGCAACCATCACTAGAACAATGCAACTATCCCACGCCCCATGTACAGACCACCAGAACAATTACCACATCTTCTGCCAGACATCCGAATTTCGATATGAACTAGTCATGATACAACGATATTTTCAACCTCAGACAAGTTTGGGGAACGGTAGTTATGCATGCGCCGCAACGTCTATTGATAGAATGTCAGCTGTAAGAAGCCAAAACCAGCATCTACAGTCATAGAGAGTTTATGATATTGTTGGGTACATAGCGCTTGTCTATTCCTCCGTTTAGAGGCTGCTTTCCTGTAGCACTTGGCTTTCCCGAGAAAGACGTTCTCTTCAGGGCATATCCGGCAATCGAGAACATTGATATAGTGATAAAATGGCTAATGTTGATAAAAGCGTGGTATGGCATGCCTCGTTCTTTTGACTTCCACAGTTCATTTTGGGTTATATCGTGAGAGCAATCTGCTGCCTGCCGCTGAAAGATTCGAGAATATAGTTTAGACACTTCAAATACGCGATGTACCGGCAGACGTTACCCATTTGCATTACCTCTCGACTCCCACCTAGCTATCGTTTATAGTACTACCCTTAATGCGTGCCATTTGTTCCAGCAGTGAGCATGATGTAACAGGTGTAGTACAGTTGGTAGCATTGGTCGATCCGTAGTCTAGCAGAATTCCAGATGTCATATAGTACCCTCATTTCACCATCATTGGGACCCTACAGAAATGCCTGGATATCGGTTGCAATCCGCTTCAGAGTTGGGCGCAGCAAAGTACTCCCTATGGTACACCACATGCGTAATCGTATGTACAAAAGTACGATACCATCTAAACACCTAAAAGTATACCGCCGGAATTCCTAGTGAATGTTAGTATGGCTTAGCTAAAGAGAATCGATGAGATAGTGGGTCATGAAAGTAATATATAAAGAAAGATATCAAGCTTGAAGGACATTGTTGCTCACTAAATCATGCTGCGGTGTTGCAAAAAATTCGGACCTTGAATGGTACGTCGCAAACATATTTTCGTTTGGGGGCGGTAGAATCTGCCTAGACGGTACTTGATCGCCAGTTACTCTACTCCTCTTCGGTGAGGTTTCATTGCGGATCTGTATTTTCCGCTAATTTCTGGATTACCACCCACGTTGATCACTACTACAATTATCTCTCGGTTGTCCACTTACGGTCTGATACGAGTCAACTCCTCATCTCAATAGATATTAGTTTCGTAAAGGGTGGTGATTGTTGCGGTGGTGAGCGAAGGTGGCAATCAAATCCACTACTCGAGTATGTAACTTGGCGATGCAACTTGCTTAATCCAACTTGCGTGGCTGCTGGGGTGTGGTTGGAACCTCAGAGACGGGTCAGTCATATCGCATAAAAATTCCCCACCTCGAATCCCCGATTAATGCGGAACAGTGCGACGTACAACCAACACCGTTCAATACTACTGAAAATGATCGTTGAAAGCTATGCCCCGCATGTCAGCCGTTCCATTAATACAGGCTAGGAGTAGAGAGTACTCTACGTACTTCATACTTCCGAAGCTGGTGGGATAGGGTTGTCATTGTTACTTGGACTTTGAAACTTATAAATGATAGTTATATCTAGACTCTCAGCGCAACTGGGTTGCGCATTATGTTTTTGTTTTTGAATCCTTATAATTTTGGGATTTCAGAGTTCACAATTGTTCGGTGTGACTGGTATCTTTGAGCCATGCGATGCCGCTTAGGATTAAGTCGGATAATCCCTGTATACTCTGTATAGCGCGTATCCGTCCAGTTGCATCCTGGATACCTTGGAGGCGAGCGTAGTTCTAGAACGTGTCAATTGCTATTTTTCAAGGATGTCAGGCAGAAAACAGGGCACGGTCCGCATGAGGTGAACTCTTTCGGAACGCCGACCTCACTGCGGTAAGGCGTTAACTCTATCACACTCATTAGCTAGTGTGTTTCAGCATATCACTGGTGACATTGCCAGCTGATGGTTAGTTACTCTGCATATCTGACGGCGTTGAGGTGAGCCACACGGGTTTGGCGACTGGCTGTAAACTTTCAACGATGTAGCACTAACGCTGATTAGGGTTAGGTTTGTCAACCCTGGTCTTTCTCAGCTGAACCCGGCATATACCGAAAGGTGCATAGGGCTGAAGATATTTGCCGGCCGGTAGCTTGCAAGGTTGCGTATTCCGGTTACGCCTAAAACCACGTGTCTTAGTGCGGCTGAGACAAATAGAAAGTCCAAGGTAGTTCGCTAGTCAAAGTGCCCATAGCAGCCCTTTTTTTTTCAGCCAATTCCTTGAAGTTGAATTTATTTGGTATTCCCCAGAATAGGTGGAAACATTTAGCCACTTTCTCCTTACTATCCCTGATCATATGCTTTTCCATCCCTCGGCCCGGGGTAGGCTAAATATACGATATTAACTATGTGTTTGCCCTAGACATCTCTAATAGAGTATGTACGTACCTTGGCGCTCTGCACAGTATGTCTATTGACTCCGCATGGATTGATTGACATCCTCCTGGGTAAGAGAATCAGCATGTTGTGGAAGATAAGCCAGCTGCCTGAGGAAAGGAACTCAGCTTCCTGTGGTAAAAACTCAGCTGCTACCGAGTTTCTACTTTAAATATATGTGAGACGCGCGGAGTGGCAGCAGTATGAAATGTAGCTTCTACGATTCTGTCAGCTTTCAGTAATTGATCGTAAATGACCCTTACCGCCTTTTCTATAAATAAGGCCTAGAGGCTGGAACTATCCCAAAATTATACGCCATCGCATTTCCACTGCACTCTCCGGTCCACATTGACGACATCTTTTATTCCATACCTTAACTTGCTCTCTCTGAATTCATTCCAGTATATCATTCATCCTATGTATACATGTAGCGAAACACTAGGGTGGTGTTCGTGTGTTAATTCATTTACTAGTGCAACCAATACACCGAGATGACTTCCCTCAACCACGGCACCTCATACGCTATTCAACCACACAATTTCGTCAACGAGCCGAAAAACGGTCAATGGGCGGGGTATGATTCGTTCGATGTCGAGTTCTTTAAGACAGCACCCGCGGTTCAAAGTGGAACGACCATCGAATTGGGCTTTTCAAACGCGGACGCTGGGAATCAGCTTTCCATCTACGGCGGAACCCGCAGGCGGACCGATTTCATTACCCTCAATCATTCCGGCTACTTCGTTCCCAAAATGACCGGACCATATACATTCACAGCCCCTAACTGTGACGATATTGTGATTCTCTGGCTTGGCGACGTTGCGAACAACGGCAAATATAATAGGGATAATGCAGTCCTCCTTCAGACATACAGCACCAGCCCCAAGAGCTACACTCCATTCGTTACCGCGAATCAGCAGTATCCTGTCAGAGTCTTAATGGGAAATGGACAGGCTGATGCAGTCCTGGATTTGAAAATTACCGATCCCACGGGTGCTCGGGTATCGCTTTAAACTAGGAGGCTGTAAATGTGCCCAGCTAGGTGTTTAAGGAGCTTTTACCAGGGAGATGTCTTGAGTATGCACAGTTTCCTGTCATTGAGATCAATAGTGCAATAGTGTTTGTAGGAGGATTTTTTTACTTAAATCGTATACGGTTAGCACGCGGAAAGGGTAGGGAGGTCTTTGAGAGGTTTCATTTTCATCTTCGATCATGTTCGGTCATTTCAAGCGGCTTTCGTGGGGAATTTTTGGTCTGTCTTTATGTACACGTTTGGCAGAGACCTGCCAGGGTAGTCTTCCAGAATGGATGCTCATATCTTATTGAATATTGCCTACCTCCAGAACAACTCACCTAGTGATATTAGGTATCCACTCCAGGAACCTGTGCATGTGTCCTTCGTTACATGATGGTTTCTGTTCTAGTCAATTCACGGAGTATGTCAGTCCGTGGAGTGACCGGTCAAGCCGTGGAATAACTGGGATCCATGTCCTGACCGGTCAGCTCACAGAGCCTACACACTCCATGAGCTGACCAGTCACTTTGGTGAGTGATACAGCCAATTCTAGGGCAAATCAGGAAAAAAAAAGTTTGTCTTTTCTCTATTTAGCTGCACTGACAAAAATGACAAAAAGTCAGTCCAATTAAGTCTGCAAGTATTGGTCCAATCACAAAGTGATGTATACATGAAATATGCATAATTCATCACTCTTTCACCTCCCTGTCTTCGATTTACGATATCTTTAAAATTGATTGAGCAGCTTTAAAACAAACAGCCAAAATCGCTGGAAATCGGTGTTTTTTCACAACCATTCTATCAATATTAAAGATATGGTAAATTGGAGACCAGGAGGTGAAAGAGCAATAAATTACGCATATTTCATGTATAAATCACTTTGCAATCAGAGTAATTGTTACTTTTGTTTGAGCACAATTAGCACCAGTCAGTTCATGGAGCACTGATCTGACTGGTTCATTCACGGAAGGTGGGGCTCCGTGAACTAACCGGCTACTCCGCGGACTGACATTCTCCGCGAACTGACTAGAACAGTTTCTATACTACAATCACCCTCATTGAGGCTACAGCTCATGTAATACTATTACCATATTTGTAAAGTCCCTGGAAGTCTTCCTGGAAGTGAGACGCTGAGCATGTGACACCAGGTTTTGGATGTACGGAAAGGCTGTAACACCAGTTTCACTGTCTCGAATGATACACGCAGTGCGAGGTTGTGGGGTGTGTTGCATTCATATTCTGTTATATTCCGTTAGTGTGAACAATATTGGGTCGGAATCCAGTGTCCTTCATCACTTCTCCAAGCATGCCCAGGATGGTCAAAAATCGAAATCACGGACGAGATTCATGGAGACACAATTGCCGCTAGGCTAGGACAACCACCAGATTCCAGATCAGAGACAAAGTATAATAGCTCTTAACGAGTAGATTATTTGATATGAACCAGTAGTCCTTATTAACCTTGGCTCGATAAAGCAATTCACCTCACCCACCGATATCCCGGAGATCGTATTAATTTCCACACTAAATCACGCGACTTACTGCACGCCTTCACATGGCGAATGATAGAAAACGTGAAAGGCTGTTGCGCTACCTCCCATTCCGGTGGAGTACCTCACAACAACCGGGTTCTCGCGTAACACCGCCGCAAATTACCACTGCAGTTGGATCTCGCACATTAGTCTTTAACTGCCTGATAGGTTTCAACTTAGCTGCTAAAATAGAATTTCCGCCCCGTTACCAGCACAACATCTTACAACACCGACCATACCTTCATGCAACATGCCCTATGGATACAAACACTGCTGTTCAAATCGGATCGGATTTATTGCGCCGATCTGGGTTAATGACCACCACTATAGCTCGCAATGATAGGGCACGGAACAAGGGAGGAAAAGAGGAACAAACTACTCGTACTGTCAGGCATGTAATAACCTGTCCCCCAGGAGAGTGAAACACTGGGACTTTTTGTGCAAAGCCCTGGCCGCCACGATACTATGTCAGCAATGGAGAATTTGAATACAAATGCAATAGAGGGTAGTTGCTAAACGTGATAGGGCGAGGAGGATACAATGGAGGGGCAAGTGAATTGTCCTACGCGATATTACTATGAATATAAGCACTGGATTGATAAGTAACAAGGTTAAGCACATTGGTCATATTAACGCTTAGTTCGATCCCGGGGAATGCTGTATTCCATGGGGGCATTTAGATTTGTTCCGTAGGATGTATCTCTAACACTGTCTAATCAGAAATTAGAGTTACTAATTTCAGTAGGTCCGCGTGAGCAAACAGGCCACAGTAGATCCTAGTTTTATTAGACTGGAGAAATCTAGCAACCTTATCGACATGTGTGCTGCTTGTGAGTCTGTTTATCTGCATAAAGACACCAGTGCATCAATAAATATTAAGAGGACGACAAAATCATATCTAAGCTTGACCAGCAGCTAGTAAAAGTTTGTCTCGCGGCTGAACTACATATTTATCAATGAACTTCTACGGGATACAATTTTTGCCAAAATTAAGTCTGCACGGCGCTGTTCATAAAAGTCGCAAATTTGGACTTTATGCTGCACAATATACGAATGTCGACATTTGTGCAAAGCTCCATATAAACTTGTGCCGCGCCATGCACAATATCCCGAATTCAGAGTTTATGCCAATCCCAGTTGCAATCAACACGATTCTACCAGCTATGCTCGATTCCAGGTGTGCTCATCTCCTTGCCTCTAGCTGTGCTAATCTCCACACTCCCGGGACACCTAACTCCCGCTATTCGGTATATTTCTCCCCCGGTTCCAAATACACAAAATTGGCAGTCTTTCAAGAACGGCTTGGCCGATTCACGATCAGAGAAAGTGAAACATTTAAAGCGCATCGATTAGATCATTTGAAGTCTAATAAGCGCCATAATCAGACCACAATTGATGGAGTTGACATTCGATGGCGGATAGTTATACCAGGTATCTATTCTATACTTCCAGCTCCCTTCATAATTTCAAAAAGCATACTTTGCGTGAGTACTTTTTCCTGTAAATTCCTCATCTTAAGCCGTGGGCACACGGACATGATGGGGATTCACCACTAGTTCTGCGAAAACATTGATCTCCAGATATCGATATTGATTTTAAATGGCGACAGACTCCTCGGCGGCATTTCCAGCAATCACGCGCACAGCTGTTCCAGTTTGTAGGTCCAGATTCAATCTCTTCTTTTACCTCTGGGTAAGGGCATTAGTGATATTTATACAGGCCACCGAATGAACGTTGGGTGCGAAATATGCGGGGAACCACTTTCATAGATCGTAACAAGACAGGGCATTTAGATGTGACGACTCGGGGAACTACACCGTAGTAAAATATCCTCTGAACTCCAGTTCCATCTATATCGACAGTTATATAGTTTAAAGTAATTTGGGCTCATATATAATCACTCGTACTTTGGTTAGTTTCGATGGCGGTTCGACTCGAGGCAATCAATTTTGATAGCCAATTCGCAGTGACAGTCAACTTTTTGGCTACATAAAACTTACATAATTACTTGATTAAATTGCAGTGGCTGTCAACCTTCTAGTTAATCTTCAAAATTGAGTACTCAATGTGCTGGTTACAATCATTACATCCGTCTCGATCCTCATCCACGGATGCTCGTTTCAGTACTCATAGCTTGGCTTATCACTGGTTCAGCGTGAACCTTATAGAGTTAGAGATATGGTAATGACAGTGTTGTGGAAGTACAAAGATGGGGAGAGCCAGTAAGAGTCCCGGAATGAGGGAGAAGTGAGAGCAAATTTTTGGACCTGGATGAGGTTGTAGACCAGCCCGGTAACAATCTGGTGACGAGTCAAGTGACGAGTATAGCTATGAGCATGAGCCTAGTAACTAGCACTAACATGAGCTCAATGATTGTCCAGCAAACTGAGTAATTAGTTTAGTAAGATAGCCTCTGCAATTTAATTGAGCAATTAAGAAACTGTTGCAAGGCCATAAAGTTGACTGTCGCCGCGATTTGACAGTCAAAATTGACTGCCCCGTGACAAACCGTTTCGATGGTTAGATATGTTCCGACTTATACGTTAAGCGGGCGGCCTTGTAAATAAGCTAGCTTGTTATGAAGTAAATTTTGTATAATAGCCGCGGCGGTTATCAAAGCAAGTCAACTTACGTACAAAGTTCTTTTGACCAATAAATCGACTTAGTGACCAAAACATCTGCCGGCGGAGCCCAAATACTCTAGCTTCTGAGCCCCTCCAGGCATTCTCCGCTCTGCAGCAGTGCCACTGCAATATATGGTTGCCTATTCCTGTGAATTTATTAATACTCAATCAATGGTTTCTCAGCAATGGCATAGAATTGCTGCTGGGCAGTTCTCATACTCAGTTTTCTAGAGGAATCCACAGCGGCCTACATCCTATGAAATTCAGCTTCACCTTGGCCTACGCATTTGGGCGACTCTGGCTTATGCTAGTAATAAGTCGATACTAGGACGGTGATAGTGATGGTAAGAACTTAGGCAACCAGTTCATGATTGTTGTCGTACTCAAAGTCTGGATCTAACTTGGCTGCATATTAATTACAAAATTTGTGTGATACCGCCAACTACATCCACAATTTGAAGCATCACATAAGTTGACTTATTGTGAAGTTACACGATTTGCAGTCCGGCCAACTGGTTCCAAAACAAGCCACTTAACTAGCTTAACTTCAGAGTTGCGTCATTGCTCACTGATAAATAAGCCAGCTTATTTGATAAACAGTTGACTTATTTGAATTTCTGTCGACTTCTTTACAAAGTAGATTTATTGATGTATAAGTCGGAACACATAGACCTAGCTGATCGAGCTGACCATATGCTGAAGGCAGATGGTATGGCACCTAGTCAAGCGTAAGGCACATACCTCTCATATATATATATCTTGAAACTTTCTCTCCTTCGCTCTTCACTCTGTATCACAATCTACAGTTCTGTCATATCGCAATACGAATATTTCTTAAGATCAGTTCGCGAGCGGTCAATGTGCCGCTTATCAAAAATTTCGCGCAAATAAAATGCTCCAGGCGAACTAAACACTACCAATCATCAGCCGTTCGTCAAATACATAATGACCTAGGCAAATTCTGCAAGCCACCACCATCACCAGCCCAAAATCTGGCGCATAAGTGGCATCAAAAACCCATGCATGAACTGCAACAAGAAAAATCATCGTAAACAGCGCTGCACTCCACTCCCCTATGACCTATCTCCCTCATTTTCAGTAGCCCACCAATACAACGGCACCGTCGATGTCCTCGACTGATACGAGTTACCAGCATTAGACAAACCATCGTCGTTCAGAACATGACCCGCGATCCCATCTTCGACATATCTCTGAGCATAGGACGTAGCCTAGCCTGTGAAGTACAAATGGTCCATCGTTTCTTCGTTGTAATAGCGATTTAGCGCGACAATGTTGGGGTGGTTTTGATCGGCATCGAACATGAACCATCCGATAAACTCGGGTTTGTATCCATAGTTTTGGATAGTATTATCGAACTCTGATCGAGATGTCGTGTAGAAATGGTTGTTGGTGGAGGGATTGAAACAACGGTAGACTGGGACGGTATCCTTCACCTGCATGGTGTAGACGTAACAGGCGATTCCTAAGTACCGGTAGCCGCCTTGTAGGGCGAGCTCCCCCTTCGGGTCTGTGGTGTAGAAGTGGTGAACCATTTCGTAATGCGAAGCTCGTATTCGGAGAGTGAGATTAGATTTCGTGTTAAGTTGCTGCCTTTAGTCTTTGGTTGGGACCCTTCTTTTATACCTTGTTGATGCGAAATGTAATTCATCAGTGGGTTGTATCATGAGCGCTCTAAAGTACTTTTTGCAGGTGGAGCTATTTTGATACATTTTGCGAGCGCGCGGAGTTGTGGCTTAGCTAGCAGCCGCGGTACTTCTGTGCTTTTTGCAGCATTTATCTGCGTATTGTCGGGACCAAAAGCGGGGTTTCAACACCTTCAGCCAGCTTCCAGATACCCTTTGCATAGTTTTAGGATTTTCGCCCAACAAGGTGGAGATCCGATGAATTTTGGATTAGTGATGCTAAACCTGACGTCAAAAAGGGTTAGCGATTAACTAAATTGAGCGACCAGTGATGTCATAAAGTTTGGCTTCCTGTTCAATATTCTTTGGAATCTGAAACTTGGTATCTACCGAGTCCAGTATAATGAAAAGTCACAACAAGTTTTCTAGTAACAGCAGAGTGCTGGTTGTAGTGGGGCAGCTGCTGTAAAATGTGTGTTTTTGCATGATTTTGGTGCATGGGGAAAGTCAAGATCAGTGACGAAGTAGGCAATAGTTCGTAACCTAACAGCCGGCTTAGTTATCATAATCACTATGTTCCACTGTACCCAAACTGCAAATTGTGCCTTCTCTAGGGCTTTCGGAAGGCCGGGGTTCATGCCTACGGTGACAGTGCCCTTGTAATGTTTGCAACCGGGAGAGACTCCGATTTACAACCGTGTGAATAGAACCGGTTCCGGTTTACACCCTTGTATTAGCTTGTTCCACTTTTTTTGTAGTAGAAACTCGAAGCTTGCTGACCGCTGCTGCTCTCGACGCGATCTAGAGTTTTAGCGATAGCGTTGTATATTTGCCATTCTTCACAATATTCTTGAATATATGTGCAGGTGTTAAAGAGCCAATTCTCCGCTTTTCCTGGACAAGAGGAATTTGATGTTGTGCCTTTTCACCTCATCGTCAGCCAAGGCGTAACCACTAATTTGCCCTCTGAAGTATTCGATAATGAGTTAGCTCGTTGTGATTTTGCGAATTACCAAGCGGAAATCCTGTAAAATAGATTTATATTGTTCAGATAGTGATAGAAAGTACTAGAAGAGTGATGTTACCCAACAGGTAAAATATCGATCTAGGTATGTTCTAGGTTACATTGATAGAAAGGAGGGGGATATTGATTATCGAGATTCAGTAGGAATATAAATGAAGGGCGAATAGGAACACTATAAAGAGCGAAATTGATAGTTGATCACATTTTATAATGTATAATCCATACTTCTGGTTCAAGTAATTTCTAAAAGCGATATGTTGATCTTGCTCATTGCTCAATTTTGTTTACGTATATCGCGAGCTCGTCTATTGCAGCTCTGACTGGCCAACAAGTTTTTTCCACGGGACAGGACTGAAAGCGCTCGTGTATTTCAAATTACATCAGAATGCATGATAAAGAAATAAAACCTCACACAAAGTATCCAAGATGAACTTGAGCAGCAACACCAGTCTCGCGATTGGCCAGGTGCACTATTTTGCATCTAATCAGGTTGTTGTGCTCCCGTGTGCAGGCGAGGAGCTGAAACTCCTAGAGTGACGCGTCGACGGGAGGCTTACCGAAGAGCGACGGCCTGCTGGAAAATTAAGGTATTACAGAGTGTTATGCAGATTCTTTAAACATTACAGGTTAGTGTTTGTGATTGAATTCGAGTTGTGCTACTACACCGTTGGCATCTGAGTGACCATTCCTTCATCTTCGCTAGTATCCCCGACTCTCTCATGACTGCCAATCTCATCCCCATCTCCTTATGACTGCCAATCTCATCCCCATCTCTGGTATATCAGCCTCATAATCTCCCCTTTCCGATGCATTCCAAGAACGCTCAGCATAAAGCCACCTTTTTACACAGTAGTAGACCTCTCAAAATACTGTGTCATTTCATCTATGCAAACCACTTTGGACTTAACCATACAGGTTCTAACGCCAGCCGTCAACTTAAACACGCCCGGAAATATCAATAACCCGACAGGTCTCTCATGGCCATCGCTTCTGCGCCTGTCTTCCATTGTTGTAGAGTTGAATGGGAGACCTCCGGCCGGAATTGAAGGAAATGCGACTGTGAAAGCAGAATTATGCCGCATTTGGAAGGCGCAGGAAATATTTAATACCAACTGAAAGATGGTTTGTAAGTCAGCCTTGAGCTGTTTCGTCGATGTTTTTGATGTTGAAATTGTCAGCACCGTCGTGCAAAGCTGATCTATATTTATGCTCGTTGAATCGGATAGCGAGGGATCTGTTCACAATTTATGAGGGCGTGCTCCCGCGGTTGACTTGTGCCAATTTATGTACCTTGTGGATTCAGCATTTGCGAAATTGAAACTCCCACTAAGCCTTCGATGACATGGCGGCGCAGTGTTTTTTCTTTTAGTGTTTGAGAGAAACTACCAGATAGACTGATTCGCTCGATCTGTGGCTCTAGGTCTGGAGGAAGAGCGTGGTTATCGCCTCCTAAGAATTCGGCACTCCAAGCTCGCACTCTCATGTAAAGCTGGTTAAACTGTTGTATGATCGAAAAGTCATCGGCTGGGCGTGTTATATCAACTGCAAGAGGTGCCGGCGCAGGTCGTTTCCCGAAGAGTCCACCCGAACTTCGAAGTCCTGTGCTATGATTCAGCTGTTAGACTGGCATTTTAACTTCAAACTGCATCGATAGGTATGAAAATGCTTACATCCTGTTTGGTCAAGCCATCAGGCACAGTTAGTAATATATCTTTAAATTTGAGAGGGAAACCCACAAGCTGTCGGATCGCACCACGAAGCGGACATTAGTGATTTGCCATCATAAGCCTGGAGTGAGGGACTCACCGACTATCGGGTCACGCCGTTGGGATCATATTAGCAATTCATATCCGTTGTGATGCTCAAGCGATGGTAGAAAAACTCACTCGCTGCCACATCAAGGAATTGCGTTTATATCAAAATTCATCACCACTAAACAGCAGGTCGAACAAAAACTTACCTTCTATCATACTCCGTCAAGTTTACATCAGCAATCACAACCACACTCTGTTACTGAAATGGTCAGGAAGTGGCTCACCCACTATCTAGTCGTTCAGGTTAGCACTCAATGCTCGTAGCATTTGATATCAAAGGAAACTTGCGTTCTATAATAGTAAAATATTAGGTCAGATTTCATAGCGAAGAGTTTATAAACAATCAACACTCACAAAATTGGCTTTCGAAGGATGGCTGCAATCCCGCCTAAGGTAAATAGAACTGAAATTGAGCTAATGGCCGGGGTTGTTGTGACCCCAGACGTAGCAGAATAACTCAAAACTGCATTGGGCCCCCAAGCAATTCCATTGTCGGCTATGGCATTGCCGCTGGAAGATATTTTTCGTATTGGGTGATCTTGGGATACCTTCGTTGCCGATAGTCTCCTTTCGGAGATTTTTGGTATTGTAGGACTACCAAGATCATTCTTTGCTGAGCTCAGCCTTTGAGTAGTCTCAGTTCCTGCAGTTGCCTTATAATCGGTGATGACGTTGACCCCGGGAGGTGCTGACCGTGCGCGACACTCTAGGGCCACATGCCCCACGATCGATCCCTCGCTTTCTGGTGCGGTTTGGGGACAGTGCAGTGCAGGATAGTCCGCAGTTGGGTTCCGGATTTGTGTGATTTCGAAACCTGATTGCAGCAGGTGCTCCTGGGGTGCGTTGCTCGTCAACATTTTACTCCTGTCTGAGACCTCTTGGATTTGTCGCCAGTTCTTTAAGTAGTGCCCCAGTTCTTTGGTGATTTCAAATCCGGATGGTTCAGATTTAATCCAGTCATGTTCTAAAGCAGAATCTGCCGTCATCCGGTGTATTGGATCCCAGTGCACAAGGCGTTCCATGAATTCGATTCCAACCTCGCTCATACCCACGAGGCTCAGTTCTGACCGAGGAAATTTCTTCCGTCCGTACTGGTACTGGAAAACATCATCGATAGTCGGAAATGGCCTCTGCCCTACTACCATTCTATATAAAATGCATCCCAATGCCCAAAGATCGACAGCAGCAGTATAGGATGTGGCATGAGAGTAAACCTCCGGGGCCAAGTAGTCCTGAGAACCGACATGGGTACGAGCTACTGTGCCATTGTTATCGGCGGCGACCCGCTTTGAAACTCCGAAATCACCAATTTTCACTCGGAGAATGTCAAGATCAAGCAGGATGGGAAATATGTTCTAGAGGCAACATATAATCAGTCTGGTATATCCGGGGGGGGACGGGTAAGAATCGCTGACCGCTGGCTTGAGATCGCGGTGGATGATCCCGTCCGCATGCATGATCTTCAATCCCTCCAGTAGTTGTCTTGCAACAACCTTTGTGTCGTGTTCGGTCCATTTGAATGTGATGTGACGTTGCAAGTCGCCGAAAGCAATATGTTCCATCGTGATGTATATGTAGTCATTGTCTTCATGCCACCCGAACAAGCTGAGAAACCATGCATGATCATGCTACGACCGATGTGTCAGACATGATTACCTGAGACTCTGCGACCGTAAATAAACCAATTCATACCTTCGCTAGTCTGGCAAAATTCTGAATTTCCCTCAAGTACAGTTTGCGGGGAACGTTATGATTATCCTTTGATACTCGTTTCACGGCACACAGGGCATGCGTGAACATGCAGGGATGTCGGTCCTGCGCAGAAAAAACAATTCCAAATGCCCCGCGGCCGATCTCTGTCATATTTTCCCACTCTGGCTGATGGTTGAACCTGTAGTTTTCATATTCGCTCTGAGTATGGTCCATTATCGGCGAGCTAGGGTTTCGATTATCGGGGAGCTCGATGGTCGACCAGGGTGACTGACTGCAATGTTTGAGTACGAGAGATCAGATAAAACCTTGTTGCATAAGGTGGAGGCAAACGAGGATTAAATGTGAACTGATGGTGCCAAGCTTCTGCAAAGCGACGCAATGGTAAAGAACTGGTCCAATCGCTCCAATGAAAAGGCTAAAATCTGGATGGAACGAGTAGGGGTCCATTGATGCCACGTATTACCTGAAGGCATCCAGTTTATTTGTAGTGCCGCAGGAGGCATATGCAACCCAAAGTCTTGTTCGCCCCAAAGCCTTAAACTAGCATATAAGTCAGCACGACTGGGAGAGAGGGCGAATAAATGCAACGGATCTACTATCCTACGACACTGCAAAGAAATCAGATACGGTCAGATAATACGGTATATCACAGCACTTGCAAGACACACTTAAGCAACTTCTATGCACCCGGTAAATTAATGTAACTCAATTAACCATCATAAATGATAGAAGACACTAAAAACAACTGTCAACTGATACTCTGTTCCGAGGCTCCAGCGGCTATGAGATCACAGGTAGCTCTTTCACGATGGAGAACTAACAAAATCGGGGCTGCACAATGAGCCCTGCTTGACTTACACTCGGGAAAATATTTCAGTGTTTCTAGCACACAAGATAAGGTGGCAGCTTCGCCGCCTTTTAAGGAGGCCTAGATAGACCGTCTCTAGCCCGGCTAGCCCAGAGTTGCCACCTCCAGCCGGCTTCCGGTATATCTATCTCTATTATCTCCAGCCATGCTCCTAAGTGTATTTGACTCCAACCCGCTCCAAAAATTCGAACTTAGCTAGCCACTTACGAACGGCATGGCAAATTCATGATCTGACAATGCGAGTATATAGTGCTCATCGTGTTAAGCATTTAATGTCTAACAATCAAATCATAACTAATAGAGAAATGTTGATGGAGTTGATATGGTTGGAGGTGGTAAAGGCTACTATGGAGGAGGATTCCAGTTTACTCAATGACTGCTGCGCGGAAAGTGAGCAATCCAAGAACACCGGCATATAGAGCTCATCTAGTAAAACATTATATACTCTCCCGTCCCCAGTCTGTGCCCCATATCCTTGCACTCCAGTCGAGCCCGGTTGACGCTCCCAAGAGAATTTTCCGAGTGCACTTACCGTAATTCCCAAGTTCGTGGAAGCGCTTCCCGTAACTACCAAGTACAGTCGCGTCCGATAAGTCTTGGCACGGTTCACGAACCCTCCTCGACAACCATTAAATTCCGAACTACACAACAACCAGACAAAAGAGAGAAGCAAGATTAATACATATGAAAGAGAAGAT
>Ga0307514_10001084_pt1 | contig 38125 bp, 38 predicted proteins | sample 16_EM_MG_FD_203088 | JGI IMG/M metagenome (GOLD analysis project Ga0307514, IMG submission 203088) | Populus trichocarpa ectomycorrhiza microbial communities from riparian zone in the Pacific Northwest, United States - 16_EM | ecosystem: Host-associated > Plants > Roots > Unclassified | place...
TATGTATGTGCATGCACTGGCATGTACGTACACTCAGCTCGCTCTATCCCACTGAATTCACTCAGCGCAACCGCGTACGTTCAGCGCAGCGCAATTGAGTACATTCATCAACCGCATACTTTCAGCGCAGCGCAATTGGGTACATTCATCAATCGTGTACGTTCAGCGCAGCGCAATTGAGTACATTCTTCACAGCGCAACTGAGTACGTTCCACAGATTCTATCGTACACAAAATATCGACTGTCTGGGGATGAAGGGTAGCGGGGGGGGGAGCTCCGCCATCTAGCCGGCTCGCCCGGAGGCGGAGGGGGTTATCAGGTCCTGTCATACTCTAGTAAGAGTGAATACAGTATGATTAAACAACAGCAATATCGACCGCCTTACATCTACCATCCCACATCGAATTCCGTCATTCAAAAAGGATAGCCATTGAGAACTTACTCTTCGGGAAACTGCTCGTCTTCAGTCCCATGCTGAGCTGATCCAAATACGTTGTACGTATAAAGGCAACTGCACGACTGTTCGTTGCAAGCGTTTCAAAGGAAAAACCGAGTGCACACTTCATTGCCATGTCCCGAGATGGTGGTGCGCAGTGCATAAATACTGGTGTTGGCACGGGATTTGGCCCGGTGGCTTTTGTGGCGTTTGGCCTAAGGCTGCGGGCATGAGGCCGGTGGCTTGCGGCCCCCATGGGCCGCCACTAGCCCCCATGCTAAGGAGTAGGGCTAGCCCCGGCAGTGATGCCCGGCATTGGTCTCCGGATGTAATACTCGGCTTCGCCGAGTATGCTCTCTCCTTTCCCATATATTTGCCTGTCTTTCTCTCTCTCTTTGCTCTTTAGACAATCACTTTTGTATGATAGTCAATTCAATATCTCTATTCGTACTCGATTGATCTCAACAACTTGACCTTCAGCTGCGCCATCAGGTACTTTCAATCTCGTTCAAAACACAAGATCAGCTCTACCGGAGCTAAGTCACGATTTAAAATGCTGTTGAGCCAATACACAAGGAGATGCTTGCATGGATACTGATCTCCCGTCTGCAGAGGATACTGCTAATTGTTGCGAGCAAAAGAGAAAGAATGAAGAAGCTCAATTGTCCGTCGATACAAAGAGAGGGAAACCTATAGACTTATATACGAAAGAGAGAGAAGGAAAACACCATGCCGACTGCCAAAGCCGGAGCCCAAAGCCGAGTACTAGTGTCGAGCCCTCCTCCTCAGCATGGGGGCAGGCGAGGCAGATGGAGGCAAGCTAGGCGGATGGCGGCAGGCGAGGAAGATGGGGGCAGACGAGGAAGATGGGGGCAGACGAGGTTGGTGGGGGCTGGCAAGGCCGATGGCGGCGGCAAGCCACCGGCCTCATGCCCGAGTCCACCAGCATCGGAGACTAAAGAAGCCACCGGGCCAAATCCCTAGTCAACGCTAATGAGAGCAGTGATTTGACAGACCTGGATACTGAGGATGAGGAGGTTCCCGAGGAGGAAGGGGTCACTGGGGAGGAAGCGGAATAGGAAGATGAGGAGAGCAATGAGGAGGAGGAGAATGAGGAGGGAAATGAGAAAGATGAGCTGGTTTCGAACGATGACAGGGAGTACAGGGTAATTGTAGTTGCATCAGGACGTCCAAGAGGCATCCGATTGTAGGGATCCCGATGATGCATAGATGATTTATAATTTTTCATTGACTCTGTGAATGAACTAGTCAGTTCACGGAGGTGGGGTACGGACTCCGTGAATGGACGGTTCGTTCACGGAAGGTGGGCCTTCGTGAACTGACTAGGTACTCCGCGGAGGAACCGCCTCCGTAAATGGACTAGAACATTGTATACTGTCTAAGAAGGCAACAAGGCCATATGTATATGAGTACATGTGTGAATGCATGCGTACGCATCTATGTGTAGACCCTTCAGGCCGACAGCAATCTCCGGTCATACAATACTTACCTCTGGCCATACGAGTGTCATCTCCGGCCTTAAGAAGGCTGAGACGTATCATACAATACACTCAGCTTACATGCTAGCCCAGTTCTTGCATGTATACTTAGAACATCAGCCTCAGCCTTCGTGGGACCGATACAAGCTGATGGCAGAGTACGAGCTGATGCTAGAATACGAGCTGATGGGACTCGGCCGAAGCCTCGGTGGTACAAGGCTCGGCACGAAGAGCTAGCAGGACTACTGTGTATATATGGGCCTTCAGTCCTCAAGCGAGATCAACAAGTCAATCAACAAGTTACCGAACCATCAAAAGTAGCACCAGTGTTCCCCTAGTCCAAAATGCCGCCGCCCAACACATTGTAGTCTGGGATCGGGTAGATATCCGCCCGTCTCTGGCGGACTTTTGGGAACTTGATTCAACCTCTTGGCAATGTTATTGTTCTCATCACCCAAGGTACACTTTTTTAGTAGCAGGAGAGTTTAGTTTTTCGAGATACAGATTCATCATACAGTTGTTGGGTCATTTTACTTTACCTCCTACAATTTTGACTGTAATCTTTTGATACGGTTTGTAAAGCCACGTACCGCCACATACGGTGCTGTAAGGATAAGGGTGAAAGTCAATGAATACGGTTCCACACGTGGATTCGAGTGATAGTATGAGTAGAAGTGTAGTAAAGATTATCGCTGAAGATGTCAGAGCCGTGGCAGCTCCTATCACTTACCCGGGCTTCCTAGAAGAATTTGGACGATGCTGGGACTCTTAACGTGCCACACATTTACCACAATTACATTATTATTATTACAACTACCTCCACCGCTAGTACCATCATTATATGATTGCTTCCTACAGCACATGCACACAGAATTTCAGGAAACCTGTAACAGCGCATCACATGTGCTATGACCGGACTCTACATCTTATTCCCCCGACAACCAATCTTATCCTCTAAAAACCAGAGAGAGAGACAGCGTAGTGGGATATAAACAACATGTGATGTTAATCACCCTAGAATTGTTTGTGATTTACACGATATTATTGCGTAAATGAGATGACCGTATGAATTGGCCAATTACATTGGGTGTTATGGCTCAATAAGATCGCTCAATGAATTGCACTATAGCTGCCACAGCTGCCACTATAAATTTATCATGGCATTGCCATTAGACCCGATGAACTGGCCTTGGGAAAGTGTCACCATGGGTGTCCTTACCGACCTACTGAGGTCAACTGCTTCCGGATACATCAGGATCTTGGTAGTTGCCGATCGATTCACTAAGATGCCATTTACCTGCCGTACCGAAAGGATATCGACACGCCAGAGTAAATATGTACGCTTTTCGAGGATGTGATCTGAAAACTAATCGTACCGGATATCGGATATCATCTCCAAACAGGGATCGCAGTTTACCAGGTGATTCTGGACTCCAGTTTGCGCCTATATCAGTTTCGAGTTTATCGTACCTTAAGGTCGCCGCAGACACTTGCGAGAATTCATTTTGTCGAACTTCGCCTTGGTACGAAACTTTAGTACGCCCGGCTGTGACCCAGTGATAGGAGATTGTTGAAATTCGCCTGTCGCCTTTCGTTCAAAGAACGACTTTGAATTTAATGAAGTTACATGTGTACCATATCTGGCGTGACCGAACTTATTGCATATACAGGTCTCAGCCAGAGATGTCTCGTATGGCCGGAGACGGAGATGTCTCGTATGGCCGGAGACGGAGATGTCTTGTATGGCCGGAGACGACTGTTGACTCTGGTACAAGCTGATGGCATTCAGTCGTACTTGTGCTTTCATATATATACTGGCCTTGTGGCCCTCTTAGATAGAATACAATTTCAAGCTTCTCTATCATCACTATTTCAACAGAACTACGGGTTCCAATTTAACGCAACGTTAAAATGTATCGGAATTGTAATTTGCAAGGACCAATCGCAAGAGCTCCAAACTAAGTTCTAGCTATAACACCGATTCACTGTTTTGATCAGTGATGGAGTCACACATTGTGTTGACAGCTTAGCACTAGTACTTACCGTGCAGGCATTGGCACGGCAAATACTAAGACTTATTTGCCGTCATTACCCAAAACAAAATTTGCACAAGGCGTTAAGAACCGTATCGCAATCATGCAAACATGGTGTGGGCCGATCTGAATAACCAAAACGTTCCCATTGAGGCAGATTGGTAACGAATCGTGCAAAGCCGCGGCTCCATATCAACCATCACGAACAATCAATAATTACCACCGCTCTCATATCTGTTTCAGGCATTTTAAGGTTGGACTGTTTGTCGGGAATGTCTTTTCCCTTTGCAGATAAGTGCAGCACCATTGTCGCTCGCTGCGCAAGTGATCAAAAAACATTTTCTTGTACGACCTAAACAGCTGCACACGCGCAGGAGTGATCTCATCCGGCAGGTACCACATATGTGGTTTCTGAACCCGCACCATCAGACTTTTGAGTGTCCATCCCTGTAACCGTAACTAGTGACAGGAGTTGCGAGCACTTTAAAATCTAACGAGTAGCGCCGCTAGTACATTAGTGCAATTAATTTGTTGCTGCCTAGACAACTGAGTTGTTCGTCTGGCAGTTTGGTCATATCAAAATGCAACGGCACGTTGCCGATAGTTACGCCTGACAGAGACTAAACGATTACAAGGATCAGAACCGGTTTTGTTCACAATTTCATATAGATATCTAGGGTATCTTGGCTGCTACCTTTGGGGTGGTATTAGCGCGGGGAGTTTTCTTTTGTTACCGTGGATTCCTACTATTTGATGTTGATGCAGCCTTACATGCATTGCCAGTTTGAAAGTCGTATTCGCATTATCCAATCGCATATATGGATAATAATGAAGTTGATTCAGCCCGCACTCAAGGCACTCTCTCAGTCTCATTTCCCAAAATGCATAACAAATCAATCGCAAGCATGAACGTAAAACTAAAACCCGCAACCGGCCGTCTGATTATGCCGTGGTTTTTTCTCCAATCATGACAAACTCTTAGTACGAAACTTTCATAATCATGCGTATTTTCACCTTCCGATCTCGGATTTATGATACCTCGTATATTCATCATGCGGCTTTAGGGTCAGTCCTAAAAATCGCTAAAATTAGCAAAAAGCGTGCATTTTATTCATGATTTAAATGCGACCAAGAACCACAACAGCAGTGCCGCAGCAGCACAGCCGTGGCTGTGGGCGGCGGGTAATCCTTGCGATCAACACAATGCTCTACGACCTTGTCGTTTTCTTATTAGAAGTGTTCTACATCCTTGCTATTCTCTCTAACAAGAAGCAATCACTAAGTAGGTGGGCATATTTGCTTCAGCATGACGATAGCTCAAATTCATTTTTGCCTGTTTGATGGTCCTGTACTTAAAGTGTTTGAACTATATAACAGTTGATGTAATTAACAACACAAAGCTCGGGGATTGGTTGTTATATACAGCAGTAGCGAAGACCAAACCTCTCCTAGTTGCATGATCAGAATCGGTCATATAGCATCTGGTTCACCCTAGCCCCTTTCATGCTGTGTTATTTGCTGTTAATTTATGTAAGGAAAGCCATGTTCCCATTCGCCACAACGCTGAATTGAGGCACCCGGCAGCGATGCTGATAAGGCCATGGCTTATGTCCTGCTTTTATAAGCACTGATCCCACAAACTTGACCGAAGCCGTCTAATCACACCCACTATCAATCTTACTATCAAGTTTCACATAACAAATCCACAGTACAACAATGCCCAAGCAGCCAAGTGACAAGCGCCCGACACAAAATTCGCCACCGAGCAAACGCCTCCGTCGGACTACAGCAGCTTCGGTAGTGCAAGTCGGTTCGGAAGTGGCAACATCCTTTCCGGTTGCTGGAGTTGCTGCCGATCCAAGAACGCCTCCACACCTGCTCCCCCGGGGCACTGCTGCTCAGATATCTCAAAACTCCGCGCCTGCAGGCAGAAAAATAACTCGATGTGTCGACCCTGCTGCAACCAGCTTTATAGCCTCCGGTACCCGCGATCCAGATCATAGCATCGTTCAAACTGGTAACGCTGGGCCAAAATATTTTCGAATAGCTAATTTACCATCCGATTGGAATAAAGATTGCTTGCTAACTGCTCTCGAAACTATCGACCCATGCCTCAAAGGCCAAAATGTTCAACTTTCAATCTATCCTGGGTGTTTCAACACTAAATGCCGAACAGCATTACTCAACTTAAGTACTTGTAGCGCATACTTTCAGTTTCTGAAGCCAAATGAATTCAATTATGCTCAGATGCCGGATGAAACCCATCTTGTGATCGATAGTCACATTGATGGCTTCACGCCATTAAACACACCAGAAGGCGAAATAATTGCAGAGTTACTCACCCCTAGTCTACCTGAATTCCTTAGATGCTAACTTCAGGCGGTCTCAGTGTCATCGCAGTGACAGGCCTTGCAGGTCATTCCTTCGGGTCATGGAGGAGCCGTGAGACTGGCTATATGTGGCTAAAGGACTTTTTACCGAACGATTTTAAGAACATCAGAGTCATGACCTACGGTTACGACAGCCGCATTATTAGCCCCCAACAGAGCGGTGAAACGATGACTGACTACCGAAGAAACTTCATTGAACAATTAGAAAATTGTAGAAGTTACGCAAAAGTATACAGGATTTCCTGTAGTATCCGAACAATTAGCTTATACTGGTAACCTGTATTAGGACCGGCCTATTATATTCCTGGGGCATAGTCTAGGGGGAATTTTGATTCTGCAAGTAGGTATACGCTTGCTACTCCAGTAGTTGGGATATCTACTCACAATCGCGGATGGCAGACATTGATAGAATCAAAGCGTAATCCCCGTTACAAAACAATCCTTGATTCAACCCATGGTATCTTCTTTTTTGGGACCCCTCATCAAGGTCTTCGAACAGATGAATTGGAACGAGTGTTAGACATAGACTCTGAACAAAGACGGAATTTAATCATGCAGCTAAAGGCGGGTTCGGAATTTCTGGAAAATCAACAAGAGGATTTCTTACCCATACTGGAAAGACTTAAAAAACGGAAAATTGTCAGCTTCTATGAGACGGTGAAGACGCCATCGGTCAGAAGGGTAATTAGAACTGTATCAGTAATATATAGCTTGGAGAGTTACTTACTTCATTTAGTTGGAATCCGGCAGACTTTCCAGAGGTAGCCCCGAGGTTCAAATGATCCAGAGGTCTTCAGCAGAGTTATTTTGGCCATCGGAACACCGCATTCCAGTCAACAAAAATCATTCAGATATAGTAAAATTTGCTGCACCTGTCGATCCAACATACCAGACGGTTGTTAGACATATGAAGGAGTGTATTGGTAAGTGTATTACGGATGCGAGAAACTTGAAACTAACATTCTTGAAGATCAATTTGGTATCGAGAAAATCTTACGTGCCGCTATAGACAATACACATCCGGACGAGTTCCTATATATGCTATCTGCAGTCAATCAAGAGAAGCACAAATCTCGCACATCATCTCCCAATTGTGAACGGCCTAAGTTTTACTGGATCTTCAAAAATGTCGATTATGAGCGCTGGTGGTCTTCAAGCTCTGCTGTACTCTTGTTGTCTGGGCCGCCTCCTTCTGGTATATCTCAAGCCGCATTGTACATTGTCGATCAAGCAAAGAATACAAAGAATGAAGCCTTAGGTACCGAGCCTTGCGTGCTTTACTTTTTCTGCTCGACTGCAGCTGGAACAGATTCCATCACAACCGTATTTGTACGTTCACTCCTACACCAAATCGTATCACACACGAGGAAGAAATCTGTTATTGCGACATTTCTTTGTGCTCTTCTTAAAGGGATTCTTAGCAGAAACTCAGCTACGGATATGGAACAGTGGTGGCTTGACGTGGAAAACCCAATAAAGAACATTCTTAATGTGTCTCAGAGCTGCACCAATGAAAATTGCGACGCTTTAATGGCAGTTTTGGAAGCTCAGCAACTGCAGCTGTACATCATTGTGGCTGGACTGGAAAATACTAAGGGTGAGAAACGGGAATTTATCAGCAAAGTTCGAGAGATTGTTGAACAGCTGCAGGGGAGAGATTTGATGGTTAAAGCCTTACTAACAGGCCGCGTGGATGACGAGATTAAGGACCTGTTGAGCGGGGTACCCGTTATTGAATACGATAAGGAAAGAAAGGGTTCGATTATACTCCACTCTTTACTCTGGGTTTGTCTAACTCAAAATAACGCAGAATGCCTTAATTCCTTACGCTTCGATAATATACGCTACAACAAGATTTCGAAAGAGCACAAAGGTTCAATAGAGTGGCTCTGGACTCATGAAGAGTACCAGAAATGGACATTGTCGCTTACCTCTCGCCTTTTTTGTATTGAAGGAAAGCCTGGAAGCGGGAAAAGCACTCTAATGAAATACTTCAAGAACAAACTCCTAGAACGGGAATCAAATGCAAACTCAGCCATAATAGCCAGTTTCTTTTACAGTTATCGAGACGGGGAGAGTCAGACAAGCCATTACAACATGCTTCGATCGATTCTTTACGACATCCTACAACAGGATGAGAGCTTCTTTTATCACTTCCAACCTGAGTTCCGAAGGTATCAGGCCCTGATACGAGGATCTAGTCATGGCGATCATATCGAATTCCATTACGAATCTCTGAAGAATATTCTGAGATCGATAGGAAAACATCCAAGCCAGAAGCCGGTTTATCTTCTCATCGATGCTGTAGATGAATCCAGCAATGAAGACAGACGGGACACTCTCCAGTTATTGTACGAACTCTGCTCCAACGACGGCTGCTGCATTATCAAGGTATTCATCGCTAGCAGACCAGTGATAGAGCTACTACCTTTGATAAGAAAGTCACACGCATTTATAAGGATGCAAGATGTGAACAAGCCTGACATACAGAATTTTGTACATTCCTTGCTCGAAGTTGAACTCCAGGTCGAGCTCAACGGAACATCTTGCACGAAGCCAAGCGATACATTTTTGAGAATGCTCAAGGAGTATTCCTGTGGGTACACTTAGTCGGACACCAACTGGTTGAATATATTGAAAAGGGTTACTCGCAGCGTGAGATTTTTGGCTTTCTGAAGAGCCTACCAACAGAGCTAGAAGGTCTTTATCAAAGAATCATCACGAACCTGGAAATGAATGCAGAAAAAAGTCGTACGGTAGTTGGAAAAAGAATGTTCCAACTGGTTCTTTTCATGCAACGTCCCCTTACAGTATCTGAATTCCAGCATGCTCTCGCCATCGCGGAATTTGCTGATACGGAACTTACACCCTCGGGTAAATCCTTCCAGGAGGCCCTCATCATCGGCATAGAGAAGCGTATCATCCATTGTGGATGCAATCTTCTGGAAACCAAGGGTCACAATGGTATATTTTTTATCGAATACTGTTTTAAATGGGCGTTTAATCTGACGTAATCACAGATCCTATTGTTCAAGTGATGCACCAAACTGTCCGGGAGTTCTTCCTGCGGTCGAACGGATTTGTAACAAATTCTACGTACAGAATGCGCGAGGACGATGCTCATAGGATGATAATTACAATCTGCATTGTTGACACGAGAAGATGATGGAGGAGAAGAGAAGATGATGAATTGTCTGTCTATCTAAAGAGAAGGAAAACTATGGACTTATATATGAAAGAGAGAGAAGGAAAACCCAATGCCGACTGCCAAAGCCGGAGCCCAATGCCGAGTACCAGTGCCGAGCCGTCCTCCTCGCCATGGGGGCAGACGAGGCCGACAGGGGCAAGCGAGGCCGACAGGGGCAAGCGAGGCCGATGGGGGCAAGCGAGGCTGGTGGGGGCAGGCGAGACCGGTGGGGGCAGGCGAGGCTGGTGGGGGCAGGCGAGGCCAATGGGGGCCGTAAGCCGCCGGGCCAAATCCTTAGTCAACATGCATTAAGTATGTTCTAGTCCATTCACGGAGGCGGTTCCTCCGCGGAGTACCTAGTCAGTTCACGGAGGCCCACCTTCCTTGAACGAACCGTCCATTCACGGAGTCCGTACCCCACCTCCGTGAACTAACTAGTTCGTTCGCGGAGTCAGTCAACAATTACAAATACTCTGCTCTGCACGCATGTATGTGCATCCACTGGCATGTACGTACACTCAGCTGGCTCTATCCAGCTGAATTCAATCAGCGCAACCACGTATGTTCAGCGCGGCGCATTTGAGTACATTCATCAACCGCATACGTTCAACGCAGCACAATTGGGCACATTCATCAATCCTATACGTTCAGCCCAGCGCAATTGATTACAATCTTTGCAGCGCAACTGAGTACATTCCACAGATTCTATCGTACTAACAATATGGACCGCCTTACATCTACCATCACACATCAAACTCCGCGATTCAAAAAGGGTAGCCATCAAGAACTTACGCTTTGAGAATCTGCTCGTTTTCAGTCCCCTGCCGAGCTCATCCGAGTACATTATAGATGTAAAGGCAAATGCACAACTGTTCGTTGCAAGTGATTCAAAGCAAAAGCCGAGTGCACACTACATTGCCATGGCCAATATGGTAGTGCGCAGCGCATAAATACTGGACCTTCTGCTGTGCCACCAGGTACTTTCAATCTTGAACACAACACAAGATCAGCTCCACCAGAGCCATGTCACAATCTAAAAAGCTGTTGAGCCAATATACAAGGAGATGCTCGTGTGGATACTGATTCCACATCAGCAGAGGATACTACAAATGAGAGCAGTGATTTGCCAGACCTGGATACTGAGGATAAGGAGGTTCTCGAAGAGGAAGGGGTCATTGGGGAGGAAGTGGAAGAGAAAGAGTAGGAGACGGAACGCAATGGGGAGGGAAAGGAGAAAGATGAGCCGGTTTCAAACGATGACATGGAGCATAGTGTAATTGTAGTTGCATCAGGACGTCCAAAAGGCATCAGATTGTAGGGTTCATGACGGACGATGTATAACTTATTTATTAATTTTCATTGACTCCGTGAATGAACTAGTCAGTTCACGGAGGTGGGGTGCGGACTCCGTGAATGGACGGTTCGTTCACGGAAGGTGGGCCTCCGCGAACTGACTAGGTACTCCGCGGAGGAAGCGCCTCCTTGAATGGACTAGAACATACATCACCTTGGTGTCCAATCGCAAAAACTATTTGTATAGTACAGTACATGAGCATCTTATCCGGCATTAAGATGTGATTGAGGAGGAATTTCTACTGCAGGTTCAGATCCTAAATCCTTCATGATAACCTTATTTAGTTTTTAGGTATGCTACCATTAAAGAACAGCGGTTTTCATTGTAATCATAAGCGAACATCCGTTTGTTGCAAACGGTATAGAACAGAAGTACTCAGGCAACGGCGGAAAAATCCAAACGAAACTGAAAACACATGTGAAAAAGCGGTTCCTACAGTACGTACGTTCAGCTACCGCCCGATATGTTACGCTTTGCCACCGTTGTCTTACAACTGTGTTGGATAGTGATTATTCTTACCGCATTAAACTTACGACACAGCTTAGAAAAGACGTACATGAATTCTCCAGACTCATTACTTTACCCACGTTGACAGGCAGCATAATAAGGCTCCGAACCTACGAGAGAAAGAGGGCTGTGCTGCTTGCTTGCATGTCTCCACGTACCTGTACATCCTGCAGTACAGCAATTGAGGGCTGGTCAAACAGGATTTCTCAATCCGCTGCCTCATTCAGTATAAGTGTTCGTATTTTGTTACCGCAGTAGTGTTACTTCTATGCGAGGGTGGGGAAAGATGACCAAATGGCTCTAGACTCGTGATGACGAAACCACACAGGAGCCCATGTCCTCAGGTAGCGTAAAGTACAGGTACCTAGTCTACAATCGCCAGATCGACCCATATGACATAAGTACAAATGCGGTGAACATAAGAAGCGGTGTATTATGTTGCAAGTTCGGCACTTCTGCATGTGGATACTCCACACACACCCTTTGACTCATGTGGTCCATACCCTTTGAAAGTTTTGGTTCAAATAAATCCCCAACCTGTAAGAAATAAGATCCACGGTGTGATGTCAGAAGCCTTATACACCGAACAGGTTCGGTCATGGGATAGTACCCCTAGAATAGATGCCTGAATTGATACTTCATGAGTTAGGTGAAGCTGATGCCTAGAGTTAAACTTTAAGGAAAGTTGTAAGAAAAATAAAATAATTATATGATCTGCAGCCTCAAGCCTTTGATGCCTGGAATAGGTCGGCTTGGGATGCCTTATAGTGGATTATGCTGCCAGAGTCCGACAACGGATTCTCATTCTGTGTTTTATCGCCTAAGACTGTCGTGCGCAAGACGAGGACCGAAAATCTCTATATCCAGCCTATGTCTGTCTTTTTCAGCTCTTTACATTCCATTTTGTATAGCTAACTCTACCGTATTAGACTGGTTCTGCTGACACATTGTGGGCAGCATGAAAAACCCATTCTGCGAAATTATTGTCCGCTTCGCCGACGAATTAGAGCAAACCCCCGACAATACCCTAAAGAAACTTTTCAAAAGGTCAACGGCGGAACGTAATCCGTTCGAGCAACAGATCATCCGCCACGCAGCCCGTATTCTTAATGCCGAAAATTACAACGATGACACACCGTTGGATTCTGCCGAGTCGTTGAGAGAGTCTATCCAGAAAATGGTGAAAGATCACAGCAATACAAGTTGGTCGCGCAAAGTGTCCGCCAAGTTACAGCCTCTGGTCAATGGTATGTCACTGTACATCGGTATTGTCGACACCCTTGTGCAGTATAATCCGGCTCCAGGGGCGCTGGTTTGGGGAGGCGCCAAGTTGCTTTTGCAGGTGAGCCACGCTATCCTATTTTCTTTTTTTAAGGAACGGAACCTGAAGGAATGTCCGGACGTCGTCACATGTTTGATTCCAAGCTTCTGCCTACATTTCTCGCATGGTCTAACGTTGGTAAAATTCTCAAACAGCTCGCAACCCAGTTTTCGAATGTCTTCGAAAAGACCATCGAAATTATGAATTCGCTCGGGCACAACCTTCAGGTCTTCCATAAGATCTGGTCAACGCATTGTGAATCGCAGTTGATGCGACAAGCGCTGGTAAATTCCTACGACACCATCTTACGGTTTTGGCATAAGTCGTCCAGATTATTTGGTCATTCAGGTATGTGATCTGGTTGTGGCACACCTCTCATTCAAGGTAATTTGCTATAGAAGCTAATAAATAACCAGGGATAAAGGTGTTGGTTGGAACTCTCTTAAACCGCGAATATGGGAAGCTACAGACAACCCTAACTCGCATAACGAACGACAAGGAACGAGTGATGGAACAGGCACAGGTGGAAAACGGGAGCCGACTGAAGGATGTTCAACAAGGTGAATTCATCTCTACATGATTGGGAGTCATAGTTTCATGTGGTTGCTGAACAACGGATCGGTCATTCTTTATATAGACGCCCAACGGGATCAGATAAACGAATGGCTTCACGCGCCTGACTTCAAATATGATCTCGACGCAACATCACAACTACGACATCCCGGTACCTGTGAATGGCTACTTAAGCTCGAACAGTATGAAGCATGGAAGACATCTAATGCCAAGGATATTATTTGGATGCACGGTGCTCCATGCTCTGGTAAGACCGTACTGGCATCCGCAGTCATTAATCAATTGCGATTGGAACGTAAGCCTGTGGCCTACTTCTTTTTCCGCGCGGACGAAAAAGTAATCGGGCCGCCTAAGAATACTACAATATCCTGTTTAAACGCCCTCGTCGCGCAGCTGCTGGGATTGATGGAGGCCCAGCACACTCCATTCCCGGACGACTTTCGGAGAATATATATGGAGGAAAAGCATAATGGCCAAGTCAAACTCACCAACGTTCATACTGCTTTGAAGGTCATTAGGGCACTGCTGAACGTTTCTCCCCGAGTTCACATAGTGGTAGATGGGCTGGATGAATGTCTGGACCGCCAAGACTTTGCAGTTCGTCGGGTGGAATTTCACAAAGTGATGAAAGAACTAATCACTTACAGCTATACTGGAATCGTGAAATTGTTTTTCGGCAGCCGTCATGAACGTATTTTTGAAAAACTATTCACTAAACCTGGAAGAATAATCGAGGTAACTCAAGAACATACCGCTACGGACATCGCCGTTTTCCTGAATGACAACGACTACGTGTGGGGAGAAGAGCAGGATGGAATAATATACCCGCTGGTAACTGGCGGTAACTTCCTTGAGGCGGCGTTGGAGCTTTCGACCCAGAACTATGCTGGCGTCACTTGTGAGGAGGAATTGAAAGAAGCCCAGTGGCAGTATAAACCTGGATTCACGACGAGATATTGTCGAAGCTTGGAGATGCTGGCTGCGAGGAGTCCACAAGAGAAAAGGCTTGCAAAGTTCGTTGTTTTTAGCTAATCCTAAAACTTCGCGGTTCGTGGGGCTGACTCGTTTCGATATTCAGGCGACTGTTCGTATTCCTTCAAACGTTTTACCAACCCATTACAATCAATGAGCTTCGCGACGCAGTAGCAGTGGAAGTTGGCACATACAAACATTCTGCAGGAAGAAGACCGTTATTAGACAAACTTGAAGAACTATGGACTCCATTCCTTCGACTGGATCGTGCACAGACTCAGGGCAGTGATATTGATAACCCATTTGTGGTATTCGTTCACAATAGCGCAAGAGACTTTCTCAGGCAAGATCCATCCCTGATGGACCCACAACCGTCTCCAAGGTGCTGGGAGTTCTTTACCGGCGGCACCAAACAATGTGACCAGGCTCTTGGCCAGGTTTGTCTGACGTACCTTTCATACAACCACCACTGCGACTCGAATAGCGTCCTTGCGGCACTCGAAAGGGACGGTCTCAGGCACAACTTCTACACCTACTCAGCTGTATTTTGGTATCAGCATCTGAGCGAAGATGAGATCACTCCCACCAAGGACTTATTTAAAGACGTCTCAGATTTTCTACGGTCATGCACATTTTTGACGTGTATACGTGTGCAGAGTAAATATGCACCATATCTGTTTGTGCGTCTCACAGCACAAAACGGCAAAACCTGGGTCATGAAATCGACCGCTGCGGTGTATCGTCCCAATCCGAAGAACGATTACTACTCGGATGCTATTCCCAGGTGGATCGAGGAATTCGGTGCCGAAGGGCGACACTTATCTCATTCCTACATTATGTTTGTTAAGGAGTTCGGTGTGGTCCTTCTGCTAAGGCCGGGCGAGATTAAGCTGTGTCATCTAGGTTCACTCGGTGCCCACAACTTCTTCTCTATGAACCAATGGTACACACAGGAAAAACGCTGCGTAGTTCTAACGAGTAACCCTGTTCCGGCAGATGATAGCTCAAGGAGTCGACAGAAAGAACTGCTATTGGCGGTAAATCCTACAGGTACAGGAGTTATCGCATGCTGTGGTGTAGTGGAGTGGCCTAGGAGCGAACCAACGCTGTGCCTCAAGACAATGCAATGGAAATTGTCGCTCCCGGAAAGCGATAACAATGGTTCCAATGTATTAAATTTAGATGGCGAAACTACCTGGGCAACCAATCATCCCGATGGGCAACCAGACGATATGTCTAGTATCTTTACAATAATTTCAGAAAGGAGCATTATGTTGTCGTTCGGTGATAAATACGACTCTATATATACGACACAAAATTCGCACCCTGACGACCCCCGTTCTCGGCAACTTGTAAGGAATATTTGGCAACGTCCGGAAGAGAACATAGTACCGATTTCAGGAGCGACAAAGTGGGTATGCATCGGCAGAGAGAAATCATGTCGAGGAAAAAACACGGCAGTATTGGCTCATTTCACATCGAGGCCAATATTAGCTTGCAACTGTACCGATGGTCATGATCAATCATGCGACAACGGAATTAGCTCTGATGCCTCGGATGACGACAGTGATCAAGATGACGATGAAAGATCAAACCCCGTAGAAATACCCGGTTTCAGTAGCCTGGTAATATTCGATGATCGGCACGATGAGAGTCCGCAGTGGTTTCACATCTCCACTATAGGCAGAGTTCCGCGAGCTTCGCCCCCCGTTTTTCATCGCACCGAACCAATGATTATCCTACCGCTCAATAAGAAGCTGGTCGCAATCAACTATCTCACTGCGATGCAGAGCACAGTCTCAGATCACCGGGTTACCAATGATAACAAGCGGTGCAATCCTGGAAGTCATGAAATATCAAAAGGTATGAATCCCGGTTGGCCCGGTTGTGTAGCGAAAAAGTAACCCATAGTCTGGCCAGTTTACCATTTCTCTGAAACCTGTTCCAATATTCTTTACGAGGTTACAATCCATCAGCAAATTCATTTTGAAAGCAGTACTAGTAGTTGGACAATAGAGCTGAATTATCTTGAATTCACGATCGATGATGAGGCATCAGCTATGGCGCATATATCATCCCTCCACTATGGAAGTAACAGCGCCACAAACCAACCCAGGATTAGGTGGACCTCTCCCTGCTTAGGCCCGTATGACCGCCCTGAATCTCGTGATCTCCCGTGCACCTTTGTCTGGACGGACTGTCATCTGTACGTCATCTTCGGAAAAGTTGAAGTCAAGATATGCCGGATAAACCTCTCTCAGATACCCAAAGGGGTGCATACTGAGTCCGCAACAATCGAAACAATCAGTGAATCGATATTTTTTCCCGCGTCTACCAACGAACGCGGCTTCGTGTTTTTACCCCGAATAGTGGCCGGTATGGAATACGTTGTTTTTGCACTCGGTGCAAACGCCGATTTCCCGCCTACCTTGATCTGGGGAGATATCAATCGGGATTTAGGAGGTTGGACTGAATATAACCACCAGGATGGCCTAAAGACACTTGGATGTGCGGATGCGACTAATTTGAAGGGAATATATGCATCTAGTGAGATGAGGTTTAATGTACCCATTCGGAGTTCGTTAGCATGGAATCAGAGGACTCTTGTCACTTGTTGGTAATGAGCGGGGAAAATTTGGGCAGATGTTACGGTATTTTTTCCTGTTATTTAGCGCTTTGTCTAGGTATCATTACCTGTTCTAGTCCAGTCACGGAGGATGTCCCTCCGCGGAGAGACTGGTCCATTCACGGAGTCCCACCCTCCGTGACTGGACTGGTTCTTTCGCGGAGTGTACCCCTGTACCCCACCTCCGTGAATGGACCAGTCCATTGACGGAGTGTACACTCGGTGAATGCTCTGCACGCATATATGCCCATGGATGTATGCGTACTCAGCTGGCAATATCCAGCTGAATTTAATCAACGCAACTATATACATTCAGCCCAGCGCAACTATGTACCTTCAGCCCAGCGAAATGATGGAGTTCAATGCACAAACAATGATGTTTCTGCAGTGCCATCCGGTACTTTCAATCTTAAACGGAAGACAACACCACCTGGACCCAGTCACAATCAAAAGCAACTTCGAGTAAATACACAGGGAGAGGCAACAGCGCAGACATACTCCACTTCTGTTGATGATGTCAACAAGAGCGTAGAGGAAAACGACGAAAGTGATTTGACAGAGCTGGATATTGAGGAAGGAGAGGGTCTGGACGAGTACAAGGATGTGGACGAGGAGGAGGACGATGTAGAGGAAGAGGGCAACGAGGAAGAAGAGCTGGTTTCAAGTCAGTATATAGAGCACAGTGTAATTGTAGTTGCACCACGACGTTGAGTGTAATTAGCACTTTGTATGTATGCTCCGCGAATGAACCAGTCCAGTCACGGAGGTGGGGTGCAGGGGTACACTCCGTGAATGGACCGGTCTCTCCGCGGAGGGACATCCTCCGTGACTGGACTAGAACATTACCTACGGGGTGATATCATGTTATTGTCTCAGAATGCCAGATATGTTTTTTTGGTGCAAAAATGTTTCTGGGTCGGTCCATAAATCAATGCTGTCTTTTCGATGGCTGGCTGCATAAAATTCGCGCAGAAATAGGTTGGTAGGCGTTGACGACCTTGTCTTTCAACCCTTGAAATGTTTTGGTAGTGCTGAGCTCAAATATTTGGCCCAAGTTGTCAATTAAATAAGGCAATAGCGATATGATAGTTGATGATCGTACAGCCGCAGCTGGGTGTTGAGATCGAGGTTAATAATTGCAGAGCATATTGATTGCTACCGTTGAGGTAGATGCGATTAGATCAGAAGAAAACATATAAAATATTTTAAATTAGATTCATGTTGCTCTTCTCCCAAATCCGGAGTGATGAGATGCATTTTTTTCCACTGCTGCTTCATAAGTTGTCCTGAAATAATTATAAAACAAATCAAGGTGATGTTAGAGTAGTTGACGTGCGGCAAGTTCGTGTAATTAATCACAATGGCCCAGCAGACCCTAACGTCATGAGGCTCTGTAATCGGATGGAGTATACTCTATTGTAGTTGGTGTGGTAGCTGGTATGGTAGCTGGTGTGGTAGCAGTCGACAATCTGCTGTCGCCGAGCCGCATCAGCCTTCACCAAACAGCCCACAATAACAAAAATCACAACAGAAAAACACAATAAAATAAATCAAGTATAACGTCAAAAGGAAATTTGGAGGCGTTTTGGAGTGGTTAGTTGAAATTGAAAATGGATTTCCAGAGAGTGTTTGCACCAAATATTGCCTCAAATGTGTTTATTTCCACGCTTTTTAGCTTAGTGCTCATGGTAGTGGGAATGATAAAACTACATTACATGTATACTTCTACATATACTGTTGCTCGCATCCATATATGCAACTGTATCGTCATGAATTTCTTATATGTGGTGGTATATTCTGGCTTTGGCACTTACAATAACCAGCCCGTGTAAGGATTATTGGCTTCAGCTGGGCTGACGGTCAGTTGCACATGGCAACAGGGTGTTCATGCATGCCTAACAAGCATACTCGAAATGTTGTATAAATAAGCGTTGTAGCTCCTAGTAACATATATAGTATCAATCATCACATTCAGAATGTATCTGTTACGATATGGATGTTGGGGAGAACCGTGTGCGTGTATTCTATGGTACAGAGAAGAGAGAAGGAGAAAGACTCAATTTATATACAGAGATCTTCGGAGAAAGCTTTGATGATTCGCCACTCACCACTCGCCACTCTGAGTCAGAAGCCACGGGATATGTGACATCAGATGGTATGGATGCACCGAGTGAGCAATTTAATGTTCTTATCTGCTCGGGACTAAAATATAGACTATTAATAGACCCTTTCAGCCGCTTATCGGTGCGAGTCGCTTAGTCGGGTCTGGCAATAAATGGTCGGGCGCTCATTTCCGGCAAGACCTGGCAAGATCTGGGAACACCACCCGCAGTATAGAGTAATACCCGATCTGGATAATAATAGAAAGGGAATAGCCAGTCTAGTTTGACTGCACAGTCAACTTCACCTCTGATCGACACTTTACTTTTGCAGCAAAAGAACCCTACCGGCTGTGGAGATACACTCCATAACTGTAACCGTTCCGTGATTTCCATCCTGGCTGAAACGGGTATTCTTACGGCCTGTATGGTAGTTCAGAATCATTCTGAGAGCTTGACAATGAAGGAAGCCCTTCGCATCTATATGCCAAATGTTTTGTATGTTGGAAATGGTAGCGGGCACTGTGAGAGAGTCTAAAAGCGATATCGTTCTCTCTACTCTAGCGGTCTCTCTATATACCGAATGACAAGGCCACATTGGCCGCTCCACCATGGGGCAGACTCTGGCGTGGGGTTGAGCGGATTTCCAATATTGTAGTCGTGCATTGGGATTTCTGATGAATTTCACAAGCTAAAGCACAGAGTGTTAGCCTAAAATCATCCTGCAAGCTAAAAAGACTTAACTTGCAAAAACAGTCCTTTAGAATTACAGGATTATTTGCTTTCACCCAGTATCATTCTAGACGTTGACAATGTTCCTAAGCGGCCCGGCCGGCCCTTCCATTTTGAAAGCCTGCGCTAGCGGCGGCCCGGCCTGCACATGATTTAAAAGCCTGCATCGGCCTGCATAAGCCTTGGTCAAGTTGATGGATGGAATACGGCAATGGCAGGGCTACGATGATTGAGCTGGATATGATTTATGTTTCATACTTCGGAGACTTTCTTAGTATATGCAGTAGAGAATCTTTCGAACAAAATATTCTGTTTAGGCTTAGCCCGCCAAGAAAAGCCGCCAGGCCGGCCGGAAACGCCTGCAGGCCCGGCCCGGCCCCCATTTAAAAGCCGCCGCTAAGGCCGGCCAAGCCCAGCCTATACAAAGCTGGGCCGGCCTAGTCGCTTAGGAACACGGAACATGCCGTGATGGAACTGCCACCACAAATGCAACCGCGATTTATCGTAGTGTTGCCACGAGACCAGATGAACTGTAGGACAGCGGTTACGATGCATGCCAGTGCAAACATATCAACGTCACTCCTATATCACGTCACACAGGAACCATGTAAACCGCCGGCAACACTGCTTTGTAGCTTGTTAGCTTTATACAAGGTGCTACATTATACGCACCTGAAGTCCGTTCTGTTCTTTGTACGAAGTACATAATGAGGTATATTCTCATCCATGGATAATCAAAGCCCCGCTTACCGTACAGGTTCGTCTAGATACATACCAGTATCTTCGCGAAATTCCACTATATTCGCATAATGCTACGGTTAAGGTTTTACTCGGGTCATCCTAATTAACAAATCAAACGAACGAGAAGTATCAGTGCACCCCTCACTCACTAGCTAAAAAGATTTGCAGAGAGATTTCCATTGTGCGCTAGTACTCTAAACTTGACTTTTCTAGCTTTCCAGATCTGGTGGAATGGTGCTACGAGCTTTCCTGCTCCTGGATTTAGAAACTCACCAAGATACACGTTGCAGAGACAACCTCAAGGCGTTCAGTGATAGAATTCCGAATGGGGCAATAGCAAAAACCTGACTCTCGAGGTCCAGGATGTAGCAACATTTTTACAAATTGTTGCGATGGTGAAGGGGAGAACCGTGTGTATTGGCTATAGAGCGATGAGTGTCTAGGTACTGGTCTAAAGGTCCAAGATGCGTAGGGAATGGAAGAGTAGTGTGAAGTCTAAAAGAACAGTCACGAACCTTAGGCTCTATCAACACAAATGATGCAGAGCTAACTCTACATGCTGACTCTACAGCTCTCGCTATACGACTGTTGCAATTTTCTTTTGCATTTCCAGTAGTAAGTAAGATATAAGATGAATAGAATGGAAGAATAAGCAAGTAGGAAAAAGCACCAATGATATCAGCAAGGAATTCAGATTCCCGAGGCGGATGTTATATATTTTAGGAAGACGATAGATGGAGGGTCGGTGATATCCTATTTGAATAGTCCTGGAATGAGTTGAGATGACATAAGGGGTTCTGCAATGGGCCCGGAGAAGATGAGAACTGTTCCAGGTATGTTGGGGTGTATTGATATTAGTTTTGATAATTCGTTTCAAAAGTGTACCAGTATGGGGATGTTATAACCTTGTGACTGTTTCCGTCTGCAAGAATCATAATTCAGTTGCAAGATCCCACAATCGTCAGCTCCCTCCTGTATCTGTCCAATCACTGGTATAAACACCCCTCCTTCCCTCTCACGCCCCCAACGCACCCCACACATCCACCACAGACACAGTACAATTCCCCCTCACCGCTCCGAATGTCTCCACCTTTTTACCCCCGGCTGCCAAATCCCCTCTATTCACCCTGACCATCTGGCTTGTTCTCTTCGCCGGATTTTCATCAAAATAGTTCATTGGTTCCAACCTCACTCCTCCATGGGCGCTCGTAAACATCGTCGTTGGTAAATCCCCCGTAGTTGGTGCGTGGTGCATTCCAATATTGAACCCTTTTAATGTTAGCCCCCATACACTCCCTGCACTCACTCGTTGAGCATACATAAAACCAAATCCTCCTGCTCCAATTCCTCTCCATCCAAAAAGCCACTAAAATCTACCGCCGGATTCATCACATCCAAACTAGCGTACGGATGGGAACTTATCATTTCCGTATCTTTCCTCTTGCTAATCCAAAGGTTCGCGTCCGCCCACGAGGCTGCATTTCCGAGGATTTCAGAGTTCGGGGCTGTAACGCTCACCGGCGGAGTGAGTGGGAGGATTTTGTACCCCCGGAACTCGTCGTTTTTGTTTTTCTCGTCTTTATTCACCACTGCGTAAGACACGGCGCTGTTGGTGGAGAAGTGGATCTTCCCCTGATCTTCGTTCGTGATCAACGACTTCGCAAGCTTAAATGTATTTATTGACTTCCCATCAGACCAGGGGTATACCTCGGATGTTGACACAAACTCTGTTGTCGCCACGGTGTTGGCAGTACCAAGAATGTCAACGTCAAGTTTGTAGTTCAACACGTGGTCGTGCATGGAGCCAGAGAGGTTTTTGTGGATTTTGAAACCGTAGGAGGAGGAGGAGGAGGAAGGGGAGTAAAAGGTCGACCGGATATACCCTGATGCACGTGCCGAGATCTCGATGCTGCCGTCGAGTGCGAAGTGGTAGTCTAGCCTATCAGATCATCAGTCAGAATATCCCCCTCCTTCCCCGGATTGGTGACTGCCGAGCGTACATGTAATCGTAATTCCCCATAGTACTAATACTCCTCACCGTCAGGAAAACATTCTTAGTAGCGGCAGTATAGTTTGCCGCTGTATGCCTGTAAATCGGGAAACCGGCGTCCTGCTCAAACACACAAATACTCCCCTCAGACACCGTCGGCACGCCGTTATCATGCGTAGTAGTATTCAAAAACGTCGCGTAAGCCGGACAATCAAATCCCGGCAGCAACGTAAACGAACTCGCGCCCATCCCCCCGAGGATATCCCAAAACGCTGTTAGGCTCTGGATTGGGTCATTCCCGGCGTATATCGCTAATGCCTCCATCAGGCCCAATTCGTAAATGATCCGGGAACCTTGGTACTTCACGTCGAAAATTCGCACTCCAGTGTCCCGTGAGAAGGAAATGAAAAACTCCCACCCCAGCCACGACACATACTTTTCTTTGATATCGACCCCCCACCGTGCTCCAGCCGGCGCAACTGCCTGTGCAGGAAACTTTGCATCTCCTTTCATAATCTCGCCTGCCTGGTCCGTGTGTGCCCATTCGCCATCTTGATTCCCGCCAGTCTTAACAAACCCGGGAGAAGCCACCGCATCCCGGAACTCAGAAATGGACAAGTAAAACACGTCATTGTACACCACCCCCACTACGCTCCATAAGCTCGCGTTGTACCCCGTTACGTCGAGTTTTAGGTACCTATCCCGCCCCCGGTCAGCCTTCTCCCATCTTCAGGTGGGTGGGGAACTCACAGTCCCAATGGCAGTAGCGTACTAGAATCCCACCCCTTCTCTGGGAAACCTTTAAACTGCACCCAGGTTGTCACCATTCCCCCAGAATCCGCCACAGGGGGTGTCGAATCCCCCAGTGTCAAGCTTGCATTCCCTACACTTTTCCCCCATAGCTGCGTGGTAACATCCGAAAGATTTGTGGCTACTTCTTGGATCCATTCTGGCGTGGATAACAGGGATGCCCACGTATTATTGGTGCGCCCGCCGCGGTTGTACGGGTAATTAAGTTCTTCGATCTTTGTACTGGCGGAGATAGGGAGAGGCCCAATGCGAAGGTCTTGGACGTATGGCTGGAGAGCGGTGCCGATGTGGACGACGGCGTGGGCGTACCTGTCTGGTGCCGGGCCGTGGTGAGAGAGGTACGTGATGGCATGCGATTTGTTGGGGAGGAGGAGCTCAATGAGTAATCTCTGTACGTCAGCGAGAAGGAAGGATGGAGCGGGGAGGCGTGGAGTACAGCGAATTGGTACCTATAATCCCAGGCGTCGTGGAGTTCAGAGGGATTCTGAAGCTGCTGTTGGCGATTAAAAATGTTGCTACGGAAGAGACTTCGGAGTCTGTCAAGCCAAGCCAGATGTTCTCGTATGGAGCTGTGGTGGTGGAATTTGTTGGGGTGCAGGAGGCACAGTCGGGGATGTCACGGGGGGTGAGAATTGCTTCAGCAAAAATTACGGAAGCGGATATGGAGACATGGAGCAAATAGAAAAGCTTCATCGTTACTAAACTGACATCTCAGTTCAGGAAAGGCGAGGCAGAGGGCTTTATAGGGTGCACTGTTGTGCAGACATACTCTAGATCAAACGACCAGTAAAATCAGTCCGCAGGGGTAGGTCGTTTCCCTGCGCCTCTCTGCAAACTTAGAGAAGGCGGCACATCAGTGGGCAACAGCAACGGTATTTTGCAACAAAAGTAGAATAAAATTAATGATATTTACGTGTAATTTTACATATGCTTTGATTATTTTTGGCGGTTCTATGTTGGTGCTACTAGGTGAGAGAACACGGTGGCTCGGCGACTGTTGTAACTTTACAACTACGAAAACACTCATAAATGCTGCGGAAATATAATCAAAATCACAAGTAAATATTATCTTTAATTTTAAGCCACTTTGTCAAAAGAATTGCTGATTGTGGTAGCTAAAGGTTGATTTGAAAACACAATGTACTTGAGTAAGTAAGATAAAATTTTGAGCCTCACATGAGTTGTCATATGCAGAAGTTTTTTGTTCAGGCAACGATATACATTGCGTATTTGTAGAGTGCTCTTCTGTCACCTCCGCTTTGTCTAAGTTTGCACAGTGCCGCCGGTATGTAGATACGGTACTGTATAGTACCCCTGGCAGACAGGGTATACTGATGTACTCTAGGGTATATCGGAGGATGAAATACAGGGGATTTTAACTCCAACAAGACTGTGTTTTGTATCTTTTCGTCTCTCACTTCTCCACCCAGCGTGATTTTGTAGCATCGCAGGGTCAGTTTCTACTTTGCCGTGGTTTCCCGATGTCAGCTGTGAAATTCCATCGAACTTGCAACTGGAACAAATCAAGCTTGCAATGCAAACTCCCGCAGCCGATTCTTTGTGAAAAGTCAGCCTTCCGAACGCCTATAAATTCTCTTCGGTGACATGGGTCGCATGGTTGCTTTCGCGCAGATGCGGGGAATGTTGCGCAGCAGGGGTCTGGTTTCCATTCATTCAGAGCTAAGACATCGGACAAACTTCCGCTGGAGTGTTGGCTCACCGCGCATTGCATAGCCCCGTCAAAGCGATCGTATAGCATCCAAAGGAAAAAGTTTAATTAGCCTCACCCATACGCAGACATCCTGGGGAGCATAAATATATGCTCCGTAAGCTTCAGACATCATTCGGTCTCAAATTCAGACTGATCAATCGATGGGCTAATTAGCGATGTGTCGCACAACGTCCCAGGTGCGGGTGTGCCCTGTAAAGAGTATGCTGGGAAACAAATGTCCGTTAGTTAGTGACAACGTGCGACACATGAAAACTCGTCCACAACTCGTCTTCCAGTGAACAAACTTCGCGCGACATTGAGCGCTACCCGATAAAAAATAAACATACCTAACCAATTGCATGTTTTATCTTAAGATACGAAATACTATATGAATTCAGAATGGTAACTCAATGATCATGGGAGATGATATCAGATACCAAGAACCGACGAGAAGAAAGGAACTCATACAAATTGTTGTGACGAACCTGTCGAGACGATTGATTGATTGAGTCTAAGTCTAAGATGACACGTAGCCTATATCGTGGCTGCCAGCCCTAACCCACAGCCACGTGATGACGTACTCTACAAAGACCCTGTCTAACACAAATGACTCCCAAGACTACCGAAATTATAGAAATCAACTTATTCGATCAACCGCAGGAAGAAATACATATTGAAGAAATAGATAAAGTTTTAAGTGGAACGGGTGAGAGCATGGACCATGGCCGTACTCGTACTATCAGTGGAATGGGTGAAAGCATGTCTCATGGCCGCATCGAAGATGCTCGCCAATCAAATGACGGGAATCCCGCGGCTGGAGCAAATCCTGATGTTTCGTAAACTGGGCATACGAATAATGGGCACGAAGATCGAAGTCCATCAAATTCAGGTGCAAACGATGGCCATCATACCACACACATGGCTCCTGACGAGGACGCTGACTACACATATATGGACACAGCGGTTACTGTCCGAACCTCCTTCTTATTCACAAGCCCCATCAAGAGAAGAGGTCATGATCAATAGACATACCCGAAAATAAATAAAGATATATATTGCTGTCAAGAAAGCCCCAGTATATACACATAAACTGACCAAGCCACGAATCATGTTACGAAAACTCAAGACAAGGCCTCCGCGAAAACGGCATCAGTACAAAGGAAATGAGCAGTCTAATATCGGTAAGACCTATACTACTAATGAAATGCTTACTACTATTTGATATCTCTACTTCGGAGATGTGGATGGAAAATCGAGCATATATATATCGTCACCGCACATCTGAACCGGAGATCAACGATGATGGCTGAGATCAATGACAATAACCAAGATCAATAATGACGACCGAGATCAATGACAATGATATCCACACGATACTGCTGAAATGCATCTACGTACTCGAGATTATCACCAGATTTAAGAAAGCATCTACGTACCCGCAATCATCGACGATATAAGACTACTTCAATTACCATGACTCATGCACACGCAAATCTATCGAAACACCGATGAAATCACATGCTCATGGACCTATGCTACGACTCTCATTTCTCGCAACTTGAAGCTGCATCTGATCGAGGATCAGGGGGAAGAAGGAACCCGAAGATTTCAAAGACTAGGAAGCGATCCTCGACATCATCAAAGAGATTACCAAACGATCTTCGAAAGCATCAAAGACTACCATGCGAATATCAGCTTATTCACCCATATGACCACCGCAAAATGAGTCCTCCGATATCTTATATTTACAGTTCATTTCGGCCTCTCTTTCACGGCAACGGCAATGTAATGGCAATTGCAACGGCAATGGCAACGGCAACGGCTATTCAAACGACTGTCTTCATAATATACGAACTCCAATTGGACTGATGGGATGACGGAAGTCGATATAAGATTGGATTTAAGGTTGTTTCACTTTTTTTCTTTTCAATGGATTCTACTTTGATTATACGGGATGGCCGTCCCAGATCAGGCTACGGATTGTACTCTTTCCTTACCTACCGCAGCCAATTAGGAGGAGGGTTTTAATGCGGCACCGGAAGACGATTCACATGGACTTTGTTTGTATGTATGGGCTCACGGAGATATGGACTTGCTACGGAACGCAGCAAGAGGGGGAACTGTTGCATGTGTACTTGGATCATGAGTCTCAGCACCGTTTGATGTCTTGTATGAAGTTGGTGGCTGTATCAGGATATGCATCAGGACTAGGGTGATGCGTCTCATGTTAGATAGAGCATACGCGTACGCATATGGGAGATTGTACATATACGGGCCTTTGGCCCTCGAGATAGATCAGTCTACTCAATCAAAAAGTCACCGAACCATCCAAAGTAACACCGCCACCGGAGATATCACCGAGTGACGTCGGATGATCCGGGCTAAACTCCGAGTGACGTCAGTCAACTACCGTCAACATAAAAGATGTAAATAGTTTAATGAATAAGGTTCGCTAGAAGCTAGATAAGAAGGTTGCTCGAACAGACCCTAGACCGAGTGATCCACATATGGCAGCCACAGTTGTAAAGCTGCCCGTGTAGTGTAGCTGTCGGGCAGGTTTGGGCCGGGCCGGGTTATTGAGATCACTGCAAGAGACTTATCCCAATGACGAGTGTGAAGCCGTTAGCTGCCAGGTTCTACCGACTAAAGTACGGGCATGCGCGCACTGGAATTTACCTGAAACGATTCGGCCACCAAGAGGACAACAAATGCTGGTGGTGTGAAAGGATAGTGCCTCAGACGCGGGAGCACCTATTCTGTCACTGCAGCCGGTGGAAAGACCAGCAAAAAGTGTTCTGGAAATCGGTGGGGAAGGTGACAGGCTGGAAAGTGGGTAGATGCCGTAAGGTGCAGGTCTCTGAACTCTTTTCTATTCCTTCTGTTTTGTGGGCGCAGTCAACTTTTCATACCTTTCTTTCATTTGACAGCGGGGACGAAGGGTTGCGCGTGGGAGCTCCGCCATCTAGCCGGCTCGCCCGGAGGCGGAGGTGTTTTTAGGCTCTGTCATACTCTAGATAGAGTGTATACAGTATGAATAAACAACAACAATAACAGACATCATTAGTCACTTGTCGTCATTCGAGGCTAGCCTCCGACGAGCCAAAGGGCTTGCTCCTGATGCAGCCTATTCGTTTCGAAAAAGGGCAGGGGTAGAAAAGGAACTTCAACCCATACGAATGGCCAACAAGAGAATCGTACATGCTTTGGCTGCGGAAGAAAGTATTGCATATACAGGTCTCAGCCGGAGATGTCTCATATGGCCGGAGACGGAGATGTCTCGTATGGCCGGAGATAACTGTTGACTCTGATACGGGCTGATGGCATTCAGCCGTACTTGCACTTTTATATATATTAGCCTTGTGGCCCTCTTAGATAGAATACAATCAAGCTTCACTAGCATCACTATTTCAACAGGTTATGAGCCCGGCGCCCGCTACAATCTTTACTATGAATACTCTATTTATATCTCACGATCAAGAGCCTCAAAAACCCTAAACCACCCACAACCATCCCTATTTGTAAGTGTACCAACAGCCGCACATAAGCACACCAAAACTCAACACCATCATCACCATCACCATCTCCTTCACACATCGACCACGTCCACATTCACTATTTTTACCGAAATCTTCAAGAATGATTACAGAGTTATTGCAAAACCTACCTCATTTTCATCCATACCATTCCCAGCGACGAGCATCTACCAGACAGATACCACCCCACCATCGCAGGCAGTATACATGAGTCAATACCGCATACATGAATGCACTGACCTTCGTACCAGCATGTACACTCGAAATTGCATCCAAAAGTGCCATCATCATAGTATTTACAGCGATGACTCCAAATGCACCTCCTACGATGACTTCACCTATGATTACCAAGTTCCCTTCGAACAGGGGACAGAGAAACACACTTCCAAGAGGACTGCCATGTACACTCACAGCTACATCCTCACCTACAATCCCCAAATACACCTATGATTAAGACACTTCGTCAGCCAATAGTCATTGAGCTTGGAGATGACAACAAAGTTACAGTAAGCCACCATGGACTCATTAACATTTCACAGGAGTACGAAGTCAATGCTCTCTACACCCCTACGTTCCGGCTTTCTCTTCTCTCCATCAATCAATTGGAGACAGCCAGATACACGTACACATTTGGATGCATGTGTCTACGAAGTCATCTTGCAGAAGGAGCAAGAGGAAGAGAGAAAGAGCATCATCAAGCGCACATATCACCGTACCATCAATTGCGCACTCCACCGAGCCTACTACAAGCTTACCCCACACCGCCTCACCAAGTGCAGCCAGCACCGTACCTCAATATCCACCTGCCACCGAATTTTCAAAGCCCACGCTGAAGCCTCTCACAATCCCAGAATCACGACTGTGGCATCACCGTCTAGCCCACATTCATCCAACTGCCTTATGATCTCTCGTTAATGGGTATACAAAAGACGACTCAATGTGCACTGTATGCATCCAGGCCAAGCTCAAGCAGAAGATCATCAAAGCCAAGACCAAGCGCACTACAATGACATTTGAACTTGTACATTTGGATGTGTGTGGACCATTCTCCACGCCCACCTCAGCCGGCCATCGCTACTGTATCCTATTCATCGACGATTACATCTGCTATATCTTTGTTTGGGTCCTCCCAGATAAGAAGTCGAAAACATGCACCTTAGCCTACCATACAGATATTAAAGAGAAAGCGAGATAGAGAAAGCAAGAAACAGTAATACGATATAGAAGGACCACTCACCACCAGACCTCGAATTCCACCTACAACTACACCGATTACACAGTCTACTTCAATATACACTCACCGCCAAACCTCCATAACGCACTCTCACCACTATACCTCCTGCTGAGAGAAATGAAGAGTTGACACAAGGTGCGGCTCGGCGGAGCGCACAGGCCAGAAAGGGAGACATGTGTTTCCGCACAATTGAGTTGATCGGCGGGAAGATAGACATCCCTCACTTAGACAAAGAATAGACTATCGTCACTTCATACTACTACATCTCTAACCATATTCACTACCACACTCCACTTAAAAATGCACCTATCACCGAGCCTACAGTTGTACCTGCTACCTGCCACTATTCCTGTGAGTCTACCTCCAAGCAAACCTGCAGTTACGGTATCTGCAAACCTAAAACCACAAAGATGTCAAAGCCACCCGGAATCCAGATACTATTCTTGAGTTAAGATTATGGTACTAGCACCTACGCATATACATCCTACTGACATACGGCCCCTAATCACCATACACAAGCACCGTGGTAGTCAGGCGAACTATAGGGCCCGTTGAACTCGTGCATTCAAAGCACTTCTGGATATAGATGTTCCAAACGATTATCAAGCAATATCAAAGTGAAGGCCGACCAAGAGAGATCGCGATCAAGGCACCGACGCCTGGCACAAACGGCCATACCATCACTGATTCACCACACGAATGATACGGACAAAGACTGTGCAGAGATGATATATTCACAAACACCCAACAAGTTCGGGGAAGAAGCAGTCAAACACTACAATGACTGCGATAGCTACCAAGCACCGATCACCCGGCTTCTGTTTACCACCTACAGCAATTCAGACAAAACCAGTTGTCAACGATAAGAATCAACGGACAAGACAATGGGTAGAGATTGATTTCTCAATATCTTGACAGATATCGGAGATGGATTTCTCAATAACTGCACAGATACCGGAGATGGACTTCTCTGAGTACAAGACAAAGTAAAGGTGGAGATGGACTTCTCCATGACCACGCAGGAACCAGTCGAACGGGTGTAGGCTACGGATGTAGTTCTCATGGCCGTACTGATAACGATTTTACAGATGGCCACAATCCTCTGCCAGACGCTGACAAAGCCGTCGAAATCTCCCTGCATGTACAGGTATGAGATCACATCCTTCTGGCGAGGAGGTTGCACCACCGGTGTCTAGAGAAACCGTCGTTTACACTCGACATCTCCACCGCATACATGACACAGCATAGCCTGCCAAACAGCGGCCATGACCAAGAAGTCAATACTACTATTGAACACAGATCATACCTGCTACCACTACAAGCCACAACTCGTACCACTCCAGACCTCTGTGGAAGCGATGACATACTTATTACTTGCATCTAAATTGATCATAGCTGGCAAGCTACAAGCACTTAAACTTCAGTATGACTTATGCTCCTATTGAAAGGCTAACTATATAGACACAACATCTCCCAATCACGAAGTTGATGACAATCTCTACATAACACTGCCGGATGGCACTGATGCATCTGCAATCTTCCCCACTGATCGGCAAAAGTGCAAATCGACTATAGACTGCGCTACGCGCTGCTCATAGCTAGCTTCCCGTGGACCCCTGCGCGACGCGCAGCCTATAGTCATCTATAGTCGATTCATAGAGATGTAAGCGTGTGCCTATGGAACTATATACGGCTGGCGGCCGGAGATGGACCTATACCTACCTGTCTTTACTGCCTGCAGTCTTCGCTGTTATACCGGTACTGTACACGCTATCGCTGCGAGTCTGCATGAAAGCCCGCTGGCGATTGAAAGCCCGCTTGATAGCCTGCTTGAGAGAGCCGCGTTTGAGAGAGCCGGGCTTCAGGAGAAGTAGAGTTTTCCACGGGAAGCTTTTGGCCGATGGCAAACTCTGAGTTTGTGGAAGCTTTGGCTAATAGAAGGCTCTGAGTATGTGGAAGCTTTGGCTAATAGAAGGCTCTAAGTCTGTGGAAGCTTCGATGCTGACGTTGACGTAGCCAACCTACTTGTCTAAGTGCTTCTAGTACTGTAATTACCATCACCAACACCATCACCATCGCTATCATCATCGCCATCGCCATCGCCATCATCGCCATCAGCCCCGGACCGAACGCGCACACACACATACGCCCAAAATCGGTGGGAAGCGGGCAGCTGATTCCGCTGGAAAATCTGAGTCAGAGATCTGCTCTCCCCAAGATCCAATTGTCTACCTTGCCTGCAGGATGTAAGGCGGAAATTGTCAACACCATGACCATGAGGCATCGTGAGATCTCGTCGCGGTGGCCGCGCCCAAAATGAGGTTCAGACTATGATATCGACCGACGTCATGATTTCGGCCGCCGCCACCCGCCTCCCGCCACCCGCCTCCCGGTGCCTAGCGCCTACAACTCAGTAACTCTCTGGATCGAGCACCCAGGAGCATATATGGGAGCATATAGTCAAGTTGTCTTGCCTCTTGAGAGTGTACTTGGGAGCGTTGTGGTGAAACGACGGAGCTAGAAGGCAGAGAGCCCATCATCAACACTCCGCCGCACCTCTCGCGGCATTCCAAAAGGAATTCGTGAGAAAGAGCGGTTCTGGCTCGAGGAGCGTAGGAAGAGGGTGAGATGATATGATACTACCTGGTCGTGAGGATCCACGAAATCTCGGAAAGAGCGAGTAAGATCAAAAGTTGGGAAAGAGAGAGTGTGTAATTCGTTGTACAATAAGATGATGTGAGATGAGATCTACCTACTCCGGGGTCTCCCGACTATATACTCCCCGTCGCCCAGTCCATCTCCGTTACCCCTGTATCTCCATACGCCCCCGTCGCCCAGTCCATCTCCGTCATCCCTGTATCTCCGTACACCCGCCGTCGCTCAGTCCTCTGCCAAGCTGAGTGGCGGTGGTGGTGAGAAACGGATTTTCCCGCCACAGCGTGTTCGGGAGTGTGCTTGAGAGCATCTTGGGAGCATACTTGGGAGCGTTAGTCAAGCAGGCTGGGAGGGTGCCATCGAGTGCAATTGGGAGCGTCCTTGAGAGCATGCCCGGGGGTGTACTTGGGAGCATCTTGAGAGCTTAATTGGGAGCATAAGTCAAGCAGGCTGGGAGTGTACAATCGATTGTAATCAGGAGTGTACTTCAGAGCGTATTTGAGAGAGTGCAATGAAGTGCATTTGGCAGTTTTATTGAATGCAGCATGATGTATAGTATCAAGCGCCCATAATCGCATTCGTATCATAGTAATCTAGTCTACTCGCAGGTCCATAGGACCTCATTGTGCCACGCGTCAATTATGCTATGGATTACCGGCCCAAAAACAGCTTCTCTATGAGTTACGCGTCGCGTAAGGTCATTTTTCCCGGTGCTGACTCAAGAAAGCAACTTACAGTCACAATCAAACACACGAATCGGACTTGGACAAACCCACGACGATGGTATTCTGATGCTTCTGTATGTGGATGAAATCTTCCCGATATACCCGTGTATGCAGGCTGCTATTTTTGCAGCAATTGGGGTAAATACGAAACTACGAAGATCGACTTTGATGGCAACCGAATGGAAGCCGTATGAGTCCTATGTGGTTTTACGAAGGTTATGTGGACTCCTACCACTTCCCGATATCACTAGAGATTTTGTGCCATGATAATTGCGAACGAGTGCAAATATGACTACTGAAGCAGTTCCGAACGAGATACCGAAAAAGATACCGAACGACTGCGATATGGCTACCGAATTGGTCCCGAAGGCGATCGAAATTAACCACCGAGCGTAATCACTGAGATCTCACAGCGACGGATATCACTGCCGAAAGACTTCACATGGCGATCGAATGAGAGGATTGCCGGGAGCCCAACCAGATAAAGCCACTGCTGGAGATGTTTACCGAATGGCATACCGAAGGATCAAGAGACTATGGCCGAACAGCATACCGAACGGAATCTCGAATCACCTTACCGGAGGCCTACCAAATGACTAGCGAGAAGCCAACGGATATTCTACCGAAGCTGTCAACCGAGATGGCCGCAGAGCAGTCGACCAAGAAGTCTACCACGAAGTTGACTGGCAAAGTCTACCAAGTCGACCAAGATTCACTGAGACACCGGTGCTACTGGAATCAACCTCCGCCAGAAGACTTTCATCGGCGGAGAAGGATCAGGGGGAAAAGATCGCAGGAAAAGATCACAGGAAAAGCTCATGGGAGAAGCGAGAAGTCAACCAACATATCCAACGAGATGCCCACAGAGTTGCCCACCGAGAAGCAGTCTACCGAGATGTCTACCAAGAAGACAACTGGAAGGTCACCGATGCTATGTTCCGAACTACATCACTGAGAAGTATCTACATGTCAATGCCAATTGCCGATGACTACCGATATGTCTGATACCACATGAAGATTACCAATATTGTATGAAGCATGCGGAAGCACTGTACGAGGGCTCGGAAGAGCATAAGCGCACTTAAATACATGGTGAGTATAACCACCTTATGAGAGGCTGACATGATAGATATGCCATGTACGATTGACGATCACCGACAGCTACGAAATATGCTGGTAGCCGAAGCTCCCATCGATGATAAGTTAAGAGCAGAAGCTCTCATCAGTGCCAAGTCAAGAGCGGAAGCTCCCATCGATACCGAGTCACAAGTGGAAGCTCTACCATCGCGGAAGGTCGATTTATGGTTGGATTTAAGGTTGTTTCACTTTTGTCTTGGGCACGCGGATTTCTTTGTTTGTTTCTTTATGGATAGCCATCCTCAGGCTACGGTAGTACTCTTTCCCTGCTCACTTTCGCAGGGTTTTAAGGAGGCTACTATGGGAATCACTTTGTTTCATCTTTTCATTTGCTTCTTGCACTACGGTGTATAGCAAGAGGGGGAGTATTGAATATACAGGTCTCAGCCGGAGATGAGTCTCGTATGGCCGGAGACGGAGATGTCTCGTATGGCCGGAGATGACTGTTGACTCTGATACGGGCTGATGGCATTCAGCCGTACTTGCACTTTCAATATATTGGCCTTGTGGCCCTCTTAGATAGAATACAATGAAGCTTCTCTAGCATCACTATTTCAACAGAAAGGGCCATATCAAGTCTGAGTGCAGAAGTAGGCACAAGTGGACTTCGAACGCCGACAAGAATTCAAAGAAAGATGGTGCGAACTTGGCCTCAGACGCATCGACTCCCGATTCTGAATCCTTCTTTTTTCAGTAATCACAGTAGATTTCGCATCGACGAATCGACTCTCCGAATATTGGATCCAAGATACCGGAGCGACGAACCATGTCACTAGCAACCGACATCTCTTCGAGACGTTTGAACCGGTGGCCAAGGGGGAGCACCATGTTAAGACAGCGAATGACACCCTTGTTGATGCCGAAGGGACTAGTACCATCACGTTTTATGCTGATAGGCCGAATGCGAAGCCGGCAAAATGTTGACGCTAGTTGACTAATGTCACTGCTCGCGGTTTAGCCCGGAGGCTCTTGACGTCATTTGGAGGTGTGGCCGGAGCCACTCACACATCGACCCGAGAGCACCGGCCTTCCACCCGGACTTGAGCACGACATCCGGCTCCGGATGCTCGGCTCCGGGTATGATATGACCCCGGGCGGTCCCCGGGTATGGCACCTACCGGACATGATTCTCATTCTCATATATAAGCTCTGTCTTTCACTTCTATGTACTTTAGACAATTCAGCACTTACGTTCATTCCCTCTGATTTGCTCTCAACAGCTTATGAGCCCGGCGCTTTCTCGTTCAAGTTGAATCAACATCTATTAATTGTATAGAGTGTGAATCGAGAAAGACTCGAAATATATAGTACTGGGTCGAGTGAGATCGGATGGTTATATTAAGGTTGAGGCTCGGCGGGAGCACCAGGCTGTATTCGGTTAGCGTGGGGTCAAGGCTGCCAGCTTTCGTAGCGATTCACGATTATCCGCCACCCCTAACACCACGTACTTATTAGAGCATACATCTACTTAAGAAAGTACTCACGAGATCCCAATTTACATTGATTACTTCGCCATGTACTCAGCACCAACTCTAACTACACAAATACCGCGATTGTTCTCGGCTAACCAGCTTGTCTATCTATGTGCTCTAACATTACAGCTCACCCACGATCCGTCGGAAAATTGCTCGTTCTCCTTCCACTCACGTGCAAGGTCTCTTTGCCAACCCATCCAACCTTGTAACACTAATCCCCAGTTCACGTTCTCTGCCAAAGTTCACCGTACTTGAACCCTCTCCACTTTTTTACCGTTATTTTTCCTAATGCTTAAATTGCTTCGCCGCGAGCGACTAGTAATCTGAGCACATATCTTAGCAAATAATTGAAAACGCCAGTTATGGCCGGAATAAACTTACCCGCTCCCTCAGGTGAATATTTACTCTTGAAGCAACTAATTTCCTGTTCTTCATTCTCCTCCATCGACATGGCTAGTACACGCTGAAGCCATTCCTCATCTTTGTCGTTGTCCTCATTCGTCTCATTATGTTCGCCCGTCTCATTATCGTGGCCCGCTTCTAGCGACATAGCCGACGCGCGTTGAAGCCTTTCTTCGTTGGTATCACAGTCCTCGTCCATCTCCAGGGACATAGCAAACGCAAGGTGAAGTCTTTCCTCGTCTGTATCCGCTCCATCAGGTGAATATCGACTTTTGAAGCGACGAATTTCCTCTTCGTCATTCTCCTCCCTCGACATGGCTAGTGCACGCAGAAGCCGTTGCTCGTCCGTCTCATTGTCATCATTGGTCTCATTATCCTGGCCCGTCTCAATATCCTCGTCGGTTGCTAGTGACAGAGCTAGTGCACGTTGAAGCCTTTCTTCGTTGGAATTACTGTCCTCGTCCATCTCCAGAGAAATAGCGAGTGCAGGGCGGAGTTTTTCCTGATCGGCCGCAAAATAATCATCGCCGCTTTTCTGCAATATCCAAGACCAAAGCCGTAAACATTTCTCGTCGGTGTTGCAGTTCTCTAAAGACCTAGCGATAGGCAATTGCAGCAGCTGGTCCCGATAGTAAACTGACAATGGTCGTATTGCCTCACGGCACTTCCGTACTGTAGCTAGGTTGCTGTGAAAACGTACAGTGCGGGGATTATCGTCGCCCAATGTCGTCCGACATGTATTAACAACTTGAATCAGGAGTATTTCAGCCGCTGCCCACCGCCTTTGATTGGTGTATGTTGATGCGAGGTTATTCATGCTGGTCAAGGTATCTGGATGCTCTTGGCCGAGTATCCTCTTTCTCGTCTTCATGACCTGCACTAACACCTCCTCGGCCTCTTTCCATCGCCCCTGGTTCGAAAATATCGATGCGAGGTTGGCTATGCTGGTCAAGGTATCTGGATGCTCTTTGCCGAGTACCCTCTTGCTCGTCTCCATGACCTGCACCTCCTGCTCCTTGGCCTCCTTCCATCGCCCCTGCTTCATGTATGTCGATGCGAGGTTCCTCATACTGGTCAATGTAGAGGGATGCTCTTGGCGGAGTATCCTCTTGCTCGTCTCCATGACCTGCACTAACAGCTCCTCGGCCTCCTTCCATCGCCCCTGGTTCATGTATGTCGATGCGAGGTTATTCATGCTGGTCAAGGTAGAGGGATGCTCTTGGCCAAGTACCTTCTTTCTCGACTCCATGACCTGCACCTCCAGCTCCTCGGCCTCTTTCCATCCCCCCTGGTTTATGTATGTCGATGCGAGGTTGGCCATGCTGGTCAAGGTATCTGGATGCTCTTGGCCGAGTATCCTCTTGCTCGTCTCCATGACTTGCACGAACAGCTCCTCGGCCTCCTTCCATCGCCCCTGGCTCCAAAATGTCGATGCGAGGCTGCCCATGTTGGTCAAGGTATCTGGATGCTCTTGGCCGAGTACGTTCTTTCTCGTCTCCATGACCTGCACTAACAGCTTCTCGGCCTCCTTCCATCGCCCCTGGTTCCTGTATGTCGATGCGAGGTTGCCCATGGTGGTCAAGGTATCTGGATGCTCTTGGCCGAGTACCTTCTTTCTCGTCTCCATGACCTGCACTAACAGCTCCTCGGCCTCCTTCCATCGCCCCTGGTTCCTGTATGTCGATGCGAGGTTGCCCATGGTGGTCAAGGTATCTGGATGCTCTTGGCCGAGTACCTTCCTTCTCGACTCCATGACCTGCACTAACAGCTCCTCGGCCTCCTTCCATCGCTCCTGGTTCCTGTATGTCAATGCGAGGTTGGCCATGCTGGTCAAGGTATCTGGATGCTCTTGGCCGAGTACCCTCTTTCTCGGCTCCATGACCTGCACTAACAGCTCCTCGGCCTCCTTCCATCGCCCCTGGTTCGAAAATGCTGATGCGAGGTTGGCCATGCTGGTCAAGGTATCTGGATGCTCTTGGCCGA
>Ga0307514_10001085_pt1 | contig 38116 bp, 49 predicted proteins | sample 16_EM_MG_FD_203088 | JGI IMG/M metagenome (GOLD analysis project Ga0307514, IMG submission 203088) | Populus trichocarpa ectomycorrhiza microbial communities from riparian zone in the Pacific Northwest, United States - 16_EM | ecosystem: Host-associated > Plants > Roots > Unclassified | place...
ACATTGTCAAACCTGAAACCCTCATTGCTGAAATATAATAATTAAAAAATATCCACGACAGCTTCGCCCCCCTCCCCCATGAATCTCTAGATATATCATGAACGTGAAAGACATATACCAATTCGCCCCCACTCCAAAGTTGGCAGAATTATTTCAAGAGAGGTCAATACAGTATCATATTGTTACCCTCAACGTCAGAAACTGAATGACTGAGCAACTGAGTTCGTAGGGGGGAGTGCCCCTTCTTTATATTACTAGCATGCGGGAAGGGCCTCTCAAAATGACTACGATAGTAGCAAACTAGCCAAATATTCAAAAATGTTTACATGCAACAAGATACGTCAGTATTCATATACAATGCCCTCCTGGATACTACTCTTGTGAATAGCTATATCTTCTACCGATTCTATAAATTCTCGATTGCTTCCCAGCTGAAGTTGTGTACTATGCTGATACAGGGGGGAGAGCAGGAGCGAATACGGAATTACAGTCAACTTCATGTACTCGTACATTTCAAGTACCTAAGCGGAATCGCAGGTGGTGCAAGGTTTGTAAAGCGCGGACGTTATATGAATGCCGCTTTAGGTGCTTTTTGTTTTGTTTGGGTATAGCTAGATACCATATATAGCTAGTCTGTCTAGAAAACACTAATGCACGCTTTTCCATAAACGAAGAAATGCAAAAGTAATAGTGCACATAGTTAACGCACATACGCCACGCACGCCCCCTTCCCCCCAACAGGGCAGCGTATCCGTGGCTGATGCTGTCGTTGAAGATATATGTTCCGGCCCAGTCACCAATGATGTGTTTTTCGTCACTAGCCCGGTCTAGTGATCATTAGACCAGTCCCAGCTTGATGAGTGGCCCTACCAATTGACTGGGTGGGCCAGTCCAGTGGGCCCGGTCCATTCATTGAACCAACCAGACAAAAAATACCACATAGGAGAGTTCGTTTCTATGAGCTAACTAAATACACTAAACTAGAGATAACAAATATATATCGCAGCCCATAACACTATTCCACCTCTCTATCATCAGCCTCTCTATCCTCGCTATTATCACCCTCCCTATCCTCCGCTTGATCCATTGCATTCACTTCCTCATCTTCACCTTCACCCACTCTGCTTGGTTTGTTGCAGCAGATTCCATTACCAGTTCCTCGAGGATAGCAGTGAAAGGCTCGATTTGTATGCGAATAAATCGATCAAAATTTGCTCGCACTTCTGCTGTAAATAGCTCTACAGTATCCTGCATAACATTATTGGCCATCTTCTAACACGATATTAACTTTCTGCCCTATGAACACTTCCTAGGAAAAATACCTACTGAATCTCTGCTTGAGTTGTTGTATAGGTGGTGAACTTCTACTGCGCTGAAGAATTTGCTCCTTCTTTACTGTCAGGCAACTTGCCGGCATTTATATTCGTATATCCGTATTAATCTTTGCCCTACTGAGTGCGATTGCTTGCCCTACTGTGTTGCGTTGTTCGCACTTCTTATTTTCCGGACTTAACCTCCATTGCTTCACTCGCCCGGCTCAGTACCCCTGGCCCGGTCTAGTCCAATTAGTATGAGTTTCTCGACTGAACCGGGCTACTGATCAAAAGTGCTCATTGATGACTGGGCCGGAACATATATACATCCAGCCCGTACTCTTACCCTGAGCTGATCCTATAGTTTAGTCACTATGCTTCGAATCCTTCGACATATAGCTATCATACTCATTAGCACCACCACCAAAACTCTCCAGTGCCAGCAGGGGGGGAAATTCACGGCCCATCCAACCAATACCCCAACTTTGCGTAATAACTTCACGCCCACCCCACTAATCACACTAATCTTCCCACTCCCATGCTCCTCCCGCGCAATCTCCTCCGTCTCCTCCATCAACAGCGTCCTGAGCCCTTGGTGCTGGCACTTTCTTGGGTTCCTCTCATGCATGGGGACCGCAGATATATGGAGCTCCCTCACCAAGCTGGCCGCCTTTCCCATCAACTCTGGCCTAAACGTTGCACCCCACACTTTCGGAGTCTCAGTAGGCCAGTGAGAGTATCTCCTCATGAGAGGAATGTCCCCCAACCGTCATTGGCGTAGTAGTTCCGCCGGATGAGCTCGACTTGGTCGGGTGAATTTTCTGCCTGATTTTGGTTATGCCGACTTCGTGGGTGCGGAAGGCTGTACCAACTCTTTCATTCGCGATAGATCGAGCTCGCGGAGGTTACCATTTTCTTCTCCAGGGGTAACAAGCGACATCGGGCTATCCCTCTAGACCCTATAAATCCTCGTCCACGATGGGACAAATGCCAGAATCCACACCACCAAATCAATCAGTGCATTAGCGTATAATTCGTATACCTCCCTGTCCTCCAGAGCTCATACAGCCCCATCTCACGGATAACTAGCATCGGGTAAATCTTCAGTCCGTCCGTCCTAAACTTTGGGATTTTCATAAACTGCGCATCATGTGGCTGACGCGCATCGAGCATTTCTGGCAACCTGGAAGTTAAAAAATGTAAAAAGAAAGTCCGGATATACGTAGATGAGAGTTTGATGTATATAAGTGCTTGTATAGACCTGGGAAGAGGAGAAGGAGGAGCGGTCACCCTGCCAGACCATTCTACCGGTATGCTGCGACGGCACTCGGTGCGTCCATGTAGTATGCTGCTCACCCACCACCTGCCCCCCTCGTCCACTATGCATCCCCGCTCACATTCTGGCAACTCCTTAGGTTCTTCTTGATGTACCGCGCAAAGAAGGACTTCTACTTGACCGTGGACACCCTTGGGATCGTATTTTGTGTAGTCCCACCCCCTCTTTAAACCTCAGCACCCAATTCCATCCCATCCTGCAGAAGCTTACTTATATGACGATATCTGAAGTCAATAGCAGAGGGAAAATTATAGGGATAATGGGGACACTGGGAGAGAGGTGTTGTTGTGGAATACATAGGTCATGTCTTGTGCAGGCCTTGTGGCTGGTGCACCATCTCAGGGTAACTCGAATAATATTTACAGTTGACTGTCTCAACGTCAACTCTTTTGATCCACTATAGCATTTCCCAAACCCCCAATCTATATATGCCATGCGCAATATGGAGATATGCCATTTTCCACAGTCAAACCAAGAAACAAAAATTGAAAAAAATACCCAAATAACTCCCGCTATAACAAAGCCCGGCTTATTTTATACTTTACCCACAACCAGGCCTCATTTCCTTCTCCAGAGCCTTCCAAATCTTGCGCTTCTTACTTCTCCCCCCCCCACCCCGCCAACATCAAAAAGAAATTCTTCTCCGCCCAATAACTAGCCCCAAACCCTACTGCCGTCAGCTCTAGCAGCCTATACAAAATACTCACTGTGGTGAACTGAATTGCTGTACAAACTCATATCTTTGAAGCAGCTAAAGCTCGTAACCAAACTCGCTCTCCCCTCTCTCATTGTCCTCGACAGCAAGTCCAGTGTATTTTGAGGACTGAGTAGAAATCACTGGGAGCCTTGATAATTCTGATTTGCCTTGCATTGATGTGACGGGGTGGGCGCGGTGGGGTTGTCGGAGGGGTGGTGTGCAATAGCTGGCGGGGATGAGTCGGAACCAGGCATTTTTGCAGCTCCTTGTGACCCTCAACCCGATGAAGCAATTCGGATTAATTCTTTGGGTGTACTTACGGAGTAGTATCCATATGGAATCTCTGTATCGTAGTCATGCGTCCATGACCTTGCAACAAAAGTCTTTGCACATTTCTATCTGGGAAAACAGTCTTGGCAGCATATTCCGGGTTATGTATGTACGGCTTGGGTCATGCAAGCATATAATCTGACTCCAAAAAAAACAGAGAAAAACAGAAAAAAAGGCTCCATTTACCATCGGCACCCTAGATCCGATCGAGCATGGTCACTCGGTCGCCAGTAATATACTAGCTGCTTTTGGCAATCCCGTATTATCATGCAAGCACAGTGGTGAGAGTCCATTCCAGCTAAGTTGAGATCTATGGAAATAACTACGCTCTACAACATGGTTACCCTCCCACCCCACCAAAATCAACCTAATACCCAATATCCCCCCTGGCAATATGACCTCCCTGAAGACCCTCCCTCCCTCTTGTAACCCCCCATATAGGCCGAATAGCAGGCAGGTGAGCCTGTGGCTGCTATCAGGCCTTTACCTATCATGTATATCCATGCCACATCAATACTGGAGCGGGGGTCTGCAAGAGTGCAAAACGGGAGGGTCTCAACGAGAACCACTAATATGTGCAAAATTGTGAATTTCGAGAACTTACATTAAATGAACCAAATCTTTTTCACTATGCTACTCCAGTCTCGCTCCAGACGTCGCCGCTAGGGCTACTCTGAACTTCCCACATCAATTCCTTGTACCAGCGCCCTCCAGAGTGCCCTCAACTACCACTAAGAGGTTTCCAATAGCCCTAAGCGCCATACCCGTCTATTTTAGGCTGCAAGGGTCGCATTGATCGCGGCAGTATGTTAACACTTTCCGAGGTCCATGTGATAGCATGGGCACCGGTACGGGGTGCTAGGAGAGCTACAGAGTTGGGTGCTAGGCTAGATACTAGCTTAGGTGCTATATTGGATTCTATGCTGGATGCTGGACACTATGTCATCTTTGGTGCTATATTAGATGCTGTTTTCAACCCTGGGTTGGAGATTTAGGGATTTAAAGCAGCTAGGCTGGATGTGTTAAGTTGAACTCTGTGTTAAGGTTGATCATGGGCATATATCGGTACTGTGAGGGGGTCAAAATGCCTCTGAAGAAGCCAGAATACTCCCGTGACTAAAGCGACCCTTACAGCCCCAAATGGACGGATATTGGGGCTCTTAGGGCTATTGGAGACCCCTTAGTGGTGGCTGAGGACGCGCTTGTACAAGAAGTTGACGTGGGAAGTTCAGGGTAGGATAATAGGGAGGAGTTGGTTGATGAAATCCCCATTTTTGCGCACAATAGCACCCTCTGTTAAGACCCTGCCATTGCACCATCTCCAGGCTGCCCCTTTGGTAATAAATATAGATGCTAGGTAATAGGTTTCTAGCGCATGGTCATAGGTATGCATATTCATATCCAATTTTGAGCTTATAGGGGGGGTGTATTGGGGAGTAGGGGAGGCGCCATGGAGACATATTGGAGCTCCTAGAGCTTTTAGAGGCCTCTCTGTAGGTGTTTAAGGATTGTTCTCGTGCCCAGACTCTAAACCTGTGCTGCCGCCAAGACAATTAATATTCTGTAGGTATATAGGAGGGTCTAGAAGTGGGAGCTTAAGGGAGCAGAGATAAGGAGGAATTAGTTGATTCAATGAAAATTCTCGAAATTCACAATTTTGCACATATTAGTGCCCCTCGTTGAGACCCTCCCGTTTTGCACTCTTGCAGACCCCCGCTCCAGTATTGATGTGACATGGATATATATACATGATAGGTAAAGGCCTGCTAGCAGCCGCAGGCTCACCCGCCTGCTATTCGGCCTACCTATACAGGCTTGCATGATAATACGGGATTGCCGAAAGCAGCTAGTATATTGCTGGCGATCGAATGACCATGCTCGATCGGATCTAGGGTCCCGATGGTAGTCCCAGCACGAGCGGGCTTGGCATAAGTGTATATTGAATGGTACCGTGCCGACTAAATATCTACTTATCGTGTGACGCCTGTGTACCAAACTGGGTGACAATACCGTAGTCTTTAACAACAAAGTCGCTCCCAACGAGTTAAGTTCAGTGTTATTGCATCACACAGCTCACCACGAAACAGAAAGGTCCCGAGAGAGAGTAGGCAAGCTCCCAGTTTGGTATGCACTTCTTACGGTGCGAAAAGCCTTACTGGAGAGGCGATGATTTCAGTCAGTGTGTTCGAAGAGAGTATGTTCTGATCCCATCTTCTCTATTCGACCTTTGGGCTCGCCCGTGTGTTAATTCTGCTTCCTAGCCTTTTCGAGGTTCTTCTCCCACTGTCCGTAGTTGGCGTTTCAGTACTTCTTCTCGTCGTTGGAGGCGTGCATCGGATATTATCTTCTCAGGGGCAGAACGATGGCTACCAACAATTGCCCATTGATGGCAGCATTCCGCCACAGCCAGTATATATTGATGATGACACGGATGAGGGCGAGGATGGATTCGCCGACCATCTTTCACTACCACTGACAGTTCGCAAGCCTGAGGAATCGGAACTTAAGGTTGATCGGCCAAAGGGGGAGGTTTTATTGATGATGCTTGAGGGACTCGCAATTTTGGGAACGGTTGGCGTATATGTTACGGACCTGGTAGCTGGTGTGTACAATGAACGGAAGCATGAGAAGAGTGCTGCTTGGGCAGGTTTGGCATGCTGGGTTAGTCCACTACCACTCAAGTAGACACAATACACTGACTGAGGTACTAGATCTATATACTCATACTGGCTACCACCCGTCTGGTGTTCAAGAACAAATCACGGCCTCCAATTACCCATCTCTGGGCCCATACTGCATTTCTATACATGTTAAACTTCGTTTTCATCACTGTCCCATTTCGCGCAGCTTTAATTCATCCGATCTCGCCTCTTGCACGTGACCTTACAATTGCAGAATTTGCCCTCATTTCTATACTCTGTACAATTGCGGTTTCCAGCCGATGGGTGGACAAGCCAATCGTGCAAGAAGTTCATGAGGGAATGGAGCCTTCTCAAGAGCCATTGGCTTCGCTTTTCTCCCTTATTACCTTCAGTTGGGTGGACCCGATCGTGTGGGAAGGATATTGGAAAAGTCTTGAACTTGAGGATGTATGGGCCTTACGCGCGGACGACGTTGCTGCTGTTGTGCTATCTACCTACCGCCAAACAAAGTGCGTCGCACTGCTCCAATTGTGGGTATGACTGGCTAACAGGATACATAGGAAAACTGCATCTCTAGCATTCCATTTACTGAGGCACTTCGAGTGTGATCTGATAATCCAAGCTGCCTGGACTGTAATACAGGCAAGCTTCACTTTCGCTCCCACTCTACTTCTCAGAGTCATCCTCGAATATGTCGACGATCCTGGAGAAACCCCCCCAAACGTGGCATGGTTATTTGTCATACTACTGTTTGTCACTGCTCTCATTACCGCGATTGGCAGTGGACAATCTTTATACATTGGTAGAAGGATCAGCATCCGTTTACATGCTGTGATCATTGGAGAAGTATATTCCAAAGCTCTCCGACGCAAGGCAGCTGCAGGGTCAGATAATGTACTTGGCGAAGAGAAAGACTCCAAAGATAAGTGTGGAAAAGGCGAAGAGGGTGAAAGCGGTCAAGCGAATATTGGGGCCATCATAAACCTAATGTATGTCAGTTCCCTAGCGAGTAAAAACCATATCAGCACTGATGTCTTCAAATAGGGCTATTGACTCGATCAAGGTGTCTGAAGTTTGTGCCTATCTGCACTACTTAGTAGGTTCATCTGGTTCTCACATTTTTCTTCCAAGTTCTCACCTCTCAGTCTAGACTGCAGCCGTACCGGTACAAGTCATCATAGCAATCACGTTACTTTACCAAATTCTAGGCTGGAGCTCCGTTGTTGGTACTGCCATGATGGTCTTGCTGCTTCCCATAAACTACTGTATCTCTCGTGGCTTCAGCAGGATTCAAAAAAAAATCATGGCAACTACCGACAAGAGGATTCATACCACCAATGAGGTGTTTCAAAATATCAGGATTATCAAGTTCTTTGCGTGGGAAGAGCGGTTTGCACAAGTTGTCAGTGAATCACGTACTGCAGAACTGAGAGCCCTGAGGGATCGTTACATTTTGTGGGCGGTTGCTGGTTTATCCCCTTATTCAATCCATTTATTTGACCGCAGTACTAATTCAAGGCTCTAGCTACTGTTTGGTATGCCTCTCCAATTCTCATTACATTTTTCAGTTTCTTGGTATACACCAAAGTTGAGGGTAAAGACTTGAATGCGCCAATTGCATTCACTGCTTTATCCCTTTTCAACGTTCTCCGGGTACCATTGGATCAACTCGCGGATATGGTGACCAATGTGTTACAGACGAAAGGTTCCACCAGTTACCTATCCATAAGATGCGGAGCTCTTACTTACTTTTGCGACATTTTAGTCTCCGTTGATCGCATTGAAGAATTCTTGACAGAAGAGGAAACCCAGAAATATCATCAATTAAAGCCCTCTCCTGAAGATGAAGAAGAGCCCCATCCATTGATTGGTTTCAAGAGTGGTAGCTTTACCTGGGGCACGAAGCCCTCAGTGGATGGAACGGGGTCCACTTCTGCCTTTACGCTTAGAGATCTGAATGTCAATTTTGATCTTGGGAGATTGAATATCATTGCTGGCCCGACTGGTTCAGGAAAAACGTCAATGCTCATGGCATTACTTGGCGAGATGACACTAGTGGAAGGAAGAGTCTACTTACCTGGATCTCATAGCAGAGAAGATTTGTATCCCAACCCTGTCACAGGCTTGACTGAGTCTGTTGCTTATTGTGCCCAACAAGCGTACGTCTTTAAGACCTTTCCTAATCCTCACATGATACTAATTCGCACATAGCTGGCTGGTTAATGATACAATCAAAGCGAATATTCTTTTTGCAAGCCCCTACAATGAGCAACGCTACCGCGAAGTTCTCATTGCTTGTTCTCTCGAACGCGACTTGGAAATTTTTGACGCCGGCGATGAAACTGAAGTTGGGGAAAAGGGAATTACTCTATCAGGGGGGTACGTAGTCTCCTCTCTTGGCTTTGGGGTCTTCACTAGTTGACATACAACAGCCAAAAGCAGAGAATCTCTCTCGCTCGTGCTCTCTACTCAAGTTCTGCCTATATCTTGTTGGATGACTGCCTTAGTGCTGTAGACTCCCACACTGCAAAGTGGATATTTGAGTATTGTATCATGGGGCCGTTGATGGAGCACCGGACGTGTATACTGGTTACCCATAACACAGCATTGTGCGTCCCACGAGCAAGTCATGTGGTTGTATTGGACAACGGTAAAGTCGCTCTTCAAGGCAGTCCAATTGCGGTAATCTCTTCTGGAATATTAGGTGACAGCGACTTGCTGAAAAGTGCTATATCAAATCCTGTGTCGCGGCTTCACTCGACTATGCCATCTCGTGTGCCTTCACATGTTGATTTATCAGAGACATCTCTAGTTAATCCAACGGGGGCTGTGGCAGATGCAAACGGGCAAACTAAAAATAAGGCTGTAAAGAGGGCGAGTGATGAGACCAAGGTCGAAGGTAGCGTTGACTGGAAGGTCTATCAGCTATACTTGCAATCAATGGGCCCTTGGTGGTTCTGGATACTAGTTCTGCTTTCCTTCACAATTCAACAAGCCGGCTCTATGGCAGGCTCTATCTGGATTCGTGAATGGTGAATATCTCAGAATCAGAAGCTAGAATGGGTTCGCTGATACTTTCTAGGGCAAAACAATATGGGGGTGTCAAGAGCCATGCTCATGCCGCAGATTACTCTCTGGCGCGAAATTGCCTTTCATCAGGCACTTGCGCAATGCCTATTCCCGTTGAATCTCGTCTCAAAATCAGCTCCACAAACAAGGTTAACGGCGACGTAAATGTCATGTATTACCTAACAGTATATGCTTTGATCGGATTTGCTTACATGGCCACTTCACTGTTGAGGGAGGGTATTGTTTTTGCAGGCAGCCTGAGGGCATCGAAGATGATACATGACCGTCTTCTTCATGCTGTCATGAGGGCCAAGTTTCAATTCTTTGATTCCACTCCACTGGGTCGCATCATCAATAGGTTCTCTAAAGGTATGGCCAATCGTAGGCTATGAAAATGAGTCGCTAACGTGAAAATAGACTTGGAGGCTGTAGACCAGGAAGTTGCGCCAGTAGCATTGGGCATGATTCACTCCTTTGCAACCGTCATGGCTATTATTATCCTAATTACAGTCATCACCCCCGGATTTATTGTGGCCGCGATATTTGTTTCCGCCCTATATTGTTTAATTGGCGCCTTTTACATCAGAGCCTCGCGCGATCTTAAGAGACTAGAGTCCATTCAAAAAAGTCCGCTATATCAACACTTTGGAGAAACTCTTGTTGGTGTTGCGACAATTCGGGCCTATGGGGATGAAAGGCGCTTCGTCCGCGAAAATCTGCACAAGATTGATTGTTATAACCGACCTTATTTTTACTTCTGGGCGTGCAACAGATGGCTTGGATTCAGAGTAGATCTTGCGGGCGCTCTGGTATCAACTTTCGCTGGTGCATTTGTCGTTATGAGTGCAGGAAGGATTGATGCTGGTCTCGCTGGTTTGTCTCTTACCTATGCCATCACATTTACGGACAATGTCTTGTGGGTTGTGAGGCTATATTCGGCGAGTGAACAAAACATGAACTCGTGAGGTTTCTTGTACCCGAGCGTAGGAGAATCCATGCTAATCCTGTAATAGTGTTGAGCGTATTAAGGAGTATCTCGAAGTCGAAAAAGAAGCACCCCCTATTGTCCCGGGCAAGCGGCCTCCTCCGACCTGGCCCGAGCACGGAGCAGTTTCATTCAGGGGCTATACCACTCGCTATAGACCCGACCTCGATTCAGTTCTCCGAGGCGTCACCTTCGACATCAAACCCCTTGAAAAGGTCGGTATTGTAGGCCGAACGGGCGCTGGAAAAAGTTCGTTAGCACTAGCACTATTTCGCTGTCTTGAGGCACAGGAGGGAGAGATCTATATTGACGGGATCAATATTGGAGAAATTGGGCTGAATGACCTCCGGGAGAATATCACTATGGTCCCCCAGGATCCTACTCTGTTCACGGGGACCATTAGGACTAATTTGGATCCGTTTGGTATTTATACGGATAAGGAGATCTTTGAGGCGCTGAAGAGAGTACAGCTGATACCAGAAGTCCCGGATACGAGTATTTCGACAACTACAGACCCTATTTCTACCAGTAACAGGAATATCTTCCTGGACTTGAGTTCTCCCGTAGCAGAATCAGGGAATAATCTATCACAAGGGCAAAAGCAGTTGGTGTGTTTAGCAAGGGCATTACTCAAAGCGCCGAAGGTTATCCTTTTTGACGAGGCTACTGCGTCGATTGATTATTTGACGGATTCGAAAATCCAGGCGACTATCAGACAGTTGGAAAGCACCACTATAACAATTGCTCATCGCCTGAATACTGTAATATATTATGACAAAGTGTTAGTATTGGATCAAGGAAGGGTGAAGGAGTTTGCACACCCTTATGAATTACTTCAGATAGAGAAGGGCTTGTTCCGGACAATGTGTGAACATAGCGGGGAGGTAGAGGTATTGGAGGGGATGGCGAAAGAAGCTTGGGAGAGCAGGTTGATCATTTAATATTTGGTCACCAATTGGGTTTGCACGGATAATCATACCTGCAGTTGGAGGGCTGGAAGAGCCGCAAGCAAACGACTTAGGTCATATAAGATGCCTAAGCCTTTTTTTTTTTTTTTGGAGTCTATACGTCTGTGAACTATGAGGCGGATGCTTAGGTCTTGCGTTGGTTCTAGTTTTGAGATGCATACTGCGATATTTGTCTTTTCGACCTATTAGTTCATTACTTGTTCTGACGTTACCCTGAGTTTAGTGTCCTGAGATCAACACTTCACATTCAATTCATGTACTAGCTATGAAATTTTAAATACCTCCACATCACAACGGTAATATATATGGAGCGTTTCAATCTAAGTATAGAGGGAGTTCTCTAACTCTGAATATGTCCCTCGTCTGTCATCTATCGCTGTACGTCGACCAGCGAAAGTACTCTAACATCAACTGTCCACTAACAAAGTTAACACTCTGGGTATGGGATCAGATGCGACTGCTGTGGTTCGCATATTTTGATGACCACAACCCTGACTAGAATCACCATCTCCTAGTACTCCTAGCCTGGCTAGAGTAACTAACACCAGTACCACTTGCAGTTCATTATGAATTTTAATCTGGTTAAGAACTTTGGAATTCAATGCCTGCTGGCACATACACAGTTAAGGATGGGGCAGTTGCCCCAACTCCCTACATGTTGGCGCAGTGGGCGCACACACGGGCCTGTTGTTCCGAAAGAATAGTTCCATCTCAGGGGGGCATCGGGAAGCCGACTGCAAGCCCAGATGTTACAATATAAATAAAACAAAATTGGGCTGATTTCGTGGGATGTGAGGGTAACCATGTCGCACGAGGTGTGGCTGGAGAAGAGGCGGATCAATAATCGACCTAAAGAGTACTTTGACATGGTGTACCAGATTCCCCGAAGATAGCTTTAGCGCAGATAACCTGGGAACGAGATCAGCAGATTCCTATATTATCCAGAAAAAAGAAAATAAAAATAACTAACATAATTGTTACTGACTCACTTGCATTGCTGCCTGGAGGAAAATCTTTTACTCCAATTGCAATTTGATTCCACTGCAGCTGCCTCTCAAACACTTTCTAGACGCAGTGGCTTGCGACTTCCGTCAATCGACTCAATTGCTCACCAGGCTTCGGTCGTAGGACTCTCATACAAACAGTACTATGCTCGCACGAGAGTCAATCACCAGAGCCCTCTCTGCCTTCCGTGGGGTCACCATAACCCCCATTCGCACCTATGCAATTGGCCCCGCCACAGTTCCAGCGGCGAAACTCAAATATGTCCCCACATCAGGCGAGTACCCTCAGGGCTACAAGGTCGGTGGGATTCACTGCGGCATCAAGAAAGATGGGAAGTCCCTCGACCTAGCACTTGTCGCCTCGGACTTCCCCGCTTCGGCAGCAGCAGTCTTTACCAAGAATGTGTTCAAGGCTGCGCCTGTGTTGGTATCGAGGAACATGCTCACCAAGAGAGGAGGAACGGGGATCAGAGCTTTAGTAGCCAACAGTGGTTGTGCGAATGCGGTTACTGGGAAGGGTGGGTTGGAAGATGCTGAGGGGATGGCTAGGGTGGTGGATCAGTTGATGGGTGAGAAGGAGGCTAGTACGGTTGTTATGTCTACGGGAGTCATTGGGCAGAGATTACCCATTGCAAAAATCTACGAAGGGATTCCTAAGGTATATGGATTGTTGAGATCCGATCATGATGCCTGGATGTCGACTGCGAAGGCAATCTGTACGACTGATACTTTCCCTAAGCTTGTCTCGAGGCAGTTTAAAGTTGGTGAATCGACGTATAGGATTGCGGGTATGGCGAAGGGTGCAGGAATGATCCATCCCAATATGGCAACATTGTTAGGGTTCATTGCGACAGATGCTCCGGTGGAGCCGGAAGCGTTGAAGGAGATTATGGGCTATGCTGTTGAGAGGAGCTTTAATGCGATCAGTGTGGATGGTGATATGTCTACCAATGACACGGTAGCGATATTGGCGAATGGAGCGGCGGGAGGGGAGGTGATCAGGGTGGGTGAAAAGGGGTTTGAGGAGTTGAAGGCGGTGGTGACTGCGTTTGCGGAGGATTTGGCTAAGTTGGTGGTGAGGGATGGGGAGGGTGCAACGAAATTTGTGACAATTAGTGTGAAGGATGCGAAGTCTTTTCACGATGCTGTGAGTTGGTTTTTTTCTGTTTGTGGTGAATGGTGAACGGTGCTGATGCATTTCGGCAGAAACAAGTGGCCTCTACCATTGCCAGATCCCCACTGGTGAAGACTGCACTTTATGGGAGGGACGCAAACTGGGGTCGTATCCTTTGCGCGACTGGCTACTCTGGTGTCGAGGGCGTCGTACCAGAAAAGACCAATGTCTCGTTCATACCCACTGACGGCAGCAAGGAACTGAAGCTCCTTGTCAACGGTGAGCCTGAGAATGTTGACGAGACGAGGGCGAGCGAGATTCTTGCAATGGAGGATTTGGAGATCTCCGTTAGCTTGGGAACTGGTGCTGGGCAGGAGGCGGTGTATTACACTTGCGACTTTTCACATGAGTAAGTCCGTCCTTTCGCGGACATGTTTTTTGATGGACTGTGCTGATGAGAGTACAGATACGTTACTATCAACGGTGACTACAGGACATAGAGGGCAATGGGGTAGGAAAAAATGTTGGACTGGTGAGAGGCTGTAGGTCTTATTTCCCAGATTTTGTGGTAGCATAGATAGGGACAGGTGTTTGATGATTAATATTTCAAGGAATACAATGTTCTGGAGCTGAGGATAGGAGTAAATAGTCATGCATAGAAAGGAAAAAAATACCACTGCAGTTGCTATGCTTATATTCTTATCACTAGATGATTGATAATAAGCTTATGGTCTGATGATAACTACACTGATCTCCTTAGAATATATGTACCTACAGTACGGAGTATATTGTGCAATATGTGGTCCGCATCTACTGGCGAAGGTCCATGTCGCTTTTCAAGACATAGGCCGAGCTCACGTTAAAGCCACTTGCTTTTGACCTTGTATATCCACTTTCCTGCCTGAGCTCGGCCTATGCCATGAAACGTGACATGGACCGTTGTTTGCCAGTGAATGCGGTACTTTAACAGTACACGATCCAGCCCCTTGTCGATAATAACAATCCCATTGTCAGATACCCAACGACCGAAACATACTAGCGCTGTTGTTGCCAAACTTCTCTATCTGTCCTTTGCTAGTGCGTGCCTACTTATTGAAGTGCCGCAAACCATCGATCTCCTCACGACACCCACTGAGAAAGGAGAGCGTGTGATCCAGAGGAAACACCTCACTTATTTACTTTACCCATTCCTTTTTTATATTCCCAGAGCGACTGAGAAACCTCTCCAGCCTCTGGTTTTCCATCCAAGATTTTTGTTTTAATTCTTGCTGGTTCAGTGTATTGAATCGTGAAAATGAGTGGACGTAAGTTGGACACTACACCTGGATTGCACTGACTCCAGAGCGGTGGAGACTGTTGGAACAACAACTGACCATGAGGAATGGGGGATGCATATAGTACGATTTCTTGATTTAATAAAGCCCTTTGTGCCTTTGCTGCCGGAGGTAGCTGCCCCGGAGCGGAAGGTTCCCTTCCAGCAAAGGCTGATGTGGACGGGGGTAAGCCGGGGAAAATACTTTCAATCGTAGGTGGACCGGTAGCTAATTGAGGTTAATAGTTGACATTACTCATCTTCCTGGTTATGTCGCAAATGCCGTAAGTTACCTCCTCTCTGCTCAGGCCATTGGGTGCGCATAAGATGGCTAAGACGATGATAGATTATACGGGATTGTGTCCTCTGACGTATGTGTCCATCTGTATCTGGCTGCTGGGTTCGACGTGCGCGCATTGCAGGCAATGAGACAAGCTGACTGGTTGTGGCGATATAGACGTCAGATCCTCTATACTGGCTCCGTATGATGTTGGCGAGTAACAGAGGTACATTGATGGAGTTGGGTATATCGCCAATTATATCTTCCGGAATGGTGTTTCAGGTAGGTCGTTACAGTTTGGATAGTTTCTGGTTTCGGAGATGTTAATCTATCATGTATAGCTTCTTGCTGGTACCCACCTTATCGATGTCAACCTCGATCTCAAGTTTGACCGCGAATTGTACCAAACCGCTCAAAAGCGTACGTGGGAACAGACGAGCCTGAATATTTTGTGAATGAGTACTGAAAGTTGGATCTAGTCTTCGCGATCATTCTCTCTCTCGGACAGGCTACCGTTTACGTGTTAACTGGACTTTACGGTCAACCCTCTGACCTTGGTGCTGGTGTGTGCTTGCTACTCATCCTCCAACTTGTCGTCGCTGGTCTTATTGTGATCCTTCTCGATGAGCTTCTTCAGAAGGGTTACGGATTGGGCTCTGGTATTTCTCTCTTCATTGCCACCAATATTTGCGAAAACATCATTTGGAGAGCATTCAGCCCAACTACCATCAACACTGGGCGTGGTCCTGAATTCGAGGGCGCAGTTATTGCACTCTTCCATCTCCTCTTGACCTGGCCCAACAAACCCCGTGCTTTGAAGGAGGCTTTCTACAGGCAGAACCTCCCCAATATCATGAACTTGATCGCCACTTTTGTCGTCTTTGCGTCAGTTATCTACCTCCAGGGATTCCGCGTCGAGATCCCAGTCAAGTCCAGCCGTCAGCGTGGAACCCGAGGTAGGCTTCAGAGAACTTGGTTAGATAATGGAATATACCGCTAACTCAATTGCACAGGGACCTTCCCTGTCCGGCTTTTCTATACCTCTAACATGCCCATCATGCTCCAGTCCGCTCTCAGCTCCAACATCTTCCTTGTGTCTCAGATGCTCTACAGCCGCTTCTCGGACAACTTCCTCGTCCGTCTTCTCGGTGTATGGGAGCCCAAGGAGGGATCTGCTCAGCTCTTTGCTACCTCCGGAATTGCCTACTACATGTCCCCACCGCTTAGCTTCAAAGAGGCTCTTTTGGACCCTGTCCACACCGCTGTATACATCGCTTTCATGCTTACCGCTTGTGCCATCTTCTCCAAGACCTGGATTGAGGTTTCTGGTTCTTCCCCTAGGGATGTTGCAAAGCAGTTGAAGGATCAGGGGTTAGTCATGGCTGGCCATCGGGAGCAATCCATGTATAAGGAGTTGAAGAGGGTGATTCCTACTGCGGCTGCTTTCGGTGGTGCCTGTATTGGTGCTTTGTCAGTTGCCTCGGATTTGCTGGGTGCTCTTGGAAGTGGTACTGGTATCCTGTTGGCTGTCACGTAAGTTTTCAAACATGCTTACATGTTTGCTTTGCAATATTATTAAGCTAATATTCTCCTTTTAGCATTATCTATGGATACTTCGAGATTGCCGCCAAGGAGGGCGATATGGCTGGCCTTGGTCAGTTCGTTGCGTAACCAGGGGGTGCCTTATGGGTGCATAGTAGCGTACGAAGCGGCACGTGGTGTAATCTACAGAGATTATGGGAAAAATAGTGGACGTGGATCATGAGACCGGGACTCGGGCATGGAGTACTTGGTGAACACGCTTGTTTTTTTTATTATCTTTAATACTGCATCTCATTGCCCATCCACCACATTGTTTTCCGTTTCGCACTCTTGAATATAGCATAATTTGTGTTTATCTGGAGAAAATCGAATGGGAACAAGAGCAGAAGCGGGAAAAAGCATTAAGGTGCATGTTGCATGTTATGTTTGTATTGTATATAATATGATATAATGGTTCAAGAGGATGTGGATTCAGCAGTGTCCTGGGGGGTATGGAGTCATATTCAGGGTAACTATCAACCAGACTAGGCCAAGCTCCGCCTGCCAAAGATTTTCTTGCAACTTGAGGGTCCTAGTCTGCTATTTCACTAACCAGACTTTATTTCACATATATGCGCAAGAACAACCCCTGAACTTTTTTTTTCCAAGTCTATACGTAGGTATATGGAGCCTAATCCCTGAACTTTCTTAGACGTATAGAGTAGACTCAAAAAAAAAACCCAAACTCCAAACTCCAAACTGGCTGATATTTTTGCATAGTGAATGTGTTGTGTAGGTTTTCAATTGGGGATCAGACAGCACAATGCGTGAGCCTGTACTTCCTTCCTGCCCCCATCTAGAAGAGATGCATGCTGCATGAGGACTATATTATAGTTTCTCCCCCATAAGTAATATAAAACACCCAGTCCTGGCAGATGAAATAATTCCCGCTCTGCCCACAAAAAAGGTATGAGGTCAGGCACTAGGTCACATGGACGTTGTTTAGAAATCCTTTCTACCATATACAGTAAGTCATGGATGGGTCAGCTTCCCGAGTATGGGCATATTACACAAAAGGCAATTGGGTAGTTCAGGGATTACCATTGGCTACCCCCATATGACCGACCACCTATATGACCGGGTTCAACATGCTAGCTTAAGTTAACATGAATATAGAAGTTAGGTAAAGGTCCTAGTAGTTTTAGGCCTATCCGTTCAATATTCGGCCTATGGGGGTAATAGAGGGGGTGCGGTGGGTGGGTTGTTGGGGAGGGCGGTGGTCTTTAATGCGGGGACATATTGGTGCTATTGGAAGCCTCTCCATGGCGGCCGAGAGTACTATGAATACATATTTGCGGCGGATTGAGAGCAGGAGGTTCAGGGTAGCATAAATCAGCCAATTCTCAAAATAGCACATTTTACACTGGTGAATGGCTTATTTGATAGCATACGATTTCACTATATTGTAGGCTGCTGCTGTAAGAGTGGTTTTAATATGAAGATAGCTGCTTGATAAAGGCCTCCTCATGCTCCTAGGATCACCTGCCTGATATGCAGCATATATGGTGGGGTAGGGGGGAGGGGTGGTGCTGGTAGACAGGGAGGTCATAACGTATACTGGAGATATTGGGTAATATATTGGTTTTGGCTGGACATGAGGGCTGCCATGTTGTAGAGCGTAATTGTTTCCATAGATCTGAATTTGGTCGGAGTCTCTTTCCACTCTGCTTGCGCATGCCTAGCATTTCAGGATTTCCGAAAATAGCTAGCATGTTGACCACGGTCATATATATGTAGGTGGTCGGTCATATGGGGGGTAGCCAATGCTAATCCCTGAACTACCCAATTGCCTTTTGTGTAATATGCCCATACTCGGGAAGCTGACCCATCCATGACTTACTGTATATGGTAGAAAGGATTTCTAAACAACGTCCATGTGACCTAGTGCCTGAACTATACCTTTTTTGTGGGCAGGGCGAGAATTATTTCATCTGCCAGGGCTGGGTGTTTTATATTACTTATGGGGGAGAAACTATAATATAGTCCTCATGCAGCATGCATCTCTTCTAGACGGGGGCAGGAAGGAAGTAGAGTACAGACTTGCTGTCTGATCACGAATTGAAAACCTAGCCAACACATTCACTATGCAAAAATATCAGCCAGTTTGGGGTTTGGGGTTTGGGTTTTTTTTTGAGTCTACTCTATACGTCTAAGAAAGTTCAGGGAAATATAGTCCTCATGCAGCATGCATCTCTTCTAGGCAGGGGCAGGAAGGAAGTAGAGTACAGACTCACGCATCGTGCTGTCTGATCACGAATTGAAAACCTAGACAACACATTCACTATGCAAAATATCAGCGAGCTTGGAGTTTGGAGTTTGGGTTTTTTTTTTCGGAGTCTATACGTCTGTGGAGCTAAGGTTATGAGACAGAGCCAAGAAATCAGTAGGGAACCAGAAAAAGGAAAAAAAGAAAAGAAACTACCCCATTTGTGTGTCATGGTGAGTTGCCGAAAAGGGAAGTGGATGAAATATATAGTCTATGTACATAGCTCAGAAAGTGTCTAGGGCGCATCAGATTTTGCTGGGCTGCATGTAGGCTCTTACCATATCAAGCCCAGGTCAGATAGTTCATATGCATAAAAGCCTGCATACAGTCCAGAAAAATCTTATGCGTCCCGGACACTTTCTGAACTAGACTGTATATACTGTACATATAACCTCTTCAATGAATCAAAACAAAAACTCCATATACGCCTGATTCTATCGAAGAGGGAAAAAAGGAAAGTTTCGTTGCTTTCACAGCTTCCTTTGGTGTCTCCTTTGATGCTTCGCTGGCAATGATCCTCTTTTTGCGCGGGCCCAATCTCCATTACTACGTTTAGCTTCCTTCCCCTCCGGAGTAGCAGCCTTGAGTGGTGCTCTGGGGGTAGTACGTGTTGTAGTTTTGTGAACTCCATTTGTAGCGGAGGTCTTGGTTGACACCACTCACTCCCTTGGCTTTTTAACGAGCTTTTCAGTATCGGCTTTTGTCGTGGTGTCGTTACTGCTCTTCGCTCCTAATACAGCCCTCTTCTTTCCTGCAACAGCGGGTGCAGGGGGCTGTGTTGTTCGCTTGCTTCGCCGCGACAGCATTCTCGTTTTGTAAAGTCCTTCGAGACGTTACACCGCTCACTGGCGGGTGGGTGATCCGTCTCTGAATTTCACAGTTAGTAAGTACGAATACAAACATCACGGTAGTGACCAAGATATTACGATGGATTTGTATGGAGATACACTTACCGTTGTCGGTTTATATAGAAGGATATTATTAATACAATATATAATAGAAGAAGAAAACCCCAACACAGCCAACTGCTTCCCCACCGCCCTATCCCGCTAATCTCATCTTTCTTGCGGTTCCCTATCTCGCTATCCTCATGTTCCTTCAGAAATATGTGGTTCCCCCTTGCCCGGGACTTCTTAGTCCACTGGTCCCGGGCTAGAACTTCGGCCAGGGAAAGTTCAGGGGACACAGTCCTCACTGGTGTGCTTCTAGGTGTTGGATGTGGAGTATGGGAGCTAGATTGGAGTTGCGACCCATCAGCAATTGTAGGGGAGGGCACAGGTAAGCCCACCTCATGGGGAGCGGACGCCGGGGCACCAATGCCATGGGAACGGGTGGGCCCACTTGGTGATTTATTGTTGGCCTTAAAACTTTTCGGGAAGGGGAGGAGTGAGTGGAGGAGGAGGAGCCGGGACAGTTGGACATACTTTAAAAAAATGGTAAAATTTAAATCAGGAAGGATATTGGGGGATATTGATGTCTGTGAGTAGGTAGACAATTGAGAGCATCCCTCGGTGGGGCGCAGGGGATTTATACCCCGCTTGCCCTCTTCCCAGGCCAGTTGCCTCAGTAACTCCCGTAGCCCCATGTGTGTCGTCCCTCAAGCCTTTCACATGTGTATTTGCCGACCTCAAGATGTGGGTGCATGCAAGAGTCAGAGAATGAAAACAAAAACAAAAAAAACGCGTTTTACATAGCCATCCCAGACTTGAGTACGACACCTTCTCACAAAACAAAAAAAAAGAACACGCGTTTTACATAGCCATCCCAGACTTGTATACGGATATATACGACACCTTCTCTGTCAGCCTTGTTACAGAATGATTGCAGGGCGAGAGTGAATAGTGCAGTGCGTGCGAGACATTATTTCTCTATACTCTGAGTGGGCAATTGGTATGTTGGGTGGTTTTGGTATACCGATTGGTGTGTACCATGTTGGGTGGTATACACGAAAACCCAACAAACCAAGACCACCCACTTACCTATTGGTGTGGTGGTATTGGTAGGGACAGGGTTGCAAGGGCTGGGCGCCATTTTTACCCCTGCCGTCAGGAACCTCCCTCAGTGACCAGGATGGCTAGGTATTCAGACAACTCTCCACGAAATCAGGAAAAAAATAATCCAATACCCTTGCGCTCATACCACACGATAGCAAAACGAAAGTTGAAATGACAAAACGGTGATCGAAAGAACAGAATAACATAACTCAAAAAACAAAGGATTCCTAGTAGTACGCCCAATACCATTACCCTGAACTACCATGATGAACTTTGAGGGTAATACTGGATAACGACAAGAATAACTGTTTTTTTAAATAAACATTAAAGGTAGATACTGGATAATATTTTTAATGTAATAAGAGGGGGTTGCTTAGATCGGGGATGTTAACTGCAAAATATAATTTAAAAAAGCTTCCAAGCGTGCCGGCACATTTTTGGGGTTTTCCTTACATGTATCATTTGTCCTACGTTTTAGACCTGGCGACTCGTCTTTGCTTTTGCTCACTGGATCACGGAGGGGATTTGTTGTGTGGCTTCGGGCCTTTATGGCAAGGGTGTGCTGGCTATTCTCATGGCATTGCTGCCCACCATTCTAACAAAAATCATTGGTATATTGCAAGGAAAAACCATCACTGCAGGCCTGCGGCCCTTAAGCCACCACCCCCTGACCGCATCATCTCGGTCCGAAGCTCCCTCAGCGCGCGCCGCGTGACCAATGCTTATACCGACATCCTTGAAATATTCCTCCAGTTTCTCTGTGGAAGCCCATATTCATGCCATGTTGAACATATGACTGCATTGGCGGGGCACTTTTTGGCAATGATACTAGCTTGAATAGCGGCGATAGGGTTACATCGTACCGGCAATAAGTTGCAAACGTTGTTTTCATCACGGGGATCTTTTCTATGGAGGAGGTTGCATTTCGTGATATAGCGTGGGAATTTGTATGCGTGATCGACATCACTTATTGTCTGTACCAAGTACTGGTTCGTTTTGAATTCGAGAGTGTTGTTTATCTGGTGTGTAGTTCACCAAACAACCACTCTCTCCACAAGCAGAAAAACCCTCTCTCGAATCTGTGCTATCTCGAAGAGGAGCGTCGCGAAAATGGAAGTCAATGGGTAAGCATGACCATTACATCCAGCTCGTAGAGTGTAACTGGGACCGGAGCCCGGGCCTGTATCCATATGTATGTATATAAGCCCAAGGAAAAAGACTGGCTGCCAATATATATGCAGCCTAAATAAAAAAAGTGGCACAGGGGCCATTGTCAACGTGTTGTAAATTGAGAGCGCTAGGGGGGTTGGTGGAAGGAGTTCACCGGTAGGGCAAGTGTGAGGGTGGGATGGAGGACTTTGGGTGTCTGTTTTGGGCCCTGCGGAGTGAGGGGCATTTTATATCCCAATTTCTCCTTCCTTTCTTCTTTTCTTGTCTACTATGTACGGGCAGACACGTATTGCTCGGCAACTAGGCCATGATGAATAAAAACAGAAATACATAGCAAACAACGCACCTTGATCCCCACAAATCACTAGAGACACCCCGACTTATGCAAGTGCAACCAGCTTCTCCAGTTCCCACTATTTCAATTGACCTTGCTGCCTAGAGTTCAGCCTTGCTATGTATTATCTGGCTTCTCTGGTACAAGAATACCGGGGGGCTGTGAGGGTTTGGTACATTGCATTGCTGGTGAGTTGCCAACTAGAACCAACACCCCAGCTCTTAGGAGGATTAGGTACACTGTGCTATTGTAGAAGGTGTCATACTAGAACCAATGCACCGGCTCTATGCGCTGTGCTGCAAAACTCCGTTGACCCCAGGGTGAGAGTGACCTCACCCTGCTGTAGTCTGCTGGCCCGATGGCACTCTCCCCGCAGCTCGTTATGGCGAGGATGCCCCAAAATGAGATGTGGGGCAGTACTCGGGAAAAGTGCAAGTGAACAAAACTTGCAAAACTGCAGAATTTCGCAATGATGCATAACAATATAATTATATTGGGGGCCACCACCGCCTATGACGCCGCTCCCCACGGAAAACTCCGCGCAGTGTGCTAAAGTGCTCTCTAGCCCCTTCTATGATCATTTTCCGCGCTGAAACTTTGAACAGGGGAGGGGAGTATGCCACACGCTTCTCATGCAAAGTAGTTAGCTCCCCTAGTAAACTGAAGAAGTAACAGACAAGGGTTTGCCTTTGCAGTCCATGGTGTTTAAGTAAACACCAAAGGAGAAAAGCGTCCAAGTTCAGCAACACCCTCATAGCCAACCAGGCCCCAATGTGGGAAGGAACCCGAGCAGACCCCGACCAACGTGAAGTGAGGAAAATTATTCTATATGCACGTGCGGTAGGATATTGCAAGAATTGTACAAGCAAGATGAGAGTTGGTAACAAGGCTGGGAATTGGGTAGCGGGAGGTCCCGAAGTGAAAACAAGGCGAGTAATGGTCAGTATCTGAAGGGGGAAAGTGACAGGTAGTCAATAACAAGGGAAAAATTCAGCCAGACGCGGGCGGTATGGAGTCATTGAGCTTTCCTTGGCCCCTCTCGGATTTTCTTTGTCGAGTCGATTCGCTTTACCACATGTTGCTGAGCAGCTCTATGCACCCACTCATCCAAGCAGACCCACCAGGCAACAACTTTGCGTAGCAGCTCTACACCTTCTTGCCTTGCGAGTGCAGAAAATATCTCTCAGTAACCAGTTCCACAAAAGGGACATTCTTTTCAGGCCGTGGCAAATTTCCACGTTGTCTTTGAGCTCAATGTGAATTCGCCTCTCAACTCTCACTGAATTATGCACCAAGACCAACTCCAATATTGCAGGATTCATTCGCCATGCGACGTCGGTAGAGCGGCCGATCTTGTACCAGATCTTTCCATTACTCGTTCGACCCGCAAATGTAGAGGTACCCTTTAGGTTTGAAATCGCAATTGTGGGTGGCAACGACCGATGTCGCTTTAGGCGGTTGTAAGCATCTTGTGATTGCTGGTAAGCCCAAATTTCTATTCAGATGGTGTTCTCGGTCCCAGTCTCTTATCTACCTACGCGCTAAAACAATTATAATTATGTTGCGGGGATAATTATTTTAGCGCGTAGGTAGATAAGAGACTGGGACTGAGAACATTCAGATGGGGTTTTGGTCAACCTACCCGCTTCATGGGTTTCCTTATAGACTGTATCAGCTTTTATGAATACTTCTCCACCTGAGAACGCCTCCTCCCTCCACCTTGGCATAATTCCAAGTTTGTCTACTCATGCCAGGAGTTTTGCCATGCTCCGAGTAGTAGCTGAAATATATTCAGACTTTGAAGCCATGACCACTACCTGCTGTTCTTGTTTTCGACTTCCCCTTCGGTGTAGTTTTCTTTAGTACATTTGGTGTGTTTAACCAAGCTTCTCGAACCTCGTGGGGGAATGTGTTCAGTTGCTTTTAATGTTCGGTTCTAACACTATTTTCAGGAACTATTGGAACGGTTTTCCGGGCACTATCTCGGCAGCCATTAGTAAATATGGTAGCAAGCACCTTGTACATATCAAAGATCCTTGACACCATCGTGATGGATTTGTGTATTGGGCAGAAGTAGCAACGGCAGGTCTCTGGAACAAACCCTGAACCAGAAATCGAGATGAATATGTAATACAACAAAGAACTGGTGATGGCAAGAAGAGAGACCGATCCAATCTAGTGATACAGGAGCAAGACGGCAAGTAAGGGAGGTAATTATGATCAAAATGGTATTATGGGATATACAAACAGAGGAGTTATTATATCTACTTACTGGCGGGGCGCACCATTAATGGTATCCTCGAAAAACCAACTAATACTTCAAGATGACTGACATTGCCTACTGGCTGCCTAACCAACTAACACTCCTAGGAAGGCGTATTAGCAATGAGCAAACAACTCATAAGAGAATATGGGTCTCACTCTGTAAGTGACTGCAATTTACCTCATGGAACTGGTGTAGCGTAGATGGTGTACAGCCATTGTCATGAAGGGTCTGATTTCAGGGTATAATGAAGACTGCAAATATAAACGAGAAGACGTAGCTGCAGGTTGAGGAAGGCACGTATGTATGGATGAAATTGGTGGTTGAGAAAGCTGAAAACACTATGTAAAAGGGGTATTCGGGCTTGGATTGTGAGATTTTCCGAATACCCCACAACGCTGAAAACTCATATTAGGCAATTTAGACCGGCTTTCAGCTTTCTAAATTTGGAGGTTGGAGGTGAGGACAACCCCTGGAGTTGGAACGGATCTTGCGGTACCTGAAATCTTGGCACGGAATTCCGATCTATCTCCACTTGTGCCATTGGGCTGGCGATCCACTATGGGTAAAGCACTGAAGATGGCACGAACTGCCCTGGGGATGGGTAAGAAAGGGCATCAGAAGCAAAACCAAAACCAGAAGCAAAAGCAGCAGCAAAAGGGAAAGCCGGTACAGAAGGCTTCACAACGGGAACAGCCAGTTCAGGAGAATGGGGGCAACGGGGAAGAGGAAGAGCATGCATTACGGGCAGAGGACCTCCAGCCTTCGCCCTCCTCCGCGGAAATAAGTACCGAGGACACATCCATGGAAATAGGCACTGACCCCCAACCCACCCAACCAATACCAAACCCTCTCCCCATCGACCCCACCTCCAACGTCCTCCTCTTCGGCGAAGGCGACCTCTCCTTCTCTCTCTCCCTCCACACCACCCACTCTTACACCCACCTCACCACAACAACCTATGACTCCCACCCGGTTCTTATCGAAAAATTCCCTCAATGCTCCAGCACAATTTCCACCCTCCTCTCACCAAATCCCACCAGTCAAACCCACCACACAGTTCTCCACTCCGTCGACGCCACCCACCCACCGAAATCAATTACTAAACAATCCGGTTCCTGGGACGGAATAATCTTCTTATTCCCACATACTGGAGGACTAACAAGAGACCGTGATCGGCAGATACGGGCAAATCAGGAACTACTGTTGGGGTTTTTCAGGAGCGCGATGGGGCTGATTGAGCCAAAGAAGGGATGTGTAGTGATGGGAACATTTACAGGGGAGCCGTATGAGAGCTGGGATATTAGGGGGTTGGCGAGGAGGGAGGGCTTTAGGGTGAGGCGGAGTGGAGCTTTCCCTTGGGATGAATTTCCTGGATATCATCATGCACGAACATTGGGGAATATAAAATCTAGCCAAAGGGGAAATTTCAGGGGTGCTGCCGGAGCTGAGGGTGGGAAGGATGGTGGAAGCAGTGCAGCCGAGGTAGAACGGAGGGGGTGGAAAGGCGAGACCCGCGCAGCGAGACTATGGGTATTTGAAGTCGATAATGGAGAAGTACTCAATGCCCCAAAGAAGAAACGCAAGAGAAATGCCCCAGCAGAATTCGATACTGATAGCGAAAGTGAAGATGAGGTGAAGCGTCAGGCGAAGAAAGAGCGTCAGGCGAAGAAAGATACCAGAAAGGGGGTGAAGAACGCCAGAGGAGGTGCTGAAGACAAGGCTGTAGCGGAGAGTAAACAGTGGTTCAGGGCCCAAGTGAAAAAAGATAAGGAGTCGAAGACCAAACGGGCAATGTATAGAGATAATGACGATTCTGTTGGATGGATAGATGGAGGCGTGGAGAGCCAGGAGGCACGGTTCAGGGCAGAAGATGATTCATGAAATACTGGGCTTTGCAGATATAAAAGGCTCGCTTCAGTTTGCACAGTTTCGGCGTTATATTGGCGATATTTTCAAAGGGGTTTTTTTTTATGCTAGCTCGTACCATATTGTATATGCTTGCTTGGATATGGCGGTGTATTATTTGCACCGAGGCGCGTATGTAATAGAACCATGATCTAGTACATAATTTACTCCAACTACCCAGTTCATTTCATGATGGATTTCAATGAAAAAGTCTGTTCTCCGACATCCTCAATCACTTACCCTCAACTAACTTACGTGTAGTTTGGTTACCCTCAAGTCGACTGGACATCCCCAAGTAGTATAAACCGACTACCACAACAGTGACGAAATCCAATTACCTAGTGAAAGCGAAAAGCACCCTTCAATATATTCAAGTTCGAACCTATCAATGTACACCAAATAATACTTCAATCAACGCAAACAATAAAATAGTCCTCGCTCAATCAAGTAGCAAAGTAAAAAATGACCGAGCAGAGTGTAGGCGACACTGGAAAACTGATCAAGAGTGAAATAAATGAAGAGGCCTCCCCACATTACGCCCGGGACACCTGATACACCACACATAGAGTCCCCTCCTCCCTTCCCTCCCCCAGACCTCCAACCACATGCATTACGAAATGTACACCTTCCTCACCTCGCTCTCCTCAAACTCATCTCCCGTCGTCGGATCCCTAACCCATCCTTGCCTAACGCCGCCTTTCATACTCGCCTCTCTCAACCTCTCTCTCCCATAAATCCTTCCGTTCGGCAGTACCACCGGGTCCGGCTCGACACTACTCCTCACATGATGCGCATAGGGTACTCCCCTCGCTAGCTCGTTCAACTCCGTGCTACAGATAGGACATAAACTAGTTGTAGAACTAGCGGTATTACTACTGCTACTCATCGTCTTACTATGGCACGCTGGAGTCTTTAAGCATGACAGACCAGCGGAGAGTGCGATGTGGAGGAGGGGTGAAGAGGGGAGGGAGTAGAGTGAGTGGTGGGTGCTGACGAAGAACTCTGCAAGGTGGTCCCAGCGCTTGGGGGAGTAGAGGAATTTGTAGGGTTGGTAGTTTGTGTCGGCGGAGTAGGCGAGGAGGGCAGCAGCCTGTTCGATCTCGGGGAGGTGGGCTTCGTGGTGGGGGGCGAGGTGTTTCTTGGAGTAAGCAATTGCTTCGACAAGGTTGCCGGTGCGGACGAGTTCAATGTATTGTTGGAGCCGGAGGTTGAATTCTAGGTTGCTCTGTTTCACGACAGTTAGCGCTGGTGGAGGTTGGGGAAGGTAAGTACATTTGATAAGAACCAACCTTGCTCTTCCTCAGAGTATTCCTATTCTCCGAGCACCATGCCAAACACTCAGTCGTACTCCCCCTCCTCAAGCTTGCCTCAATTCTAGCACACTGCACAAACACATCCACATCAACCAAATCCTCAATCCCCTTCTCTTTCGCCAACATCCTCGCACTCTCACCAAACCCACTTCTCAACAATGCATCCACCAATAATCTGTCCAGCCGCACTCGACTCCACCGATCATACCCTTCATCAGCTAGATTTGGAATCGCATATAGATCCTGCAAATGTGCAATCCTTTTTTTACTTTGCAGCATTACTTCCTTCTCTTCTTGGTGCAGGGACTCTAGCTTCCGTTTGAGGCCTTGCATGCGGGTGATCATGGTGTCGAGGGCGGCTACAGCTGGGGTACCAGTTACAGTTTCACTGCTGCAGAGGGTACTGTCTGTGTCTGTGTCGGCAGAGCAAGAGGCTTGGGCAGAGGCAATGAGATTCGAGAGGGAGCTGGTTAGACTAGTGGAATCCCTCTCCAGATGCTTTTGTGCCGTCTTGAAAGTCTTCCTGTGGACCTCGTACGGCAGCCGGAGCAGCGGTTGGTCCTGTTCATGATAGAAACGCTTAAATCAGCAATTACCCAGGTAGGGGAATGAAAATGCTCGGTGGAGCTGAAGTACGGAGGTGATGGCTATATAGTTGCAGGCTGTAAATGAAACCCACCAACAACAAGTGTGACTCCGCATTCAACTTTGTAGCATCCACCGCCATCTTTTTTTAAGTTGTTTTAGACGACAAATATTTCGACTGAATCCGTCTTGAAACGGCCGATATTTGAGTGTGTTTATATGTGATTGCCGTTGATGACAAGTAGATCGAATGAAAGCCAGATGGCTTGCTACTTCGATTTGCCAACCTACCTAGGCGTCAAATCTAGGCCGCCCTGGGACACGAGAAATTGTATGGAATGATACAATACAAGGAAGGGCTTGGTGAATTACAAGCAGAAGCCGGGCAGTTATTCCAGCGTCACGGAGTAGACGGGCACTACCACTGGTTGCAGCAAATTGACAGGGATAGTGAGGATGGCCTTGGGTGCTGAGCTGCAGGTAGATACAGGACCTAGTGCAACCGCACTTGATAAATGCCAGTTTGTAATGAAAAAGTACCAGCCAGCCTTGAGGAGATACAAAACTGCGAGACAGTAAGTAATATGTTTGAGAGTTGGGCCCGAAATACATGCAGTCAGCATACTAATCTATAACTAGAGTGCCGAATCAAATTACTTGTGCCAAGATACTACATTACTCTGGCTGCTCCAAGCCCGTAGTCCCGGCACCAGACCCTCGCAGAGGATGTACGGATGTTTTGAGGACGATGAGGTGCTGGAGAAGGGGGCGGCGCTCTTGAGGTACGAGGAAAGGGCAGCGAGGAATGAAAGGACATTGCGTTATACCTTTCACAGCGAATCGCGCCCCTCCTCGACGACTTACTCATAGAGACTGATCTAGATGAAATGGCCTTCGAACTCGAGTCGAGGATCCTGGACAGCCATTGGGATTTGGGGGGGGAGAGTAGGGAAGGAGCCCTCCATCGCCTTCAAAAAGTTGGCTGCAGTGCTGGAGAAGCTCCTCGGGCAGCTGGACAGGGCGGGGGAGGCTCTTGCCTCGAAGGGCGGCTTCGAGACACACAAATTGAGGGGGGGAGCTGGAGGGCGAGTTGGAGGAGCTGAGGTTGGAGCGGGAAGAGGCGAAGGGGCAGATTGGGAAGCTGCAGGAGGAGCTTGAGGGGACGGAAGACAGGTGGAAGGAGTGGGCGGTGAAGGCAGTGCAGACGAGGGCGGGGAAGGTGATGGCCCTGGAGAGGAAGAAGTGGCAGGCTAAGGGGAAAGCTACACTGGTCGAGACGGTGAATACAGCATCCCAGACTGACCATGAACCAGCGGTATAGAGGAAAGTAAGCCACCAGCTCTGTCGTAATTTTTTTCGATAAGAAGCTCATGCTCGGGAGCCACCTCAAGCTGTGGGGGAAGTGGCTCCCTATCGAAGCGTATGACTTCGACAGGGTGAGGGAGACAAAAGGCAAGGATCAGTGATAGGCATCCTAGTGTTGGCTTTGACCGAACCCTATCGTGGGGACAGATCCGGGTTTTGTTCCCTGTGAGGGTCTACCACAGCGACACAGTGATGGAGGTAGTGGCTCTTCTGTTCTTGTTCGACGTGCACAAACCCAAACCTTCAAAGGAGCGGGAACGGGTCCGTCTCTTAGCCTAGGGTAGACGTAAAGACTCTTTAAAAAATAAGAATAAAAAAACGGATATCTATATACATTTTGTTATTGGGGCATGGCCACAGAACTGAATCTGTTCTCGTGCCCAGACTTGTAATTTTTATTCGGAAATGCTTGGACTTGGTGCTAAAAATAAATGCCAATGCCAAGTCCAAGCATTTCCGAATAAAAATTACAAGTCTGGGCACGAGAACAGCTTGAATCCACTTGCCTCAAGATAGATTCGAAAGTTTTCATCTTACCAGGTCTCGGGGGGGGGCAAGGCTAGAGAGACAATCAAAATTGACAGTGTAATTGGGAGGTGATTCTCAGATTACAATAAGGAATGGGCGACATACAAGCTAGTTGGCATTTGCTACCACACAAGCAGTTCCCAAGGTACATGTTACACTTAGAACAATAAGAGGTTCCTCGAACTAGAGTCTATACTAATGATCCACCAAGGTGTGCATGTGGGATAATGAAGATGGATGTTTAGCCTCCCATTGTGGGTATGAATATCAACAATGTGATACTAGGATTAGATAGTAAGCACCCACCACCTGGAAGTTAAGGAAAGGACGCGTTATCAAAAACATCAAGCAACATCAAAACGACGACCGTCTACTCTTCCTTAACACCAACTCCACAGCCTCACACATGGCCTCCTTGACTTTAATCAATGTCTCCAACAACCTAAACACACTCTGCAAATGCTCCAGATTAAACATCAACGTAAACATCTCACTCTTCCTCAACAAAAAGCTCCCCGTCGTACAAAAACTCATTCGATAAATGGTCAAATTCCAGCCACTCGTAATAAAGCCAAACACTTGAATCTGCCTTACCAACTCCCAATCCCAATGCAATCTCTCAGCTAGAATAAACAACATCCCGACCATAGCATCCAAGATCTTACTCAGATCATAGCCGCCCTTTGAGTCGTTATTGAAGTTGCTTGGGGCACGAGCTGCCTCTGCTACGCCAACGTCAAAGGCTTGGGAATCGTCTCTATAGCGGAAGAGCCCGTCGAAGCGGTGAGTGTTTTCGGGGATGAAGCAGTTGAGCTCTTTGCGCGCAAGGTGGAGGTGTGGTTGGGTGCCGCCTTGGTATAGTTTGTCGACTATAGAGCCCCAGATGATGTCGAGGGTGCCTTCTTTCACATGGGCGTGGAGGCATTGGGCACGGGTGAATGTGTCAATCAGGGTGAGGAGATGGGATACAGCAGTATTCACATAGGTGCACACATAGTTTTCTGGGGTTGGAGGGCAGTTAGGGGGGCGGGGACTGGACTCGGTGATGGTACTGGGAGAATCAGTATCTTTTGGAAAAATAGATGGCTATATCTATGGACATACATGTAGGAAACCATGTCCTTCGCCTCTTGAAAGCGTTTGATGGTGAATTTGACCACCTCCGGCAGTGCTGGCAGTGCTGGCATCAACGCTCGCAGTTCCCTCCTCTGCTCTGGATAGCTTGCAAAACCATGTGCATCTAAATCGATTACTTTCAGTGACGGGAAATGTCCCGAGAGCGGTAGCTTCTCTAGCCACGACTCGACCTCTGATCCATCCTGGAAAAACAACGCTTTGGACTGTGAAACCCGGATTAAAATTTGCACCTGAGATTTGCAGAGCTAGGGTGGTGGCACGAACAGGTATGTGTGAAGATGGCCAAACCAGCTGGAGTCCCGTACCATGATAGCCAATAGGTGTAGATATCGCTCGATCCACAGAAGGACCAGCTCCCCCAGCACCACTCACGGTACCACCATCATTTATCGCCACGAATGTTCCATTGCCGGAGACTTTCGCATTAATATTAATTGGTGGGCGTTTAGGTTTCTTGAACCGTTTCCGATACTATCTGAGACAATCCATAGTAAGTTCACAAAAATACCGAGCTTTTGCTGTCAATCGACAAGAAATGAGAAATGCATCCCTGAGGATACATAACCCATAACGTGCCAGACAACCCAACGCAGGAGTTGGTAAGAAACTTGCGTTGGGACCTTCCCATGAAGTAATAACGTGGGTCGGGTTTCACTGCTTCTGAGTGAGATTGGGATAGAATCCCGAGACTCTCAGGGCAGACCTTTGATGAAGGCTCACAAGCGCAACTTCGAAGGATTTTGTATTTTCGGACAAACATTCTCAGATCGCAAGACTAAGTCCTTGGGATTTGAGAGTGTTTGCCCTCTCCACCACCACAACCACGCCTCCCGCTCCTTTTCATGTAAATGGCAATAGAGAGAGCACCCACGTTAGCTATTAATTTTGCAGCCCTCTTCCTTTCCTCCGCAGTCCCCGAGTTGTGGTATTCAGTCAAGAGCTCAAGCCAGAACCCATTAATGTTCGACGCGTGCCACCCACCAAACTCCGATTGTCGGCAGTAAACCTCGAAGGCCCCTAAGCTCCATGCCTCAGGGGGGTATTGTCGAAAGTATTGCTGCACGCATTCTCGTCGGGATCGCTTCTTGCTGAGAGGCGATGGGGGTGTAGCCGATCTGCCTGGAGGTGGTGGTGGGTATTGGGGTTGGACATCATGAAACGTTGATGTTGACGTTGACGTTGGCGATGAGGAGTTGCTTCTTGACATCGCCAACAAGTGACTGGCTTGGCACCAGAAGCGACAGTGGGGCGTCACGCCATTTATATTTGAGCGCTAAGCATAGTTTGAGTCAAAAAATGTGATGGCTGGCAGTTATGTTAGTCTGGTTGCACAACCCCAGCCGAAAGGGGACTGTTTAGTACCTGGCATTCATAACGATTTTTTGAAGATATAGCATCTTCATACTCGTGGGTTCTAAACTCTCCACCTTGCTATATCTTCCAACCAATGCAGTGCTCTTCGGTAATACTTGAGCAGCAGGACTTAAAGCTTTGGCAGCCTTCTTATCCATAGATCTGGTGTTTATTCATCGTTTATTAAACTCAGATCTGGTACTACCGCAGACACAGAGTCTATCTCATTGGGCATACCAAATGAGCTTTCATCTATTCCTCAGATAAACAGCTGTATTAACTGCTTCACTCCAAAAATTCAGGCAAGCTACTCTCACGTAGCATACTTCGTGCCATTTCATTGATCAATCGAATGGTTCTCTCTGCAACCCCATTCTGGTGCTGTGTATATGGCGTAGATGGCTCATATATAATCCCTCACTCTCGAAGCAATTGTTGAAAAATTGCATTATTGTATTCTGCGAAATCGTTGAGTACGAGCATCTCGGCATTGAGTTTCTAACAAAACTTGGAATTCCCGGAACCTTGCTGAAATTTCATCGGCCATTTTCGTCTTCAAGAAGTAGACCCAGATATATCTACTCCAATCATCCACATAGATGATATAGTATCGGTAGTTGGTGTGTCGATAGGTCCACACAGGTCTGAGTGAATCTTGCTGCCAAGTTGTGTAGCCCTTTCAGCAGGTTGCCTATTAATTTCATATACTGTTTTCCTTGCAAACATGGGATGCAAATTGAGCCTGTACTAGTCAGGTCAATTTCGATATTGTCGGCAGATTCTGTAGTCCGCTTGGCCTAGTCGCTGGTGCCAGGTTTGCATTGGAAGAAGCTTCGTAGTTGTAGCATGTTTCAGCACCTTTAGTATTCGTCCCTGTCTCCTCCTTACGCTCCTTCGTGGTGGAATTTTGTAAGAGATTAAGGACGAACCAAAAAAAACGTTATTTGTAGTAGAAGATTTGCTCAACGGAAGCTCTGAGGGCTCATAACCTTTCAGCACCGGAGTCTTGGGTGATGAATGTTGTATTTTCCATCTATGGCCTGATTCCCCACTTTTTCCCTCAAGGCTTTCTCACTGACTAACTAGCACCTTCCCTTCTATCACTGACTAACTAGCCCGAGAGTCTATGAACCGACCACGTCCACCCCTTCCAGAATATAAACCTCTTGAAATGGTAATTCCACCAGCATTTCCGGTTGATGCAGCTGCAAGATCTGGTTGTGTAATTTCCGCATGGCGACGTAGTGCAGCAATTACACTTGTAATGGTTCGGTCTGGCTGGTTGAAAATTATCTGCTTGACAATATGATATATTGCAGGTAAGCTGATCAACAGCCTAGTGATAATATCTTCGTCCGATAATTTTTGGCTTATATTGGCTAGGTGGTCCTGATGGGAGAGTATTCGGCCTATGTACTGGTCAATACTATCCTGTGGGCTGAATACTTCATGATGGAATTTGTCCCTCATGAAAGTTGAACCAGACTCGTTCTGGACAATGTCCACATCTTTGCGAGATCCACTACTCCAGCCACATATGCTTGAATTGCAGGGGTAATAGAGCCGTAAAGGATGGAGATTGCCTTATTTGATCTCTTGTAATATATTCCCGGTATTCCACATCTCCGTCCTGTGGGATATCCTCAATCCCGGTAACAATGTCCCGGTATTGGTCCCAATCAGTACATACTTTATTGAATTTGACCAAACCGCAAAATTTGTGTGGGTAAGACGTGGAATACTTCCAGCCTTGGTAATCAGAGGGAGTTTGCATTTTGACCAATAATGAGAGGGCTGATTGGAGGATTGATGGGAGACAAAAATAGGGCGACCGATGAGAGGATCCAACTGTGAGAGAGACCCAGTAGCAAGAGCTATACCGTAGTCTGGTTGCACGACCCCCGTAGCTATACCGGGCTCATAACCTGTTGAAATATCAACAGGCTAGAGGTGACAGCGGAAGATTCTACATTCAACTCCCGCATCTAAAAACTATGGCAGTCTTGGCGCATTAATATTTAACCTGCATAAAGCCCTATATATGGTATCTACAGACGTACAGAGTCAAAAAAAAAAATATGGTATATATACCAGTAATGCATAGGCACCATCATAAAGCCTCACTCCCTACAGACTTATGCCACCATGATATCCTCTAGAATGCTCTCCAGCTCCTCTTTCCTGAATGGCGCCCACAGGACTTCTGTTCCCTGCACATCTTTTTTCGATGTCACCATTTGATGATCATGGAACCTGATATTTGTTAGAACAGCTACTTTGCCACTCTTTGGGAGGGCCAAAACTTACTCTTTCAACAGCGTCCTAAACGCCATATCATTGCTGCAAATGAACTCCTCTACACCCATTTGATACAACACTTTATACTCCACTCCATACATATCTCCTCCCTCACCTCCCCCGCCTGCATCATCTTCCTCCATCGCTTGAAGCTGGTGAGATACGAGAATTCTGTACAATTCCTTCGCGTTTTGCGGTAGTGATGCAAGGACGTACTTAACACCCTTTGTTCCACCCGCACGCCCTGAACCACCCATGTAGAGTAACTCTTCCACAGACACCTCTGTAGAGGGATAGGGTTGGAAGGTAGTAGCATCATGCCAAAGAAGGTTGAACTGCGAGACTTTGGCAGAGTCCCACAGGAGAGGAGCTTTGATGTGGTCTATAGATGCAACGAGGGAGACCCGAGGGTGGGAGGCCAGGCGAGAGAGAAGGGATTGGTGGCGTTCGGCACGGAGAGATTCACCATCGAGGGAGTGGATTATCAGAGTAATGCGAGCGCCAGACGGGAATCTCGTAGATGCGCCCCCATCGCTATCCTCACCATCCTCCTCACCATCAAGGAGGTCTATCAGTTTGTCAAGCATGTCATTGGGGTTAGAGCCTAATTTCCGCCGGTGCTCTACCCCTAATATCGTCGCAAATACGCTATTCAGGATGTCTCTCGTCGTGACAGAGGGGATGTAACCATTGACCACCACGATGTGATTCTTTGGTGAGTATACCTTCGCCGCAAACTCCATCATTAGTTGCCGTTTCGAGCCGTATCCGTATAGCATCACATTGAAACCTTGGCTCAGCTCAAAAGCCCACTGACCGAAATTCTCCCGATGTACATCCATCAACATTGCCCGCTCATCCTCATGTGGTAATGAGTATTCCCGTAATAAGCGATAGTAATCTCCCAGATCCAACTGTGCCAACCCTGCTAACGTGCTATTCGATGTTTTTGCACCTCGTCGATGTTGTTCAAAGTAACTCTCGAATCCCTCTAAAGGAGGAGGCTCATATTTCTCCTGTATCTTCTTTTTGGTCGTGCGTTTCTTACTTGGGCTCTTGCCACTCTGTGTATTACCGCCTTCCTCCTCATCCAATAACCCATCCTCCACCACCTCCTCCTCGTCGTCAATTTCCTCCTCGAGCCCCAATTGTGAATATATCTTCGAGGCAAGTAGGTCCTCCCCTTCATCATCATCATCGTCGCTTAAATCTCCATTCATAGCCTTTTGCATCATTATCCTCGCGCCCTTCCTCCTTGCGGATTTATCAGCATTCCGGACAATGCCTGTGTTCCATGGGTCTCCATCATCCTCCTCACTCGCCGTGGCCCGTTTCGAAGGAGTCCTGAGGCTAGACTTTCGCGGAGTAGCTTGTGGGCTGCCTGTGCCTTGGTTTGGAAGATTTCGTTTCCGTCTGCTCGGGGTGGAGGGGATTGGTAGGGTGGTAGCAAGCTTTCTGGGGGAGTGCTGCGGGCGAGAGTGTGCACCAGCAGAGGAGGAGTCTTCGGCTATAGGGGAAAGTTGCGGGGCTTCGTCAAATTGGAGCTTGCGTTTCATTGGGGATGATGTTTGGAGGCCAAAGCTACGAGTTGATGATCAGAGATCACGTTGAGGTCAGTGAATCTAGTCCTAATGCGTCAGTGCGCGACTTCAGGGTAATTGGGCAATGGGTTTGAATCAGGGTAACGGCCATTTCTCATGATAAATAAATGCTATATTCATCGTGCCCGCGCCTCCTGCTTACCGGTTTGTGATACGTGCTTAAGTCCCAAAAGGTCAAGACTAAGGTAGCCTTGTTCTCGTGCCCAGATCGATTTACTTTTTGGATGGGTGTGCTGGTAGCCTCAAAGTTTGGCGCTTTTGGCTATTTCACTGCTAGCCGACCGGCACGGGGCTTAAAGCAGTTCCTCGGATGGCGAAAAAAAAAATATTGGCTCAGCTGGGACCTCCCCTCTGCCTGCAGCAGGACCTACATGGGAGGGGTCTTACCATTAGACCACTGTGCCTTGTTGATGTACCAAGGCATAGCGCATGTTCATGTGCCAACTTTTTTGGCTTGACTCTATGTACATAGGCTCACCACAAAGTAGGCATGTATGTACTGGAGTCTCTTGATCTTGGGGTAAGTGTACACGACTACTCCCAACGGCTATCTCAACTTTGGGGTACTTATGTGAAATTAGTTACCGGAAGTAATATTAGACAGCTTGCGTAAGGCAGCTCCTTGCATCAGACAAGATGGGGGGGAAAAAATATTGGCTCAGCTGGGAATTGAACCCAGATCACCTCCCCTCTGCCTGCAGCAGGACCTACATGGGAGGGGTCTTACCATTAGACCACTGTGCCTTTTTGATGTACCAAGGCATAGTGCATGTTCATGTGCCAACTTTTTTGGTTTGACTCTATCTACATAGGCTCACCACAAAGGTAGGTAACTAGGTACATGTATGTACTGGAGGGTGCTTTCTCTCTTGAGCTTGGGGTACTCCATTACAAGTGTACACGACTACTCCCAACCCTATCTCAACTTTGGGGTACTTATGTGTAATATTAGACAGCTTGCGTAAGGCAGTTCCTTGCATCAGACAAGACGGGAGGAAAAAAAATATTGGCTCAGCTGGGAATTGAACCCAGATCACCTCCCCTCTGCCTGTAATCAGCAGGGCCTACACGGGAGAAGTCATACCATTAGACCACTGTGCCTCGTTGATGTACCAAAGCGTAAGCCCGTGTTCATGTACCAGCTTTTCGGGAAGGAGGCACTTTTTTTTTTTTTTTTGATACTATGGAGCCTAAGGCTATGAGACAACCCCGTTCCCTCCCCTTAAAAGGTTTGGTAAACTCACGAGCTGCACGAACGCCCTTCCACCACTACGCCCTCACTTCAGCCTAAACGAAACTACATACACTCGGTGGCCTACACTTTGCTTATGCACCAAAAATTTAAGATATGACATAACGAATAAAGATAT
>Ga0307514_10001086_pt1 | contig 38104 bp, 33 predicted proteins | sample 16_EM_MG_FD_203088 | JGI IMG/M metagenome (GOLD analysis project Ga0307514, IMG submission 203088) | Populus trichocarpa ectomycorrhiza microbial communities from riparian zone in the Pacific Northwest, United States - 16_EM | ecosystem: Host-associated > Plants > Roots > Unclassified | place...
CCAACCCTACCCTCCTCCCCATTGCCATCTTCTCGGCAAATAAATCATCCTCAGCCTTCCTTCCCTTCCCCACCACAGGGGCATCTTCCGAGCCAACTCCACTATCGCTATGATACCTCAATATCCCACTCGCTGAGCCCCCAGGAAGGGTGATTCTCGCTGCTAGATCCCCACGTTTCGATGGTGGTGGTTGTGCGCCTCCTAGTTTCTCCGGAAATAACTCCTTCCCCGCTGCTGGTGATGAGGAAACTGGGGCAGATGCTAATCCAAGGATATTAATTCCCTTCTGAGAGGCCTTCTCTGGGAAAAGCTCGATCCTCTTGACTGCTCTTGCTGGTACCCTTCCAACGGCTTCCACACCGCCACCAATCCCCGATACTGTCTCCACAGGCGGATTATAAAATCTATCTTCCCCATGGTGCCCCATTAGCCCTTTCGGCTCAGACTTTACCGTCTCCGGGAACAACTCGATATTCTTCCTTTCTCTCCGTGGTGGGGGGGAGCGAGACCGAGAACGTGAGCGATATCCTCGCCGTGGCGGTGGGGGGCGGTGCTGGGAGTGGTATCTTGACCTTGACCCACTGCGGGATCTGGATCGGGAGCGGCTGCGGGTTCGCCGGGGTCGGGGTTGGGAGGTAGATGTAGGTTCGTCGTCGTACATATTGTCGTCGTACATAGCTGCGTCTCCACTCCCAGCTACTCGCCGCTCGTGTTCGCGGTGGTCGTACCGGCGGCGCTGGTAGTCCCCGTCGCCGTTGGAGGAGACATCTCTGGCTTTTTCTCTGTTGTCTCGTCTTGGTTCCCGGTGGCCTCTTCGTCTGTATGGGATTAGAAAAGCTCATTCTTACCACTGCACTTCCAATGTAGCTGGGTTGAAACGCACCGTCTCTCAAACTCCTCCCCACGATCATATTCCGGATTGAACAAATAAAAACGACTCCTCTCCCTCGCTCCCTTCTGCTTCACATCATCCACTCTTGCTATCCGCACCTCGAGCCTCGCGTTCGGATGGGTGTCACATATCCTTGCGGTACGGATGAGTAGTAGATCTGCTTGCTGCGCGGGTGTAGGTTGCGTTATCCCCCCCAGCATCGGCGGGTTTGGTTCCGTCAGGAGATTGAGTGCATTCTGGGCGTGCGCAGCGGTGGGAAAGATTAAATTGCCTAAGCCATAAGTCGGAGGTAGAAGGAGCATGGCTGTTAGCAGTTATTCGGTCTAGATATGGTCCCCCAACTTCTCAGTCCCCTTAGTACATAGACTCCCGCTGATTCCCTTCTCCCTACACCCCCTCCCCCACCCTCACACCAAAACTGGCCTTCCCTCCACTGGGTACTGACGGCGGTGACTTGCTTACAACTCGAATCATCAATCCACTGAACTTTAACCAACCCGCCCTCCTCCCCAACCCACTTCCTCGCCCACGCCTCTATATCCCCTGTAGCCATCGTATCCACCCCCCTCAAATGCACCTTCTCGGCCGCGACCTGCACCGTATCAGTGTCCATCCTGGTATCCATATCCCCACTTGTATCAAACCCGATCGTCACCCCACTCGTCATTAATCCCAGTTCGCCGGCATTCTGCTGAGGCTGCTGCTGGTATGCTAGGGCTTCATCTTCATCCATCATATCCGTGTCGAACGTAATCTGGACATCTTCCACGAGGGACTGAGGATGGGGAGCGAGGCTGTACCCACTACTGCTGGTGGTCTCGGTAAACATATTCGCCGTCATCGGTACCAGCGGTATAGCTGTGTGTAGATTTTGCTTGCTTCCTTGCTCCCTTCCGGCTTTGGTTTATCCGCGGGAGGCCCAATAGATAAGTAAACACAGCCTGTGGTGGGCACTTTATAGCCTAATTAGATATTGTTATAGAATATGACAAGGGTTTGGGGGAAGAAATGCAATTGAGTGTGGTAATATTGTATTGCTTTTCCGCCTGCATCACGTGTCATCAGATACATAGCAAAACAAAAACAGACAGCGGCAGCTGGTGTGAGGTACTGCTATTGAAGCATCGTTTCATTCAAGGTGGGCGACACATGGGCACAGAAAGCTAACGACATTCTACGGCCAACACATGCAGTATACCGCAAAACATGGCTTTGTTTCAATGCCTGGCCGCCTGGCCACACCATCAATGCAAACCACATGCAGACTCACTGTCTCCTTCTCGATGAATACCCCCTATTCTCCATATCTACACTATTTACACGACTCAAAGCCCTACTCAACAGCCCCGCCACGACATACGAAGGCGACATCAACCCCGCTGCACGGCTTGTAGCTTCCTCCCTCGCAATTATCCTCTGTATCAGACTCTTGTAGGCCGGGCCTAGCTTTCGGGGCTTCGGCCCGATATCTGGCCCTCCAGAAGGTGCCTCCTGATCTATAGTTATAAATGAGGCGTCTGAGAAGCTCTCTTGCTTGGTAAACGTTGAAAAACGAGGGTTGAACTGCTGTAGTGCAATTTGCTCCGCAAAGAATGGGTCTGGCAGCGGCCTGATGAGCTCAACCTTCCGTTTAGGTAAAGAATGGTATTTCCCAGCAGTGTCATCTGGACTCATGATATAGTCCCTAAATGGTGCTCTTGCTGGGGACAAAGGAGTGTGCATGAATGATGTAGTCTCCGCGACTGATGGGGGGTCTTCCGGTGAAGTCTGTGTGCTCCATGAGGTGGGGGATATTGAAAAGCCATCAAGAGTGCCGACAGGAGCATGTGCATTGCCATCTGTTTGGTCCATATTCTTCTGCAAGGCTTGATATCTGCGATTCATCCATTCAGTATCATCATAAATCTTCATTTGGGGGACACCATGATGCGACAGAGTTTGGTATGCTCTCTTGCCAGGAAGTCTAGAGAAGGATGGCATGACGAGAGTCTGTGAGCCAGCTTGAGTTTTGGCTGTTCGCTTCACAGGTGGCACCAGCACCACTGATAGGACCTCCGAGGGCTGCCTATGAGAAATCGGCCGTCCTGGTATAGAGACCGAGTCTGAGATTGAAGGTGCTTGTAAACTCTGAGCGAGCTCTTGAGGTTCAATAAACCGCTGTGCTGGAGGTGCAAGAAAAGGGACCTTTGGTGGTGCGAGTGTCGATTCCCCATAACAGCCAAAGGTATTAAAGCCTAGGTCATTCACAGGTTCCGACTTCCTTACCTTAACAATTTTTAGGGGTGGAGGTTCAGTGCTCTTGTTCGGAGCTCGAGGTACTAATTGTTCCTCTACAGTTCCCAACCCCAGAGACAATATCGATTCATATCTCCCTACACTTGAACCCATTGACTTTGTCTTTCTGAGCTCAGAATTCCTTGCTGACATCACCACCGAGTCTATAGGATCTGGCCTGTTCCACTCCTGAGAAACCGCCACTGGACTGTCGACTCTCGACAACATGTCATCCAATCGTATGGGGGTTGCAGGCATACGGCGGCTCCATTTCTTAATCCTCGATATTTCGAAGTGGGAAGTTATTGAATTGGGGGTTACACCTCGGGCTGATTCCACACGTTTCCAATCTGAAGCTTGTTCGGGCCCTGTTGGCCTAGAAGTCGTCTGAGAAATGTCTTGAACCAATTCCACAGCCACCTCCGCTGCCTCTTGGTACTGCTGGCTAAGCTGGCCCTCGGGATCCGATTGCTTCGGGGGGGCCGTATGTTGAACGGATGTGACATATCCGGTACTATCTCCTTCTTTGGAAACCTGTCCACATCTTCCAGGGCCCTGAGAAACTCCATTCCCAGCAGTACCCCTACCATTTTGAAGCTGGTCGGGAATGGGCTCAGAGTGTATGGTACGTGCTGCTTTCTTCACTTGACCGAATGAACGTGGGGGTCTGGGGTTCGATAATGACTGTGCAGGCTTGGAGAACTCTCGGGCAAGGTTTTTCACTTTCCCATTGAGGTTGAAGACAGGCTGACGAATGGCAACTGGAGGCTTTGAAACTGGGCTTGTGCTTCTGCTGTTGAAGAACTGAATCAAACTCTTTACGTTCATAGAGGGATATGAATCAACTGGAGGAGGTTGGGGTGGATCTAGGAGTACAGGCGGTGGAAATGATGAATGTGGGTCGGGCGGACTCGGTGGCTCGACAGGAATGTTATGACCATGAGGAGCCTCCTGTGAAGGAATGGAAACATGAGGCCGGTTTATGGCAGTGTTTTTCACGCCCATGGTAACGAGAGGATGGATCGAGGAGTCGATATCATGTTCTCTGATATCGAAACCAGAAACCTAAACACGCAACCACTCAACCCACATGAAATCTCAACGTGAGGTGCAGAACACACTTTGGGGGGGAGGGGTAATATCTACCTAGCTGGCATGAAGGTGTAGTTCGGGCAGGAGAGCTCTGGGGAGCGTCGGGGCCCCAGGGCAGTGTGTGAAGTGAGGTAATCTCGGGAGGGAGTCAAGCATGAAACACTTACTGGAAGGGTACCAGATATACAAAACAGCCGCATTGGGAAGAGCCAATGTACTTGGTCATATACAGTCTGGCTGGGTTATATACTATGAATATGACTGTCCGCGTGAGTTCCCAGTGGTATTAGAGTGCGGGCGGATACACTCGATATTACCCAAGATGGACTGTCTAAACAAGTAGTGCACTATGTGGCGCAAATAGGCATCGAGTAAAACCGCCCCTGGATGATGTTAATGAGGGTTGTGACCTTAGAAGTGATACATTACTCGACCTCACATAAAGCACGGCCACCAATACACACACCAGTGCACAGGGTATGGATGTGGTGAATTTCTCTTTTTACAGATTCCTCCTATCCTATCCGCCGTCTAAATATACCCATGATATAAACAAGTAAAAGGCTACTCAGATAAACATTTAAGCCTTAATCGCGCTCTGGAGAGCTTCCAAAACCTGTTGCATAAAGTTACTTCACATACTATCCCCAAACACACCTCCGGGGAACATACCTCAAGTTCAACCTTAGCCTCAGTAATGCCCTGCTCACTTCCAGAACCGCTGGCAATCTTCTGGGCCTCGGCAATCTGGGCCTTGATGGACTCCACACTGAAGCTGTCGAGAGTGTAGGCCTCAACAGCGTTGATGCTCAATTGGGAGTCTGGCTGGACGACAGCGAATCCACCGGAAACTAGAAGGCAGGTACATCAGCCTTCAATACCCTGCCCAAAATATACAGCAGCTTGAGGCATACTGAAGTATTGCTTGCTCCCACCCGACTCCTCAATAATGTCGATAACACCAGGCCGGAGCTGCTCAATGGAGGGGACGTGGTTGGCGAGAATACCCATGTCTCCAGACTCGGCTGGGATGTTGACCTGGATACTGTTTACAGATAGAGAGGTATTAGCCCCCCATGGTTCAATTTGCGATGAAGGGCTCGCATGAGATGATTGAGTTGTTTAGGGCGGAGTATGATGCGGGGAAGGGGTAGGTGGTGGTAGGGCATACACGTCGGTGGTCTTGAAGACAGACTATATTGGCCATCAGCATCTGCTCATCTACTTCAAATCTATTCCAAATCCATCCAGCGATTGATTCGTACCTGGTGAGGCAACGTCAAGGAGAGCCTGATCTTGTCTGCTGGGCCGGCAGCATCGGCATAGGTCCTGACGGACCTGGCAACTGGAGCACGGGCTCGGAGAGCCAAACGAGAGGCAATTCGGAAGGCGCTCATTGTATCTCTGTGTGTGCAATTGACACTGGGGGGTGTGCCTATGAGGAAATTTGAAGGGATGTCGTCGGTTGCAGGTGAGCCTCTGCCAAGCAATTCCGAACCATAATTTCCGATATTAAATATTTAAAAACTGTGATGTATATCACGGAGAGTGTACTGATGTTGTGATATTGATATTTACACTATCCGATATCTCACCACGGCCTTCGAGACTGCACCCTACAGTAAACTCGTTTTGCAAATGCGCCATTGTCTCAGTAATTTTTCCAAAGTATCCCAAGCCCACAACAAAAAAAGCACAGATGTATCAAGAAAATGCTTCAATTTTTTAATTCGCGAAGAAAAATGAAATCCAAACCCCAAAGAAAAAATCCCATGGAATTAAAACCGAGAAATTTACTTCTCAGGGACTAAAATAAAACACCAATTAGAATTTGCCTATAGCAGAAGTGGAGATAATATAACGTACTCTCAATCTCTCCGGACTCGATGTCATCGCTGATATCCTTGGGACTCCTCCCATCAACCTGGCACCCAACAGAGAAAGCAGTTCCCAAGATCTCCTTGACGGTTCCCTTGAGCTCACGGGCCATAGACTTGAATCTCATGATACGAGCAATCTCAATGATCTCATCAAGAGGGATTGATTTGGTATGTTTGATGTTCTTCTCCTTCTTGCGGTCTCGTGGGGGCTCCTTGAGGGCCTTGATGACTAGGGAGGAGGCAGATGGGACAACGGAGACTTGGGCTTGACGGTTCTGGATGGTGAGCTTGACAGTGACACGGAGACCTTTCTGTATTGCCATTAGCAAGCCGCGCCATTCCGCTATCAGCTCGATTCCGGGAAAACGTACCCAGTCACCAGTGGCCTTTGCAATATCTTCACCAACCTTCTTGGGGGACAACCCAAGAGGACCAATCTTTGGAGCCAAAGCGGAGGAAGCACCGATTTCACCACCGGTGGCACGGAGGTGGCTATATTATCGCGGGATGAGTGTCAGAATTGGCCAAGCTCTCCATCTCAATTCCTCCACTGTTCTCCCGAGTAATCTCACTCTTCCTCTCCATCCTCCGGCAGATCCAGCTGATCCCAACCCCCTCTACCATCACTCAAAACTACAAAGGAACAGGTGATAAACATACATGACCTTTATCTCATTGGGATCGAATTTTGGAGCTGTATTCGAAGTAAATCTGGACCAGTCAGCGACAACATATTCCCACACCTATTTGGATGAGGGTCCACGTACGCATGACTACAAATGGTCTGGTATTACTTGCTGGTGGGTTGTCGGGTTGATGGTTGTCGGTGATCTGGCTCTCAGATGCTACTCTTAGTATACAGCCAAGACTACCGCAGTCACTCGGAATATTTAGTGTTTCGTTGGAAGGGTGGAGTATAGGTTTGGGCCCTATGCCAAGGAAAGTGTCATGTGGCACCAGAACTACCTTGTTCAACCAGACTATTGAGTATGTAGTCTGGCTGGACGTTTAAGTTATATAGGTATCCAAGTTCGTATACTGTACAATACAATACCAAGTAATATATTATCTGGCGTACAAATAAGCAAACATAAGCATTATACTGTTAAGAAGCCAACTGCACTCATTACAATACCCTCCCCGCTATACAAAGAGATCTTCCAGCTCCACCGCACCCCAAAAGAGTCTTCACCATCTGCCTCTGCTCCACCGGCAGTGCCATACTCTGGTCATCCTGCTTCCTCTCCGCCCCGTCGAAATTTGGCTGCCTATCCACATCTCCCGTGAGAGTTTTATACACCCTCAAATGCCCCATAGATATCGTATACAGCCTAAAATTCCTCCAATACAACCCATCACTTCTATCCCTCAGATACTTCATGAGATAGTCCATTTGCCTCTGAATCTCGGATCTGACCTGCTGCCATGAAGATTCATCTTCAGAACCAAACCGCATACCCCAGACAACAAGCCCCTCCACGAGGAGATGCACGAAGAAGTTGTTGTCCCACCAGTACCGTTGCCCGAGATTTTGTACCGATTTGTCATAGAGGCTTCTTGTCCTGTCTATGGAAGATTTAACTAGAGAATTCGCTCGTAGACGAACGCTGGGGGCGTAAGGGTCTCCCGGGAGAAGCAGATCATATAATAGAACAAGTGCAGTGATTGTATGCCCAGTGTTATATCTGCATGTTATAACTTGTCAGTATTCAAATACTAAGCAGTGAAGCAAAACTCACGTATAGGTAGGACCCTCAACCACCCACGGCCCACCCTTCTGCTTCTGCACCAGACCGTCCAAAACCAACCCATCCCCATTCGGCACAACAAGCTCCTTCCACACCCAATCCACACATTTCCTGCCCCAATCAACCAAACCCCTGACTCGCTTATCCGTATTAGCCACCCCTCCATCTCTCAAAACACTCGCCAACTCCAATGCCGCCACCGCAGTCAGTGAGGTCGAGCACGCATTACGGTTTGTGAATGGCGGCCCCTCCGTTGAAATATGCCATTTTATCCCACCCCCATTCACATTATCCCACCCTGTTAAACAGAAGTCCACCACCTGTGACGCTCGCTCAAGGTATGATGAATACGGAAGCCCCACTGGGGCCGGAAGTAACCGATGTGCCAGGAGAAGCAGGATTGCTATTTGTGCGTTATCGTCGATGTATATATCCTTATTCCCTTTGAAATATACCCAGGCACAATATGCGCCGTGGTCGGGAGACCAATGCTGCTCTATCCCGAGCAGAGCTTGTTGGATTTCGGACCGGAATCTTCCAGGGGCAGATTTCTCTGCCTCAAGAATTGCTTCGAGGCCAATGAGCTATGGAAACTTAGTATAACTTTACCGTTTTCGGCTGCAGCACCGTCGTAGCCATGGTGAGGGGGGAGCATACACATGCCCAAACAGTATACCCATTCCAGTCCCCGATCTAAGTAGACCAAAAATGAGTTTTGCATTAGCCCTCAAATCCCATCAACTTCCTCCTGCAGTTTCTCAGGGCCATCTCACCGTCTCAGCAGTCTTCCCCCGAGTCCTAAAATGTTTATATTCCGGGCTCCAAAACTGCCCCCATATCCGCCGTGCCACTGCGATGCCCTCCCGTGTATATACACTCATTGCAGCACTGTCTGGCTCCTCCTCCTCAAGAACCGGTGGACCTGACTCTTCAGGGGTGGGTATAATAGACTGCGCATCTCCATCATCACTACCAACAGTTTTAGGGTTTCCGTTGACATTCATTTTCTCCTCGTCATCCTCCCACTGAACGTGTTTAACCAACGCTGCTTCACCACCAAATTTTGGCTTAGGTATCATTGCAGAATAAAGTAAAATGGGCCTGCTCTTGCTTGGAGTTTCTCCAAGTCCGCTGCCCACAAGGGCTTTTAACAACATCAGCATCCCTGACCATGGCACCCACATGTAGCCGCGGGGCTGTCTGATGGAGCTCACATGTGGCCCCGCGGGGCTGCCTGATGGAGCTCACATGTGGCCTCGCGGGGCTGCCCAAATATGACGTGGTGAGAATCACTACCTATCCACGGAGGAGTGCTCTGTATTGGAGGTGATCATGAGTGAGGTGAGACTCGAACTTAGTGCATTTGCCTTGTCCTCAGGTGAGGAATCGATGGTTCTTGGTTGGTCGCCACTAATATTATCAGGGCTTAAGAGTATGAGTACAGTGATGTTCAAGCGTGCAGGTGGACAATACTTGTTTCGCAATCCCTCCGAGAAGTGTTTCAGGTGATTGAGCAAGCCTACAAACAATCGCGGGGCCGGCACCCCGAGACTACTCTAGGGTGCCCCACAGTGTGACGCACACTTGCATCCTATTCAGTGATATTCATTTGCATTTATAAATTCAACCAACCACAGGATAAAAATTTGTTTTTTTTAAAAAAAAAAGTAATGCATAAGCTCATGTTAAGACCCAACCAAACCCAGAGCATCTTGAGAGAAATATAAAATGAGGTAAGATGGGTGAAAGGAGGGAGACTAGGGTCAGACAGAGGACATCACCCAACCGCATCATTAAGGGCTATGTTTTTCCTAAAATATTCCTTGTGCACTTCTCATGTCCCCCAGCTGAGAGCCCTGAAATGATAGTCCCCTCTGTACTGACTCCCTCTTTGGCGGCTTAACTTCCATTCCCGCTAGTGAGATTTGCATGCGCATGAGTCGCAGCCTGGCTACACGCTCATAATGTTGGGCCATCAAGAGGGTTTTGTTGTGAACGGAATTTCGGAGGTTTGTTTCTTTGGATACAACGAGCTACATAAACAAATTCAGTGATCGCACAAGAGATGGGCACAAGATAGGGAAAGCGTACCTTGTTCTGCGTATCAATCCTCGCTTCCAGTTTCCCTGACTCAATCATGTGCACCAACTCCCTCTCCAACTCCATTTCCCTCGTTCCAAATGCTTCGCTCATTGCACTCAAAGTAACCGTGCTAAATGGTACAAAATACTGCACAATACTCTTACTTCTGACGAGGTCATATATCTCCTCAACATGTCTCTGGAGATGTATATCAAGGAGGTAATCATTTCTGTAAGTCTGTAAAATGCTTAAACAGGCATTATATTTTGCACTGTAAAAGAAAGTAATTGCCCGGCGAATATGTGGTTCCAGCTCCAGGAAATTTCGAAACACATTGTTCTCCAACACCTCGGATTTCAGCTGTGGGCGGTTCATAGAAGCTAGTGCACAAAGGCCGCCATAAATTGCAACGTCATTGGAGCTGATAACCTCATTCCATGAACTACCCAATGTATTGGGACATTCCAGGAAAGTCTTTGCCGCATCTTTAAAGTTTCCCGCAGCAAGGTAACTCAAACCAGTTGCAGCGGCTAGTTTTGGAGCAAGGTCCGCTTCTTCTTCTGGAGTGCGGAGCAGGTTTCGGATTTTCATAATATGCGACTGGACTGACATGTAATTCCCTTGCTCGATGCAGACTTTGATGATCTGGAGGGACATGTCAAGGATATGTTTTGGAGCAGTACAAAAGTCGCGCATGCGAGAGTATGACCTGAAAGCAGAGGGGAGGTCCCCAGATGCGTAATAGTGGTTTCCGAGGTCCTCGTGGCCCATCTAATTAATACCATCTGTAAGCCTCAACCATTTCTGAGCTCGAGGAGAGCGAGAAACCTCCGGACAGTACTTACCCGAATGCTTTCTTTGATCAAGTTGTGCTTGTAACTCTTCAGTTGAGCATCATATTTCTCAGTGTCCGAAACTACCTTCCTCAGCACTCTGTCAACCCACTCCTCATCTGTCCGGGCATCCGGATCGCTAGGGTCTATAGAGGCAAGTGTCGCAACAGCTTGTTTATATCGTGGGACATCGGAGGACTTTTTTAGGATGTTTATGGCGAGTTTGAGTGCTTCGACTGCGAGGGGCTGGCAAGTGTCTCCAATCAGGAGGAGACGGTCGAGCTGTGTTCGGCCTGGAGACAGGGTTAGAACCTTTGGCAGCTAGGGTTCAATACGATGGGCAAGGAGCTTGAGACAAAGAAGTACCGGCGTAGTTGGAGATATACCCTTCTAGGTCAAACTTGGGAGGCTCTGTCAGTTGATTCACGTTAGCTTGAGCATATCTTGCAGCGTGAGTTTCGTGGACGCACCTGTAACAATGACCTCTCCTCTCTTCAGCTTCTCTTCCCAGTGGTTCGGTGCCTGGCCCTCCATCATGTCCGTTTCACACTGGTTGTGGTGGTTGGCGTTGGCGGGAGCTACTCCAAGTACTGTTTGGCGGGGGCTCTTGTTACACTGAGCCTCACGTGGCAACAGGGTAATAACCCCAGCTCTGCTTGCAATCACTTTTTGGAAACACAAAAGGATTGAGCGGGCGCGGCAGATGCCCAGTTTCCAATACTGTGATGCAATACTAGTACTTCAGAATGTAAAAGATACAATCCCTCAGCTTCTTGTGGATCGTATCAACCAAGTCTCTCCAACGTCAAGTAGATCCGTCATATCCCCTCTGATGAGGGACAAAGAAATAAATCCACCTTCTGCACAACTACTTGGTATATGTTGTTGAATATCTTCATATGCTCCTAAATACTGGTTCCATAGCAGAGACCCTGATCTCCAAAGTTACGAACTGCATATATACTTATGCCCCTACCTTGATTACTGAATACTTATTCTTCTTTACATTGGATACCAAGTAGGTGATAACAGGCCGAGTGATGTTTGTGATTCGGATGCGGTTGTGTGCAAGAGGGGGAGTATGGACTATGGGGGGAAGAGGCACCCCGAAGCATAATTAAAGAGACTAGGACCAGAGCAAGATTTTATATTCTACACTGCCCAGACTACATAGTACTATGAGTTTTGGGCTGGCTCCCCGTTCCCTGCCTAACCTCCACATTGACCCCCTCCCCCCCAACAACCACCTCCTGGCAATCGTCACTCGCCACCCCATTCTCATGCACCAACACCACAAATTCCACCTCCCTCTTCCCCAGCACCACCATCGGTGCATGCCACGTCCCCACTCCATAGGTGACCCCCTGATTCCCATGTGCCACAAACGCCCTCATCTTCTCTAGATCCGGCGGTCCCCCCGGCGAGGACAATGTAGGCGCAACTATCACCAAAAACACCGACGGGCTAGGGTCCTCCCTCGTTGACACAGGGAGGCCTAGTGGGATAAACGACTGCGTGGAATACGGATGTCGCTCGAGAATCTTGACTTTGAATATACCACTAGAGACATCATCTGCCGCGACGGTGTCGAGAGGGAGGAGCTTCCTAGGTTTGCAGATGAAGAGATTGACGTTTGCGGAGGCGCGGGGGTTGGTGGTGGGATAGGTGTCGGTGAAGGGGGTGATGTGGGTGTGTTTCAGCGCGGTGCCTTGGTTCACGGTGGCCGGTGAGGTGGAGGTGGGACCGGGGTTCTGGATGACGGAGCCGAAGGGGGCGAAGGCGGACGAGGTGAGCGGGGTAGCGCAGATGGTCATGGTGTAGAAAGTTGGAGGGTGGATGCTGTCGGGAATGGGGTTTGCTTTCTGCGAGGACATGTGTAGAATACGGGAAATAAATTTGCAATTGAGGGAGCGTAGGTAGATAAGAATCTGGGCACGAGATCACCCAGTCACCGCACCCAAGAGACGATCAAATATTATTTGAAGCTCCCAATGACATTGGGAACAAGAGCTTTCCACAGACTGCATGAAAAATTCTATGCACTGCATATGTATCGCATAAATGCAGCTGATGGTGCAACTGCAAAAAGAGAAACAACATACATATCCAATCCCATGCTCCAGAAATGCGCAATGATTGCCAAAAAAAATGCATCACATAAATGTGATAATACCGCACGCCCCAAAAATCAAATCCTCGCCCAAAGGACTATTGTAATCGAATATCACCACCCTCCCCAGCTGCCCACTTCTTCCATGCCACTTCAAATGCTGTCTCAAGATCCTGAACCCACCTCTTGGTATCAAAGAGCGGACTCGTCCACCTCCCCTCAAACAGGACTTTTCTAATGTCCATCAACTCCCCTGTAGCAATTCCATTACACCCCCGCTCGTATTTTAGCCCGCCTGCCAAATTGACTGCCCTTCGTTCATAGTCTTCTTCACTCTCGGCAATTAGTTTATCTGAAATCTTCTTGCCTTCTGTCGTTGGTGGGACAGCAGCCCTGACAATGGATGCCGCAATTCTAGAGCACATTTTATATTTGTGCCTTGGAAGAGTCAGAAGCGGTGTGCCTGACCATGTAACGTCTGCAGCAGTTGTGTGCGCATTACACTCTGGAGTATCTAGGAATATATCACAAACGCGAGCCCGAGCAATGTGCTGCTGTTTTGGTGCCACGTCCGTGAATATAATACGCTGGGCAACTTCAGGCCCAGCCCATTTCTCCGCAAGCTCACGGAGGTTCTTCTCTCCCAAATCCGGAAATCTAAGCAGCCACAGCCGAGCATTGGGAACCTTTGCGATAATGCGCAGCCATGTGCGGAACGTCGTGGGTTCAATCTAAGTTTAAAAAAAAAAGTCAGTATGTTATGTGGCTGCAACACAAACACCAAACCCAAACCTTGTAGAGTTGGTTAAAATTCCCCAGGATGACAGAATCATCTGGTAAGTCAGGGAAAAGCTCTTTCCTCATTTTCCACCGTCTGTGTAGCTCCTCATACCAAGAAAGCCGGGGCCCCCCTGCATCCGGGGCGCTCTGTCGGTGGTCGCAGCAGAAGAAAGAATACTTCGTAAACACAATGTTTTCACAATATACCCAGTCTCCATCATCCTCATCTTCGTGTCCGCCATCTTCAAGGTCAACATTCCGCCTCCATGGTCGCACAGTATCAGGGGGTACAGCGGTATCGTCAGCAAGCAGATAATCACACCAATCAGCACCAAGGGACCCTGCGAAACCCATGAAGCTCATCTGAATCGGTGCTGGCCTTGCCGCAAAAATCTCATTCTTTGCTCCACGGGTGAACCCATTTAGATTGACTAGGATGTGAATTCCATCCTTAATAATTTGATTGATGAGCCGGTCAGGACCCCAACAGCTGGCATCATAGAAGCGTGGAGCCTCACGCTCAATCTGGAGCCGGTGTGGGGAGTTATCACTAGGCGTTGTCGCATAACAGTGGGCCTTTACACGGGATAGATCGTGCATTCCGAAAACAGACTGCATGAGATGGGCTAACGGATGGTTGTTGAAATCTGATGAAATATATCCAACATTGAGATGAGGGGATGGTGGGGCCGGTGGTGGGTATACATGCGCAGACAGCCATGGTGCTCGCATTGTTGAGCAAGAAATGCGTACTCCATTCCGCTGAGATATCATTCGCACCTGTCAAATATTAGCAGCTGTAGCGAAGACGCACAATAGACCTCTCACCTGTTGGGCAGAAAGTGGGCAGGTAAAGGTGTGGAATGGAAGAACCGTGGGTGCACTTGGAATGGACAAGCAAGCTGGTAAAGTTGGCCGTAAATATGACTCCAACGGTCTCTGCTCCTGTTTGATATATTTCTCCTGATACCACCGCCATCCAGCTCTTCTAACAGCGCGCTCAATGAGTCCCACCACCTTCACACCCTCGTTTTTCTTGCCAGCCCAACCCATAACCATTTTGCGTAAAGCCTCTCTCCGCTCTTGAGGCCACCGACCTCCCACTGCGGCCTCCACCTCCCGTAAGAGAGTATCTAGCACGTTCCCTATTAGTATGCCCTTTCCCCAATGTTCCCCTTCTTCAAGTTGCTTTTCTACAATGCTTACAACCCTCCCCATCCAGCCCCGACTGACAGCACCAGTAGTTTTCGCATCAAACAAAGACCCATCATCATTAACATGCCATCGATCCAGGGCTCCCCCACTCTTTACCACACCGCCTCGCTCCTTCCAATCGCAGACACTGTTTAATGCATTTGCAAGTCCACAAACCGCCTCGGCAAAGTTAGGATTAACAGCAACAGCCCTCCTGTAGTACTTTATGGCCTCACTCGTTCTGCCTTGATCTTTGACAGCATTTGCCAAATTTGCCAATGCAATATCAAATGTGCCATCACAAAGAACTGCTTGCTCATACATTTTGATGGCCATTGGGAGATTGTTGATGTCCTTCAATAAACTCCCTAAATTGGTATACAAATGTGCATGCCGGGGATCCAGCATCAAGCCATACTGGTAATATAAAAGTGCCAGGCCAACTCCAGATCCAAGTGTATACCCAGGCAGAATACTCGCTTCAGGAATACTTGAGACAGGCGAAGTCTGCTGCACACTAGCCAAAAGAATGCCAACATTATTAGCAGTTGATGGGCTAGGGTGCAAAGACAATGATAGATAGTATAGGGCGAGAATATCCTTGACTCCAGCAGAGACCAAACCGCTGGCACCAGTGTTAGATGACATCCCATCTTGAAAGATTTTCGCGAGCGAAAGAAGGGAGTTGCTAGTCGTGGAGATGGCTATCCTCCTGGAAGATCCTGATGGCAATTCCCGCAGACCAGGAAGCTCACCATTGGGCGGGAAAACCAACTGCGCCGTTTTAAGTGCCTTTTCGGGAGTCAGCAAAACTGCCTGAATCGCCCTCCTTCCTGAGCGGAAGCCATCCGTGACTGGAGCGAGCATATCAAGAATCCTTTGTATGAGTCCCTTGATTCCATGCTTCTCTCTGCCCGCACCGATTAGTACAGCATCCTCAAAGGCCTTAGCAGCGCCTGCGTTATCTCCAAGGGTATAAAGCATGTTTCCCTTTGCGTGTATAAGCCCCAATAACCTTCCATTATCAGCACCGGAGATAGTATATTCAGGTTGTCCATTTAGAGGTGGAATTGGGGTGGCAGGGGTTTCGTCGTCCTCATAATAGTCGAATCTCATTTCTGGAGATGAGGTTTGACTCACTGAAGCCCGTGAGCATTCACTTGAGCTTGAGCAAACGCTCATATCGCAGCCATCGAGCTGTACAGTGCTTCCCCTGTTCACCGAGCGCTCTACGAACTCTATGAGTGCCACTGCATCCCTGCCACGCTGCTCCCCACACAGCAGGCCCACTAAATGTTCTACAGCTTCGAAATAATTTGGTCTGGCTTTGACGGCTCTTAACCAATATTCCTCCGCTTCTGCACGTCGACCGAGTGCTAAGAGGGTGGCTCCTAAATTTGATAATGCCTCCACGTGCCTGACCCATTAACATCAGTATGACGGCAACAAAGGTCGAAAGATGAGCGAACTTACAAGGGGTCCACCTCAACTATTTTGAGATACCATCCCAAAGCCCTGTTCAGGTCACTCAACGCCTGTAAATTGTCAGTGTCAGTGTGTAAAAGACAGGCACTGTGAATCCTCGTACATAAGCAATACAGCCGCCTAAGAGCATTCCATCTAGCCACCTCCACCCACTCTCTGCGCACAATTGCTGTAACATATCCACCGCGTGGTATGCAGCTATCTTTGCAGCTACTGGACTCACCAGACCCCCAGTACTGCCCATAACAAACCCACTCGTATCTAGGCTAGGGGTAACCATGACACCCCTATTGGGCATAGGGCTAGGTACGTTCACTTGAAAGCCAATATCTCCTCCCCTATTGAGAATGCGTCTATACAGACCTTGACCAAATTGACTGTTTGACTGATGCGTAGCTGTTCCGAGTTGAACATCACCTTTAGGAAAATCACTCCCCCCAAAACCACTGTTGTCTACCGGGGTCACAGAGCCACTACTGTTAGTTTGATGTGGAGAGTATCCAGGCGCTGTATTTCTTCTCAGCCTTCGAGTATGAGAGCTCGAGGTTTGGATCTCTGGGACAGTGTCAATGCGCCGCTTTTTCCGGCGGTCGAGATTGTCCTCCGTGGGATCATTTGCCTGAAGAGTAGCAGTAGCGCCATTTGGTGGGGCTTCTGCAGGAGTGAACTGCTGGTTGCGGAGACGGTGTTGGTAAGTGGAGGATGTGACTAAAGAAGTACCAGTGTCTGTTTGTGCTAACGATCGGACTGGAGGTCGAGACAATAATTGGGGGGCTCCTGCTTGCGACACCTGCTGCACCTGGGTCGATTGCACAAGGTCTGCATAGACCCCATGTGCCCAGGACAAAACCCTACTACGATTAGGAAGAATGTTATGAATGTAGCTAGCCACAACAGGTGCTCCACCATTCGTACCATCAAAACCACGAGTATGGTGTACTGGGTCTGCTACAAATGGCTGGTAGGGAGCAATAGGATAAGGGGAAGTCACTGGGGCGTTAATTGCCTGTGGGGTTTGTGCTTGCCCAGAATTTCCCCTGTACTGTTGGGTCCAGCTTGGGATGTGACCAATGAAAGAATGGAGCTCGTGGAAACTTGAGGGAGTAATTGGTGTATTTATTTGATATGCCGAGCTATTCAGCTGTTGCGGCATGGGACTATATCCTTCCAGCGGATAAGACATCCCATTGTCAGCCATATACCACCCTCCCGCTACAGTCACAGGAACCCCCATTCCAGCTGCTTCGACCGCAAAGCCGTCCCCCATGCCTGCTGCCTGGATAGAACGTGAAGGCTGTCGGTTGGGGTTGAATGCGGGAGGGAAAGGGCTATGGCTATATACTGGCTCAACCTGTTGTGGCACTGCTTGGAGTTGCGGTTGGGCGGCCAGAACTGAAAAATCCTGCTCGTTTTGGTTCACAGTGGGGTTAACGCCTGAATTTGCCCATAAACTAGGATCTGAATCTGCCCATGATTCCGAGCGGCTGTAGTGGCTGTCTGCTACTGAATTTATTGAAACTGGTAGAGGCGGTTGTTGCACGCCTTGAAAGCTACCGGCTTGCTTCTGGGGGTCATGTACCTGTCCATTTCGCATTCCTGTCGATAAGGGCAACAGAATGTGCTTTGTAGGCCTCCTAGGCCACTCCACCGGTGCCCCATCATAAGCATCGGGTAATGTCCCAGCAGGTGTCTTTCTCCTTAACAGATCCTCCTGTGATGCCCCTTGCTGGACTGGCGGGGGAATTTGGGGAGGGGCGGAACCATGGGCTCGATACGGAGTGTAGAGATTTAATATAGATGTATGGTTTCGATAGGCTGGTCGGCGTGATTGTAAGAGATATGTTGTTGGTCCGTGATTCAATACTTGCTGGGCTTCCAGGTACGTAGCTAGGCGCTGCTGCTCTGAGGGTTGCGGTGGCCGCAAGCGTGGGCTTGGTAGCATTGCTGTAGCTTTCTGGGCACAGGGCGATAGTCAGGGAGACGTAGCTAAGGAGTGACTTGATATTGAAGCCCTCACAATCAGGTGAGGTCGGACATCCGGTTTCTTGTGCAATGTTTACCCGTCCCGATGAGGCTCCAAAGCATCCAACCAATTCCCAACCCTCCACGCTGCGCTGTGCTGTGCTGTGCTGTGCCCTTGTGACTTTGCTATCCAAGAGATTGTTGCTGGTTGTTGCTGGTATCTAATTATTTAAGGGAACGAAAGCTGATTCTAGAAAAGTGACGGGAGAGGGCTGTCAGGCTTCTTTTGGGGGGTGCACGCAAAAAGGATGGGGGTTTTCCGCCAGGATGCATACTGTACTTGAATAGCCCGAGCTGCATAGGTCCCTAGAAGAATCGGCAGCAGATCCTTCCCGACTTGACGCACACCTCTTGTGTCTTAGTGAGCAGAGCGGCACCGGGCGTGCGTCCAGGAAGAAAATGACAAGTAGGATAGCCCCCCGCCTGTACCTCTTCCGTCCAAGCCCCCGCCGGCTCTTGGTCAACTAATGAGTAGGGTATGTATTAAACTGTATGTAAACCGGCAAAAGCAGTGCAAGTGCGATGCTGATATTTGGCGCGAGCAAAGATGGGCTGCTGAAACCAACGTGCATGGGCCGGATTCGTAGGTTGCATGTAGGTATATGTAAATATGTAAGTATTGTGTTGGAGGTTATGTATGTAGGTAGGTAGCTATGTATACGTATGTATGTATGTATGAATGTATATGCTCACCCGCAGGAGCAGGAGGCAGTGCCCAGCTGCGAGTAGAGGGCGGAGGCAGTAATTCAAGCCTGATGTGATGCTGATTGCATTGTCGAAGATTGGAACTGATGTGTGTTCCAGGCTCGCCAGCGCCAGCGGGGAGGAGGGTGGGGGGGGAGAGGGGAAGAGAGTAGAGATTAGCGCGCGGCGTGATACTTGGCTGCTTCGTTTCCCAGGATTGGAGATCAAACACCACGATGCCATGTGCCATGCAACGTTAATTCGCAACTACTGTATTCTACATACATACGCCTACCTACTTAAATTGCTCCTACATGTATGTATGTAGGGGCGAGGTTAGGGGTGAGGTAGGTAGGGCCTGTTACACGTAGGAATTCGAAGATTCCGGGGAAGGTTCCATTCCTCACAAGGCGCCCCACAAATACATGGTGTTTGGGTGCGACTTCATATCTACGCCTGTTAGGTACCCACAGCCTGTACCCAGGTTCTCTCTTGGTTCCTTCCTTTTTCTGGCTCCTGGTACTCCTCGACGGCATATGGCCCAGCCTAGCCGCCCATAGGTACAAGAGACTTGAACCAGTGCTGTACGGAGTACCTATGTACTCTACCTACTCTCCCTAGAACTCTCCAGGGCGTGGCGCTAGGTACGTACTATAAGTAGGTACGGTGATTGAACTATTATCTATATAGTCTGATGTACCGAGAGATAGACCAGACAGACGCTAGGTATCGCCTATTGTTCCTTAGTAGTCCACTTTTTCAATCAGGCGGGTCTCGGAAGGTGGCGGGACTCAATCTGCGCTAGAAAACCCTAAAACTGCATGCACAACATCAGATATTACCAAGTGATTGCATAGTGTTATGCAGAATTCCAGTAGTATGAGTATGTCAACGTACATGGCCGATATTGCACAAACTGGCAGACTTTATAAATATATAATACAGTATATACATTGAAATCTCTCCCTGGGTATAGTACCGAGACTACCTACAAGACTTTCTGCATGTCAGCTATCCAAGAATTGTTCCTGCAAGGGTACTGGTGCATGCTACCTGAGAACTGGCATTGAGGTAGGCACGTGGGTAACGGAAACGGCTTCCAGGAAGATTCCCCCCCCGTGCAACCAACCTTGGGAGAGCAGAGTTGGGGAACCTGCATAGATCTAGATCAATACATGTTCGGACATTATTCACAACTCCTTCCTGACTTTGAAGTTTGTGGGTTCTGTATCTACCCTCTTTTAATGGTATTGTATGTACAGGCTAGTTATGTGGCTTCAACTCTTATCTTATCTCAGGTTATTGTGAGGTACGTCTCACCCGGCCAAGGCAATATTGCACTGCCCGATCACGGCCGCACATACTATGACACAATGGTGTCGGCTCGATCGATTTCAATATATCCTTGATGCCTAGTACCTTGCATCCATACAAAAAGGAAAAAGGCAAATTCTTACAGAGCAATACATATTTGGGAGAATATCGATTCAATATTTATGCTCAAGACTACACAATATATGATTCAAGTACGGTAGGTGGGTAGGTACTGTACTGTTGTCTCGCTCAGCCGAACTGCATATCGTGGCGGCAGCCTCCATTCCAACGCATCTACAATCCTAGTTGACAGTTCCGTTTGCCACCCACCTCCACTCTTGACACGAGTGAATGCACATGGGTACACAGCTGGCACTGTGCATGGTACACTATGTAACTGCACCCTTTCCATTATTAGCTAATGTGCTTTTGCTTATCCCTCCTCCGCTCAATCAAGGGTCCAGCTTGTGGTAACACCAACTGACCGGAGATAACCACACTATATATCAAGATACTCAACAATCGTCGATTGACGAGATGCAATACGAGCATTTGTCTGATCTGTTACTTCAAAATGGCATAAGGGCAACGATCTTCTTGGCACATACTCAGCATATACCTACACCCGATATTGGCCAGCACCGGTGAGCCTCATAACTGAGCCTTTTGGTTTAATATACCTAAAGTGGGATGACACTACCTACAGATCGTCGGCACGCACTTCGGATGTTGGATTCCGGGGTGTTGAACCCGATTGTACATGCAAGAGGGCTTCTAGACCGCTGGGTGATCATAATTGTCTGCAGCGATGATCCACGTCGCGAGGATTTGCAAGGAAGTTACTGTAGAGTAGATACCCTCCACCACACATTCCCGAATACCCTACCCTTTCAGTCATCGGTCATCTTGGAATGATTTCCTGTTTTGAGCACAACTGAAACCAGCTAATCCGACCCCCTCCCGTCAGAAAATCATGCTAAGAAATCTCGTTTGGGGCAAGAACTGCTAACCAACATCCCTACCCATGACGCACAAGATCGACACTCTGAAATGCAAACTCCCCCGGAACAATAATTGAAGCCTTAAGGAACAAAATACAGTAGGTACCTACTGGTACCTCTACCTATATTTATGGCTCAAACCACGTCTTCCTACAGTCGTTTTTGATGGGCAACCTGTTAGGTAGTCCATCTCAATAGGAAAATTTCTTTACCTGGTTTACTGCCTTTCTTTTTCCATGTCTCACGATCAACTTGGACCCTTGGGGGATTTACAGCAAGCTTGCTGAATATGGAGGTGTAGCAAAACGGTCAGTGTACACTGGGATACAGATGTTAGAAGTTTCACGGGAACAGACAGCAACGCCTACATGCACTATCGCCCCCAATCAGATGTCTCTCTCGGCTACACACCCCACTCATAAGTAGGCTTCTTTGGATATATGCCAGGTGACGTCTCGGCTAGACTCAATACCGATCAATGGGAGAACCTCTACGCCACTCTATTCTGCATGTATATCTAGGCTTTGGGCCAACCAGAGAATATGAATTGCACAACGATTCTAGGAATAGAGATTGTGCCAAGCTGCAGGATCTCTTTTTGGAAAAATAAGGTGAAGAAGGCTGGAGATGGCTCTGCCGTCTTGTAGTGTCTCTACCTCCTTGGGCTACAAACGACTACTTGCCTGTGGGAGCCCGGGCACAACTGGCCCTACGTTGCTGTCTCAAAAATAGATGGGCTGAAGACCGTGTGGCGGCGTGGTTGCTTTCCGCGGCCGGGGGATTAAGTACCAGTAGGTACTTGCAACAAAGCAAATGCACATGGGACTGCCCCGATCGGTTCTGGCATGATATGATCTACATTGGGGCCCTTCCAATTTTTAATAGCTGTGTATGAGGGTGATAGCCAACACCAGAGCCACTTCCAGCTTGGCATAGACTCGACATAGCGTTGGCTGCCTGAGTGCCCATTGCCGTGGAGAGGTCAGATCTTTAGTACATATAATATGCGTACACAATATCATGATAATACATAGCCCTTAAATCCTCAGTTCACTTTTCTGAGATATTAGAATCTATTACCCTGAATCCTTAAACCACTTAGTCGATACTTCTGATATATATGTACCAAGAAATTTTGTATTTAATAGATAAATTTGGGGCAAAGGGTATTAATTCTCGTGGGGTTCTCCTCGGTACCTTGTTGGGTGATTTTTGGTCAGGAACAATTTCGGGGTGAAGGTCAATAGCGGTTTCTGGGACAATGTGACGCCAGCGCCCCCATGGCCATAGCTCATGCATTCGAAAATGATAGAGATACCTAAAGTTAGATTTGTGGAGAACCATGTAGCTTTGAGTGAACCCACTCCCAAGAAGCGGGATGAAGCAGTGGCTGTGAATTTTGGGTGGTTTGGTTTGGGTTTTTCAAGCTGGGACGAACATCCGGTTTTTTGTTTGAAAAATTCTTGGGTTCTGGTGTGTGCTTTATTCGACCACATATCCTAGCCTTGAATCCCTGATATCTCCTCCGTCTCATAGCCTAAGGCTCCATAGACGTACAGACTCAAAAAAAAAAAAAAATTTTAGGAAATCCCTTACATGTAGTATGTATGGTATGTAGTGTAATTTGTGCCAATGGCGAGTCGCCCTTTTGTAGGTCATGACTTGAAGGTACAGTACTTAGGGGAAAAATATCAAACTCAACAACGGCTCTCGTAGCACACAGCCACTATCTGCACCATGGAGCTTGCGACATATAACCATTATGTGCCATGAAACCTGTAGTATAGCCATTCCGATCCACCCATCCACAATAACCAAAACTCACTGCCTCAGGTCCTCAACTTGGGGTGGGTCACCAGCTTCCTCTTCAGTCGATGGTGATTGTAGATTGTGTTTCTCGATGTGGTTGCGGAAAATCCCCTGCATAGACAGCAGGCCATGTCGCTCTGCCAACTCCATCGCTGTAACCCCCTCCTTGTCTCGTTTCCAGACATCAACATCAATACCCCGATCAAGAAGCAACTGTAGTGTTTGATCATAGTAACCCACCGGCAGGGAATAGCGATTCCTATAGCCATTTACAACGTCATGCAGCGCTGTAGCTCGCCCATTGTTTGTCACATTAAGCCTTGCACCCCTCTCGAGCAGCAGCTGAACCAGTTCTCTCTGACCCCGCAATACGGCATGATGAAGTGCTGTTGATCCATGACTATCTGTTGCCTCAATATTTGCACCCCTCTCGAGCAGCAGCTGAACCACTTCTCTATGACCCTGTTTAGCAGTGCGGTGGAGCGCTGTTAATCCAAAATTATCTGTTGCCCCAGTATTTGCACCCCTCTCGAGCAGCAGCTGAACCACTTCCCTATGACCCTGTTCAGCAGTGCGGTGGAGCGCTGTTAATCCGGACCCATCTGCTGCCTCAATATTCGCGCCCCTCTCGAGCAGCAGCTGAACCACTGCTAGATGGCCTTTCTCGGCAGTGCAGTGGAGAGGTGTTGATCCTTTGTATCTCGCCCTAGCCTCAATATTTGCGCCCCTCTCAAGCAGCAGCTGAACCACTTCTCTATGACCCTGTTCAGCAGTGCGGTGAAGCGCTGTTAGTCCAAAATTATCTGTTGCCTCAACATTTGCGCCCCTTTCGAGCAGCAGCCGAACCACTTCTTGATCGCCTTGTTCGGTAGTGCAGTGGAGAGGTGTTGATCCTTTATAGCTCGCCCTAGCCTCAATATTTGCGCCCCTCTCAAACAGCAGCTGAACCACTACTCGTTCGGCAGTGCGGTGGAGAGGGGTTGATCTTTGGTAGCTCGCTCTAGCCTCAATATTTGCACCTCTCTCAAGCAGCAGCTGAACCACTTCTCTATGACCCCGCAATACGGCATGATGGAGTGCTGTTAATCCAAGGATATCTGTTGCCTCAATATCTGCACCCCTCTCGACCAGCAGCTGAACCACTTCTCTATCGCCCTGCAATGCGGCATGATGGAGTGCTGTTGATCCATGACTATCTGTTGCCCCAATGTTTGCACCCCTCTCAACCAGCAGCTGAACTACTTCTCTCTGACCCCGAAATAGAGCGTGATGGAGTGCTGTTGATCCATTCCCATCTGCTGCCTCAATGTTTGCACCCCACTCAAGCAACAGCTGAACCACTTCTCCATGACCCTGTTCGGTGGTGCGGTGGAGCGCTGTTGATCCGCCATTATCTGTTGCCTCAATATTTGCACCCCTCTCGGCCAGCAGCTGAACTACTTCTCTATGGCCCTGCTGTGCGGCGCATTGGAGCACTGTTGAGCTATTTTTATTTGTTGCCTCAAGGTTTGCACCCTTCTCAAGCAGCTGCTGCACCACGACTGTCCGACCCTCCAGAGCTGCTTTGTGAAGTAGCCCTGTTAGCGTTGAGTCGTTTATGGCCCCAATGATTGTACTGCATCTTAATAGTAGCTGTAGTATCTCAGTGTCATCACCCCCGATAGCTAGCTTGACTATACTAGCGTTAATACTGCTTCTACTGCCTAAATCAAGAGTAGGATTATCATCTAGTAATCCCTTCTTCAGAAGCGGCCGTATCACGTCAAGGCCCTGGTAGGGTGAGGATACTGCGAGGTCGAGGGCGGTTCTTCCACCCATGCCAGTGGGGCCCGAGGTTGGGCAGGTCGCATAGATGTCAGCTCCCCTTTCCAGAAGGAGCTCTATTATGTCTGGGTGTCCATATTCTGCTGCCAAATGCAGTGCCGTACGCCCATCATTCGTGCTGAAGTTGATATCCCCAGCAGCCGCTAGGCGAAGTCTAACCGCATCAATATCCCCTTTCTTAGCCGCTGCTAATAGCAAGGGCCCAGCTAAAAAGCCCAGTGGCTTCCAATTTATTCGAAGAATGCGTGCTCGTTTAGAAGTACCCCTGCCCTCATGTGCACCTTGTATAGAGACACCATTGGCATCCGAATATGTAATTGCGGAGGACATAGTGCCATGCTGGAGTTCCAAAGGTCTGTCCGAGCCTGAGCCTTCGTGGCCAATTTCAGAGGAAACCTGTGTCTGCTCTGTGGTATTCTCCATAGTAACCAGTGTAGTACTTTTATTTTGGAACACCCCCAAGATCTGATCCTTTTTATCCTCGATCATATCTGCAGTGACTCCGATACTATGGAGATCTCTGCATAGCTGCTTCCAGGCTTCCTTGCTGTTCACGCTCACCGCAAAAGAGGCCACAGAACTCAACGATGCAGTCGAAGCTGTCCTGCGAAGTCTAGATCGTCCGCCTAAATTAAACATCTGGTCTAGTTGTGCTTGAATCTCAGCGACCGCACGCTGTGTCTCTACCTGTGAGGCCATCATTTGGACTTGTGTGGTGACTATTTGGGCCTGAGAGCAGCTGTTGACATACAGTAATTATGATTAGCTATAGGCTACGATGATGTTGAAATGAAATACTTGTCCTACCTAATATAACAAAACTATCATTTCACCATAGAAAGAAAATCCTGTACATACCTTGAGATAAATGTATTAAGTAGTGTCGTATTCGACGTAAGCCTCATCCTCAACCCAGTTATATTCTCCTGGCCCCATTTCACTCTATCCACCGCTCGTCCCACACCCAGACCCGGATCTGAGTTCATAGTCCCATACCTAACAAGCAACTCATCCAAGTCCTTCAGAACATTCTGACACCCTTGCAGGACCTCTTTCAACCTTTCTTGATCCTCAAGGTCAGGTTTACTGCCTTCAAACTGGCCCTGAACTTTATTGACAACATTGTGAAGCGAGTTTATCTCATCCGAGATATTTCTGAAGTCATCCGGGGCGCCTTTATATGCGTTATAAACTCGCACGGCGAGTTGTGAAACCGCGAGGAAGTCGCCTACCCCGAACCCGAAGCTCATACTAGGTATGTATCGGTAGGCTTATGGTTTCTGATATAAGGCTAAGGTTAGCGAAATTGCTCCCGTTAAGGCGAGCAATTATAGTTACAAAACCCCTCAACTTGATACCTGCCGTTGATTGTTTCCAAGTATACCTATTCGAGAGTCAGATAGGGCTGTGAGGCGGAGCATTGTCCAGGGTGCCATTGGCTGGCTGCACGCACTATAGCCTCGATTCTGTGAATGGAATTTCCGCGTGGATTGCCATTATTTTTCTGATGGATGCCTGATCTCTGCTGCGCTGGATATTGTACTTCAACTGTTCGGTCTTACTGGACGATGCCCCTGCAACATTAACCCACCTGCCAGGTGTGATCACGCACGTGATTTATTAAATCACGTGAGAGTCAGTACTGTACCTTGCCATCACATAACTCACAAAATGTACAAATTATATGAGCGTACTATAGCTTGAAAACTTGCACACCCACTAGGATGCTAACTCTATATATCTAGCCATATCAATTATTGGCACGAGAGTTTTCAAACCGCCTGAGTATAGGAGGTGGTTATCTTGCACTTGTATCCACAGCATATATGGGTGACCTCGGCACTGGGCAAGTCTTGGAAATTGGATTATGGTAGTGTAAAAGAATTTGATGAGCCGTTTATCTTGTTCCTTTTTTACTCCCCAATTTTTACCGCGTATTGTACATGCATCAGGTGCTGCTAGTTAAAGCTTAACTTTTGGATTCAGGGTAACCCATGTGTGCAATTATATCAATGTTGATAACAGCTTACAACCCTCAATACCAATTGACCGATAGTACTTAAAACTACAAAGAAAAGGAAATATCCGTACGGTTGGGCCAATGCTTGAGACTGCAGAAACTCTATGGCATGCAAAACTATCCAGTGATTGCATATCTGTATAATTCGAGTTTGTTCCCAAGTTCCGTTCCATATACCTAACTATTTTTGACTAATAACGACTACCATACTCTCTATTGCGCTGTTAAGTTATTCCACTGGTGGTAATTGCCGTAGTCTAATGACTCTCCCTCTCCCTCTCCTCACGTCCAAGCCCTAAGCCCACGAAGCCACCTGATATGCCTTACTCTGCACTTATTCCTAGTCTGGCGGGCACCAGCCTCTCATAGAGGACTTATCCCAATATGCTACAGGAAGTGAAACTAGACTAGCGCTGTAGACTAGCGATTGGCTGTACAGTTCCGCCGAGCAGAAGCCTTAATGGCCTAAAATAATCACTTACGGTAGAACAGGAAGCTGGGATATATGAGACTAGTATATTCGAGGTGAAAAATTCAAACCGAGCCTCAAGCCTTATATATAAGATGAGAAAAAATCTAGAAAAATTTGAAGTTCAGCTCAGAGAGTTTACGTTGCATTAGACTACGTTGTATTAAGGTACGGGCAGCACATTGCTAGCTGTCGGCTACTAGTGTCGTTTTCGATAGTAGCTCGACCAATGCTAATTAAAGACAGATAAGGCGCTAATTATATCCAAGTGACGAGTTCGGGGAAGTGAATGTTACCTATCTACTCCGATTTTCGAATTAAATGCACTTGGCCCATGCTATATGCAGATTGATTGGATTTCGGAAACTGAAGCTCGGAGCGATGTACGTCCACAATAGCCGGGAAAACCCTCAAGCTACCTGCGCTTAATATAATATAAATCGCCGCGTCGGCAGGTGAGTTTATAATTATATTTATTACCCAATCCGATCGCCACTATGCATGACCGTTGGGGCAAAGTTACTCTATTGGAAGTTCTTAACCTCCTGCAGGTAGACCCTTGAAGTAGTCTTATTCTAACCCCCTCTTTGCTACCGAAGCGTAGATCATTCTACCTATATATGTATACCTATTTGCTGATGCAACCAGAGTTACTCTGTACATGCATACCTTAAACAAAAAAAAATCTCAAGAAAATGAGAAGTGATCAAACCGAAGGAGATACCTGCTGCGGTTATCCCTAATTCCATCGAAGGAACCCCTTGAGACTTCGGGAATCAGAGTTGAGGGTAACTCAGGGGACCTATGTGCACATTGTGACGACCATGCATGACCTAGCCAACTGGTTGAGGCCCCTGTGGGGCATGGTATCTACGAGGCTCGAAGAATTGGCTTCCTGCACTAGCGAAAAACGCACGAGCGAAGCATTGGTATATCTGCCTATCCTGAGCTAATAAAAGACATGAAGGAAAGGTTTAGTGGATCTGCTGCTATAAAGCGAGGATACACGAAAGGAGGTAGTATAGATGCCGAAATGTGGAGCAGCAGGTCCTGTAAACTCGCTCGAGAAATAACCAGACTATACGAGAGCTATATGATACCATAATGGTTGAGCCCCCAATCTAGCACAAAGCAAGCAAAAATCCGTCAGCAAGTACCATAACGGTTCTTGGTACCGAAGTAGTACGAATGACCATTATGTGCTAATATGTCTCGTCAATTCTCTGATTCTCGAAGCCTTCCCCAATCCAGGCGGGAAGCTCCTGCCTACACAAAACTCTCCACATCACATTTAAACCTGCAAAATCTGTAAAACGGTGGAAGCATTCCATGTACCTTCCCTATCCCTTTCCCACGGGTGAGCAAATCGGAGACCCGCATCTGAACACCCCATGCACACAAACGGCGTTTGTGGGATAGGCCAAGGGCCGTTGCGGAAGCATTGATCCTCGGTTTTTGCACCACCACCACCACAGTCATAGCATGGAACTGCACTCAATGCGCCAGATCCGCCCCCCGTTTGGGTTGCCGTTTGCAACTGCTGCCCTTGCAGAGCCGTCCTACCACAATCCCTTCCCCTTCTCAGCCAAGAGTAATGCCCGTATACAGCTGTATGACCGACTGTCCCAAGGTAGCTAGCTATAGGTGTATCCCATGAACTGTCAGACCCCAAAAACCCATGTAGGTACCATAATTTGAGCGTAGGTAGTCCCACGGCTAGCCTTGCTAAAGTACTGGAATGCATTCGCCCACCTAGGGAGGGAAACCAAAGACCCAAAGGTCCACCCCAGCCCCAGTCAGGGGCCACTCATGTACCCTTTCTAGCCTGTGCCATATATGAGTACTGATACCTTTTCCAGAAATATCGGTGAAACAATGTTGCTTACGCATCCCACGATCTGCGATCCCCATACACCGTCAGGCAAGCGCCTCGGCCTTGACATGGCTTCCACTATTATAAAAGTATATCTAAAAAGAAGGTACCTATTTGTTGCGTAGCTCTCCGTCATACCCCACTCTTGCCACTCAGGCTTCCGACATTGTACGGGGAACTGCGCCAGATCCGGAAGTGCAGCCAGACAGGATCCGGAGTATATCCACGAGTAAGGATATAAATGGGGTCCCACCAACTATATCATAACCTATAACAGTATATAAGTCAGAACCGAGAAACCTCTGTAAAGCCAAAATCCAAGCATATGGCGTCAATCTACCTACAAGTAGTAACACTGCTCCCACGAAAGGGAAAGATCAAAGATTTTGACCAGGCCATGTTCACGGTAGTTTGTGCGACCAAGGTAACCAGCAAGTTACCCTGTACCCATGTATCACACTACCAGGTCCAAGCTTAAGTATCCAACATTGAAACAGTTCCCGAACTGGGCCTAGGAAACCTACGATATTAGGCACCTTAATTATTTATTATCCATTTCATCGCATCATATCCGTAACTGGAAAGAAGGCTTCTGAAGTTCCAGCCTCGTCTCACCAACAACTTAGATAAAGAGGGTTGGTTGAATGCAGCTGTATGATCTCCTTGGCCGACTTCCTCGGCGTCTTCCACTTGTGCAATCGTCTTCTACCTATCCATGAAATACGCTCAGAGAGCTTTTCATGTGGTGGGTTCTGAGTAGACAATGGACTACCAGCTCCGCTTTCAAAGGGGCAGGCACAAACATCTGAGCACTGGACTCGCCACTTGTTCACTAGATAGCTTTTGCATCTGCTCTCTCTATGTCCTTGACTTCTCATTAATGGTCTAAAATAGGCCTCCGCCCTGTTGGCTAAAATGTGCATGTCGGACGATTACCGCTATTGATCAGCAGAACTGCATAGACTTGTTTAGGGGTTGAGAAAGGTCCTCTTCTGACCAGTGGTGCGCATCCTCCTACCATTGAATTTGAATGCCTCAACTGACTGGAGCGACTGATATGATTGCCATCTACCAATGTCATCAATCATCTTGTATCTCGTCATCTACCTGTGGTATCTTGAGCCTGGGAATGAAAACAGCGGCTTTTCTCCCGAGACAGAAAGAGGGCTGTGTAGCATGGTATCCTGCCCGAACTAGGACTGAAAGTTTTCACGATCACCAATCGCTTGCTGCCAACGTTCACACTCTTCAGCCCAAACGTATCTGGATCTTTTCTGCAGACTCTATCCCTTAAAGCCGGCCTAGTATGCACGAAATCAGCGATCCGCACTCCTTCTGGGAAATATGACAAATATAGTTAATACAACCAGCAGTGATCATCATCAATGCCACGATGTAACACATGCTCAAAGCCTCACGAGATTATGTTACATTAGTCGCACCCGTCCCTTTGAGAATATATGCTGGCTATCCAATTGCCATTAACTTCCAACTTCCGAGAAATACTTATGGCCCGCGGAACCTCAGATGCAGTGATATCATGTGTTCAATGACTGCTAACTAACAATCAGAAACCAAATAGTCCCGCCTGAGGTATGTCGAAGCATTTTAGGATTAAGTTTACTCGAATATCGTACCGCAGGCTCATGACCCCTAAAATAGTAAAGGTAGCCCCCAGGATGTTTGAAGTTACCTTCTTAAGTAAAGTGGACTTCGTCTTGGAATCATGCTGCGGATTGTTCATTAGCAGCTTGCACAGAGCCTCGACTCATTTATCAAAAGTCTGCACAGAAACAATATCAGCCGTTGAGAAGCGGTCATGACTGTAACTTACTCACCAGATCAGGTTTACCCCCTCGTACAATGAGACTACCCTCAAGCTAGAGCAGGTACATCAACACGTACTCAAGAGCCCCCTCCTGGTGTTTTGCTGGCCGGGAGAGTGGAGTCGTATGTTTAATCGGATAACAGCCAACCCTGAATGTGCAGTACAATCAGCGCAAGGGAAGGCACTATCGGTAAGTTTAGCTCGGCTGTTGCAGTATTAGGACTCTGTTTATACTCAAGTACAGTAGTACTAGTGAAGTAGATATGGTATGATATGAAAGTGAAAAATACTTAAGTACTTCCAGTCACCAAAAGGAAGCGAAGATTGCAGCCCGTAGCCCTCTGCGGATCTTCAACGAGCTCAAGCGAGAGACTATTATCCATTAGTTGCACCACCGATGATAGAATAAACGTATAGCCAAGGGCATGTAATCATAATATGTGAAGTCCATATAGTCTGATTAACTCCATGTCTCCCCAGACTACCAGGTGCATCGGAGTCGCCGAACTGTATGGAAGCGAAGTAGGGTCACATGATCATGCGCTTATACTAGTCCCGTTCCATCTTACTTATAATTAGGTAATTACTGCATCAACATCACTAGCAACTTTACTTTTCCTAATGCAAGCGCCTCGTAGCCTAAGACTCCCTCCGGGGGAAAGGCGTAGACTCAAAGGTATCGCCCAGCGGATATACTTATATACGGTCAAATTCTGGCTCCGCAATGAGTAAAGAGTGGAATCGGAACTAGAAACGGGATGGAATAGATTGCTAAAGTTTTCCCGGTTGCAACCAATGTAACAGAACCAGACTTACGTCGGTGATTCGGGCCTGAATTTGTGGCAGACTGACCTGCTCACATGTTGCCTCTTGCATCAATCTGACTTTGCCTACTACTGTCTCACCAGGCTTCAGCATAGTGGCTACTGTACCTAAAGCTTGGCTGCAAACAGGTTGTATCGCTAAGAGGATTCAAACCCCAAGTTTTAGCCTCCAAGTATTTGTGCCCCGCTTCAAGGCTATGGTATATCTACCTGTATCACATTTGCGATACCAATATCCTACTTGGTTCCCAGGTGGAGGCTGCTACCCATTGGCTAAATCCGAGTTTCTATGACCTGAATACCGCACCGGCAAGTATTTTCAAGAAAGTGGTGCTTGTCGCTGGTTTGGAAGCCTCCCATGATGATTTCGTTGGAGATAACTTGATTCCTGAGGTGATGGCAAAGCTTAGACTACTTTAAAGTAACTTGATATTAGGGCTAAAATTCATCCGGGCCTGCAGATTAATTGTCATGGGGATCTACATGCGAATGGGATTCTCATACAAGGACAAGGCTTGAGCTTGAAATACATAGGTACTTGGGACAAGCCAAAGGTTGCGGCCGGGAATCGGTCCTTTGCATCAAGCATCTGCCCGTTTATGGAGATACATATTGAGCGGGTCAACATTGGCCTCGTCCTCTCCTCCCCGATAAGAGAGTCACCATGGCCAGTAAAGCCGTTTTCGCCCATACCATTTTTCCTGCAGGCAAGCATGTTAATTTAGGTACTAACAAATTTAGTTGCCATGATGCGTACGCTAACCCAGTTTGAAAAAAAGTGTCAGCCAAAATTTGGATGGAGTGAGCCAGGCTGTCGGGTCTATTGTACTCACGGATACTCTACCCATGAATAGATCACTCTCCACACTAGGGAGCAAATATGACCAGGGTACAGCAGAAGCGATCGAAATTCATCATCAATCCGTTTTAGTTAAATGGTGTTTTTTGCTAACTAACTGCAGGTTCAGTGAAGTAGGTACAGTACTTCTGAGGTTCACAGTCGCAAATTGAAGGACACCAATTTTTCTCACACGATGTAGAGTTGTTTCTTCCAGCCTTATTTCAAGGATGATACCCAGGCACAATGCATGTGGGTGGTTGGACATCGGTGGGTGAAGGCTGGGCAGAGCAGGCCCGGAATGACCTGTCCAACAACGAAGAGGGGGAAGCCTACAGTAGTGCAAGCGATTGAGACATTGTCAATCATTACCAAAGTTGGGATGGATGCAATTTAGTATAGGTAAGTCACTGGTGAAGTTTTTTACCCCTTTGATCAGGAGAAACAAAGGTCAGCCTCATAGAGTGTAGGACCTTCTCGTTGCCCAGTACTATGATACTACTCGACTGAATCTTCAATCTACTGGTATCGGTGATGTGGCTTTACAAATTATCGCTGCTGAAGGGGACGCTCCATTGTACGGCTGGCGTGATGTGGAGGCTCTTTTAACGGGAACAGAAATTACTGGCAAATTGCCTGCGTTAGCCTGACGGCAAACTGCCACAACGGCTACCTTATAGTAAACAACCACAGCAAACGACCCTCCCAGCAACGAGGATCCAGATCACGGTGCTGCCAAAGCAACCTAACAGATTCATCGATCTAAGCAAACTTAAATCGAATAGAGCCGTCTGCCTCTGTTGTCGCCGACTGGTGGAGATACCTGGATTTAACCCCGGCCGTTGGGGGGCAGGAATTCGCTAGTGGAAAGCCGTTCGCACACTCAGCCCGACCGCTGCTCTTTCCATCCCGCATAGGAGGTACCATCATCGCTTTTACTTTCGTCGTGGACGCCCAGGCCATAGCTTGCTCCGCAGGCCTGAGGGGTTGCACCGGTCGCATGTCTACAATATACTGGACCTAGTCTGCTGTACTTAACCTTTAATTGTGTAGGTAGATCTGCTGTGCTGCCCTTCCCCCCCTTCCCAGTATCCCAGGGGTAACGAACCGCTGCTGCTGTCCGCCTAACTGACCAAAAATCGCTTCCGAGTCCGCACTTGACCTGCTGAAGCTCACGCATTTCCCCTCCCCTCTTTCGTGCTCCCCTCCGTCTTCCCCCGGCTCCCCTGTTGCAAATCAAGACCCATTGATCTGGGCCGTAAGTAGGATACTCTCACACCCTGAATGACTGAACCCACAACCCACACCAGCCCACCCACCCAGCTCTCCACCACCACCCCGGCCCCCTGACATCCAAGGGGTGGAGACCGCGACACCTCCACGTCGCACCGTTCTGCTGCTCGCTGCATTTAAGCTTGGGCTCACCCGCTTTCTTTGTTGGTGGGATTTGGGTTTTGGATTCTTGCATCCCCAAAGCAACATTAATATTGAACATTCCACCACAACCACCCACTCCAACAAGCGTTCCGCCCTAGCACACCAAATATCACTGGCTCTCGATCCACTCTATCGGGCTCGTCTAACGCCGTTCTCGAAGCGGAAACGTGAAAAAATAAATAAAAGGCGGAGGGCCCTCAGGATCAACATCACTTCACAGAGTATACGAAACACTAGTTAATTTCGCTCCTGTGTTTCTTTATTACCACGCACCGCTTGCTCGGAGCCGTACAAGCATCCACGCAGAAGGCACCGTTGTTAATTGGCCATCGCGAAAATTGGTTCCGAAGAGCACAACCCCACTGTGCGATATCTATTTGGCTATTGACAACCTCCGCAAGAATATTACCCAAAAAGCTATTACATTGGGGGATTGGGTCACCCTCTTGGAGAAATTTCCCTAGGTTTTCTCTTCAATTAAATAAGCTGTGAGTGGGTGTATTGCACAGAGAAGTGCAACAGGGCTAACCTATGGCTCTTCAGGTTCCAGCACTGTTTCCCTATTCAGTTGCTTCGTTCGATCAACATACCAAAATGGTGCATCACAGGAGAGGACCCTGGTCCCAGCAAGAGGATGCAAATCTCCTTCAGCTCGTTCAGCTTCACGGGCCACACAATTGGGTTCGAATCTCACAACTTGTGGGTTCACGATCCCCGAAACAATGTCGGGAGCGGTACCACCAAAACCTTAAACCTACTCTAAATCATGAGCCGATTACCCCTGAGGAGGGAGTCGTTATCGAGAAGTTAGTTGGGGAAATGGGGAAACGCTGGGCTGAGATTGCCAGGAGGCTACATGGTCGGAGTGATAATGCTGTGAAAAACTGGTGGAATGGTGGGATGAATAGAAGGCGGAGGTTATGCCTCAGGCAACGAGGTGATTCACATGATGAAGGTGATGGCATTGACGCCATTGATGAACTTGATGAGGCTCCCCAAACGCCATACATTGTCTCGGCTCCATCCTCGCCAAATACTTTTCCATCACTCCCTCCGATTAATTCAACATTGATTCCACGGGATGATCCATTACTTTCTCCTTCCATTCACTCTGAATTCGCAAGAAGCTCTCGAGGACAGACTCCCTCCCTAATTTCAGATTCAGCTTCAACGCTTTCACTTTCACCCAGACTTCCAAACTCCCCTGGTAACAGCAGCTCTCTGACGCTACCGCCTCTGATGGGTCACCATGATTCTCGAATGCAGAGCCTCGCAGCTTTACCCGCCAGATCAGCACAGAGTCTTCCCGAGTTCAGGCCTGGGCCAAGTTCCAGCACGTTTGGATTTCAACATACTACCGAACGCTCGAGGTTCTCGACTACACGCAAGCCTGTTGAAACTAAGGAATCATCATCGGCACCATATGGTTTCCTTCGAAGCAAGCCAGCTCCACCCCCCACGAGCCTTTTTGACGCTAAGACTGTACGCTCTGAATCTCGCCGGAAGGACAGTCGAATGAATCTTGCGAATATCTGTATTTAACAGATTCCTTATTTTTTTCTCTCTCACACACGCGAAGTCTGTACACACAACGTAACTGGATGCTACTACTAAGCGCTCAGTGAATCTCCTTTGGGTTTCCTTGTCATTGCAACTTCTTCTTATCGTTTCTCGTTGGTCATTGTAATGCGACTTTGGGGTTTCTTGGGTTCCATGGGTTTTCAGGTAATTGGGCGATGGCATTATTTGGGAATACGGCGGTGTTTTTTGCTCAGCGATTTTATATCTATTCAATTTTTTTTTGTTCAGGCATCTCCAGTGATAGGTCTCAATTTTCCCCCATGTGTAAGGTGGATTTGGATGGGATCGTTATCAGAAGCCATCCCCCAGGAAATGGTGACTGGTAACAACTATCTAGCCCTTCATGTCTATGCACATGATCCTGAAAACCTTCCTTTTTCTCTTTATTACCCGTATACCTTTCAGTTAAAGTACAATATTCGAAAACATCCTATTTATCTCTGTTGTGGTCTCTTCCCCTCCTACATATTTAGGCTTCCTCTCTTTTGCTTTCCGCTCGCTGTTTTTGTGCACACTCACCAGGGGTTCAGGTTACTTCTAGGCTTTCGGATCTATACTTTTCAACATGTTAACTGCGGCGCGTTCATTGGGGTGGCAGATATTCAACGTGATTCTAAGCCCAGCCTTTGGAAGCGGGCATTCATAAGTGGGGATCATCATTTTCATGCCACCTATCACATACTCTGTATTTATCCCTTTCATTTGTTGATTGTGTTTTTTCGTCAACTGTATTGTTATTCTGGTTGGATTTTTACCCGAGTTTTCTGTGGTATTATGGCATTTGCAATAATCCCTTTCCAGTGCCACCTCCATTCCTAGCATCATAGTCATCTGCATCGAAGATTTATCACCACGGCAGGCTAAAAGTCCATAGTTTTCAGTATTGACCACACCATGCAAGCATTTCGCTACCACAAGCAAGCCCCGTGCATGTACACAGTGTGTAGGTATATGGGTCAGTGGCAACAACAGCCCCTGTTGACAGGCTTCATTTAGTCTGCTGTGCAGGGTATCTATTGGTTGCTCTGCAGCCAGAGCGAGAAGCCACCGCCAGAACTGGGGAACACCGTTGAACCCCATGCATGTGCCGACTCTGCAATAGGCAGTGCATATGAGTTTTACGACCAAAATTTCCCGCGTCAGGTTGGAACGATATATATAACTCTTTCTTGAGTTGTCATATTTGTGCGAATCCGCGGATCACGCATACAGGGGAAAGTGCCTAGCGTTGTGGGCACAGTCGATCCCAGCTGCACATTACCAGCATCTACGCCTGTCTGCAATCCTCTCGCAAAGATGCATCTTATCTGGGTTTTTTCTGCTCTGTAGCCGACGAATGGGCTGCAGCTGGAAGAGCTGCTAGGGTTAAGCCAGCGCTAGGCTCGTCCCGCCAGGGGCAGTAACACACGAACCAGTCACAGGGAGCCTGAGAGACTCACCCTTACGAGTGCCGGTATATACCTAGCACTTTTAATATACAAAGTACATCCCAATTTGTTAATGTTACACAGCTCTGTGTTCATCACCCGGTCTGCCCTTACCTGCTCGACATTTATGCATCTCCTTCCTTTCCCTCGGAGCGTATTGCTAGGGCCCGACCGCAGAATGTCCCTTATACCCCCCCTACACACCCGCAGAAGAATTGATTCCCACCTTGTTTTTTTTGGTCCCTGTCGTTAACTTTTGGCGTCATTTTCAATAGCTGGTAGGCTACTGCTCAAGCCCACCTGACACAGTGACGGATGAAAATCCTTCTCTATTGTACTAAATACAGGCTGAGGAGGGCAGCCGGCAGTGGTTGGCGGAGACCTCTTCGCCGTCGAATTCACCCCAAGCAGGGGTCGTGAAATATATGAGAAATACACGTATGACAGCTCACTATAGACTTTTTTCCACTGAGCAGCTGCAGATCAGGTATTTCTATGTATCCATCGCAACACTCACAATCACTATATCCTGGACCCTCTTCCAAAATGGTGAGCACTCGCTTATGGGCCAATGGCTGCGTAATAGCATGGACAAGGGTCTTGCAGTTCTAGTTAGGCTGTGTACCTAAGTTGGGGGTAGATATAACGGTCCTAGCTGGTTATGGCAAAGCCCAAGCAGTTTGAACTCAGCTGGGTGTTTTCATGGTAACACTAAGGTATGTTGGGGTTGCAACTACGCTGCTCTAACGTTCATGATATCGATCGGTTACCGGAATGCATGTA